>Ga0070674_100001192_pt1 | contig 13654 bp, 12 predicted proteins | sample KBSM33metaG_FD_65344 | JGI IMG/M metagenome (GOLD analysis project Ga0070674, IMG submission 65344) | Miscanthus rhizosphere microbial communities from Kellogg Biological Station, Michigan, USA - KBS M3-3 metaG | ecosystem: Host-associated > Plants > Roots > Rhizosphere > Soil ... | reverse complement strand
CGCGAAGCTCAGCGCCCAGATCGATTTCTGATCCAGACACGAACGTAGAGGCGGGCCTTCAGGCCCGCCTCGTCAATCTCGAAACGGCGGGTCTCAGACCCGCCGCTACCTGTCGTGCCCTTCGCGAACTTCGTGGTTTAGTTAGTGGAGCCCTAATGAATCGCTTCTTATTCTCGTTTCTTGCTCTTTCTGTCATCGCTGGTCTCAGCGCCTCGGCACAAAACAGCAAGGCGCCGGCCTCGAATGGCGCCAGCCATCCGTACGTGCCGGTCACCGACGAAATGCTCTGGAAGCCAGACCCGGCGAACTGGTTGTCGTGGCGGCGCACACTCGATGGGTGGGGCTACAGCCCGCTCGATCAGATCGATCGCAACAACGTCGCACGCATGAAGATGGTGTGGACACGCGGCATGGGCACCGGCACGGTGGAGGCGACACCGCTCGTCTACGACGGCGTCATGTATCTGCCCGGGCCCGGCGACGTGATCCAGGCCATCAACGCCAAGACCGGCGATCAGGTATGGGAGTACAAGCGCAAGCTCCCCGAAGGCATCAACGGCGGCACCAATCGCAACATCGCGATGTGGGGCAGCACGCTGATCGACGGCAGCGCCGACAATCAGATCTACGCCGTCGACGTCCACACTGGAAACCTGGTGTGGGAGACGGCGGTGATGGAAGCGAAGAAGCGCGCGCGATCGAGCGCGGGTCCTATCATCGCCAACGGGAAGGTCATCACCGGACGGCAGTGCCAGCCGGATGCCGGCAACGACGCGTGCATCATCACCGCGCACGACGCGCAGACGGGCAAGGAAGTGTGGCGCACGCGCACGATTCCACTGCCAGGCGAACCGGGATACGAGACGTGGGGTGACGTGCCGATGGCGGAGCGCTGGCACGTCGGCACGTGGATGGTACCGAGCTACGATCCGGAGACCAATCGCATCTTCGTCGGCACGTCTGTCACGATTCCCGCGCCGAAATTCATCCTGGCGGGCAACGACAAAACGTATCTCTACCACAACTCGACACTCGCGCTCGACGCAGACACCGGCAAGATCGTCTGGCACTACCAGCACCTCGTCGATCACTGGGACCTCGATCATCCCTTCGAGCGCCTGCTCGTCGAGACGGCGATCGCGCCGGATCCGAAGGAGGTCGCGTGGATCAATCCGAAGGTCAAGCCGGGCGAACGGCGCAAGGTCGTTACGGGGATTCCCGGCAAGACCGGCGTCGTGTACACGCTCGATCGTCAGACCGGCGAGTTCCTGTGGGCGCGCCCGACGATCATGCAGAACGTGATCAAAGGGATCGATGGCGCGACCGGCGTCGTCACCGTGAATCCCGAGGCCACGTTCTCGAAGCTCGGTGAGTCGAAGATGATCTGCCCCGGCGCACAGGGCGGCAAGAACTGGCCGGCAGGCGCGTACAACCCGAAGACCAATGTGATGTACATGCCGATGCAGAACCTGTGCGGCAACTTCACGACGAATACCGACAAGCGCGATCCGTCGAAGGTCTACGGACTCGACTTCCCGACCATCATCGCGCCCGGCACCGACAAGGTCGGTGCGGTGTGGGCGATCTCGGTCGAGACGGGGAAAACGCTCTGGAAGTACGAGCAGCGCGCCGGCGTCTTCTCGCTCGTATCGACCGGCGGCGGACTCGTGTTCGGCGGCGACGCCAACGGCCGCTTCCGCGCCTTCGACGAGCGCACGGGCAAGGTGCTGTGGGAGACCAATCTCGGCGCGCCGGTCAGCGGCTATCCGATCACGTTCTCCGTCGACGGCAAGCAGTACGTATCAGTGGCCACCGGCCCCTCTGGCGTCGCCAACGCGACGCTTCGAGTGACGCCTGAACTTCACCCGAGCACGGCCGGACAGGTTTATGTGTTTGCCTTGCCGTAGGCCGGGTCTTGCTGTGTAGACCCGGCTTCCGGCGGGTCCACAGAACAGGACCCGCCCTACGGACAGATCGTACCGAACTCAAATCCCTTCTTGCGCAGTTCGGGAATCAATCGGTCGACGGTCTCGATCGCGTAACGGCGATCGGACCGCGGATCCTCGTGATGTCCGTCGTGAATCACGATGATGTCGCCAGACGAGGCGTGGTCGGCCAGGCGCGGCACCAGATCGTGGGCGTTCCGCTTCTTGAACCAATTGAAGTCCCACAGCATCCAGCTCCAGCCGACAACGAGGTAGCCGGCTTTGCCGGCGCCCTGGATCATTGGAATGCTGCGATTGCCGCCGTGCGGACGAAACGCGCGGCACGCCGCGTGGCCAGTGAGGACCTCCATGCGCGCAGCGGCCTCCTGAAGCGCGCTTGCCACATACACCGGTCCACGAAACATGAGCTCGCGTGAATGCCAGTGGACGGCGACTGCGTGTCCTTCCTCGAAGGTGCGGCGCACGATGGGTGCCGTCTCGCGCGTCAGGTGCTTGTCGATGACGAAGAACGTGGCGCGGACGCCGTGGCGCGACAGCACATCGAGTAATTGGGGCGTGGCGTCCGGGTTGGGACCGTCATCGAACGTGAGATACACCGTGGGCGTCGCGGTCCGCGACATTCTCCAGACCGTTTCGTCGGTGACGTCGAAGAGGAATGGAAAAGGCGCGACATGCGCCAGCACGACTGCACCAATTGTTACGAGGAGGCCGAGCACACTCGATAAGATAGGCGGAAACCGTCTGCGAGGTCTGCGCCGTGTCCGACACTTTCATCACACCTGAAGCGTTGCTCAATCACTGGCAAGGGCATCGTCGTCTGACCCGTCGAGTCATCGAGGCGTTTCCTGACGACAAGCTCTTCACGTTCTCGATCGGTGGTATGCGCCCCTTCGGAGCGATGGCGCTCGAGTTGGTGAGCATGGCGGAGCCGATGGTTCGCGGTGTCGCCACGAACACCTGGGACACGTCGTTCGACCGCAATCCCGTCCCGAAGTCAGGGATTCTGCGGCGCTGGGACGAGAGCACGAAAGAGATGGACGCGCTGTGGGCCACAATCCCTGCCGGACGCTTTCAGGAAACGATGAAGGCGTTCGGTCAATACGAGGGCACGGTTCACGACCTCGTCCTCTACGTCATCGACAACGAGATCCATCACCGCGGCCAGGGGATCGTCTACCTGCGCGCGCTCGGCATTGAGCCGCCACCGTTCTACGAACGTCAGTAGCTGACGGCGATCATTTCGCTGTGTTTGATCGCGGCAGGCAGCGGTTTGCCTTGTTGGCCGGATCGGTCGGATCGAGCGCGCGGGCACCGCGCACACGAACATCGCGATAGGCCTGATGGCACGCGGCGCAGGCATCAGACAGATCACCGGTCGCTTCCGAAACCGCGTCCTGCTTCCTCGACTGCGAAGCCTGGTAGGTCTTCCGCGCGACGGCAATCATCTCTTCGGTGTACTTAATCCAGTCGGGCTCCGTCACCGGCGCCAGCCGGCCGTTCTCGCATCGAATCCCCGGCGTCAGCATCAACGGCGACGCGTCGGACAGCGCAATGGCGGCGTTGTCTACGAGCTCCCACCCGCCATAGATCCCGGCGCCCCATTCGACGAACGAGAAGCCGCCCGTTTGACCTCCCCCAGCGACCGGTTGCGGCTTCTCTGCAGGATCGTGTGTCTGCACCGTGAAGATCAGATTCGCATTCGGAAAGAAGATGCCGCGCATCAACTGCGCCATGTTGCCAAGTGGAGGAAACACCCGGCCCGGTCCGGTCTGTGGCGCGGCAGCGACGACGCCCTTCGGCCAACCGATTCGCCCGAGCGACGCGTCATCAGCAGCGAGTTCCGCAGCGCCTGAAGGAAAGCTGCCGGCCTTGAGCAGGTGCGCGACGAGGTCGGCCGCCTGTTGCGGTGAGATGCCGCCGGCGTTCCCGGCCGGCATCGTGTTGCGAATCTTGTTCGCCAGGTCGGAAAGTGGTTGCGCCTGCCATCGGCTGACGAACACGTCACCCGTCAGCGGCGGACCCTGGACACCTTCGAGCTTGTCGCCGTGGCACGACGCGCACTGCTGGCCGTAGAGGGTGGCGCCTCGCGCTGCCTGCGCGTTGCTGTAGACGCCGTCCCGCACGGTACGCGTCGCCTGTGCGTGCACGAGGGTCGAGACCATCGTGAAGAATAAGAGTCCAAACACCTGCACTCGCACTGACATGGCCCCTCCCGTTTCCTCGAAACCGTGTAGCGCAGGATACACCGGCTCGCTTGTATCCTTGACTCGTGTTGAACGACTCGAGCACCACACCCCGAGCCAGCCGCATCTACCTGGTTGATGGAACCTACGAGCTATTCCGCTCCTACTTCGGCGCGCCCAAGGCCACGACCAAAACAGGAACTGAGGTCGGCGCGACCCGCGGCATCCTCCGCTCGCTCTTCGCGCTACTGCGCGAGCCCGGCGTGACCCACGTCGCGTGCGCGTTCGATCACGTCATCGAGTCGTTCCGCAACGATCTTTTCGCTGGCTACAAAACCAGCGCCGGCGTGCCCGACGATCTCATGGCGCAGTTTCCGCTCGCCGAGCGCGCCGCCCACGCACTCGGCATCATCGTCTGGCCCATGGTGGAGTTCGAGGCGGACGATGCGATCGCGGCGGCCGCGGAGCGATGGCGAGATGCTGCGGGCGTCGAGCAGGTCGTGCTGTGCACGCCTGACAAGGACATGGCACAGTGCGTTCGCGACGACAAAGTCGTGTGCCTCGATCGCCGTCAGCGCCGGGTCATGAACGTGGCCGGAGTGATCGAGAAGTTCGGAGTGCCACCAGCCTCGATTCCCGACTGGCTTGCGCTCGTGGGTGATAGCGCGGATGGTTATCCGGGCGTGCCTCGCTGGGGGGCCAAGTCAGCTTCTGCCCTCCTCGCGCACTACGGGCATCTCGAGTCGATCCCCGATCGCGAGTCGGAATGGCGGGTCAGCGTGCGCGGCGCCGCTGCGCTGGCAGCGAGCCTGCGCGAGCATCGCGACGACGCGGCTCTCTATCGGCATCTCGCCACGCTGCGAGTCGACGTGCCGCTCACAGAGCAACTCGAGGATCTTCGGTGGTGCGGTGCCAGGCGCGAAGAATTGACGGCGCTCTGCCGCGAGATCGACGACGAAGAATTTCTTGAACGCATCACGGTCTGGCGCGAAGACTGATAGGCACGGTGCTAGATTCGCCGATCGAGAAATAGCTCCAGCAACACCTCATCGTCTTCGACTCCATCGAGCACGACCTGCTTGCTCAGACGCCCACACTCGAGGAATCCCAGTCTCCGATAGAACGACAGCGCGGAGGCGTTGGAGCCGCGCACCGTGATCACCGCCTTCCGATAACCTTCGGACACCGCGAAACGCCGCGTGAGCTCGAAGAGCGCAGGCCCGACGCCTTGCCCACGCCACGAGGGGAGCACGAACGTCCCGACCTGCGCGACGTGCGCCATAGTCGTCAGGACCGTCGAGTACCGCTCCAGGCTCTGGCAACCCACGATCTGCCCTGAGCCCGCGATCGCGACGTGGAAAGCTTCGCGGCTGGCGAGCGACGAGAGATAGCGGCGCTCCTCGTCCGCCGTCCAGGCACGATCGATTGCCGAGTGCACGCGTTCGGCGACTACCGCGTGCATCACCTTCGCGATTCCCTCGGCGTCGTCGGGGACCGCCTGGCGAACCTGAAATGCCTCTGGCATCCGCCTATTCTGCCCGACCGGCCGATCGTTGACGTGTAGCCTCGATTTGGCGACAGTGTCCATCGATGATTGGACTCCTGATCGTCCACGGCATCGGCGAGCAACGCCGCGGCCAGACCACTGAGAAGCTGCTGGTCGGGCTGAAGGCCGCGTACGGCGAGGCCTTGGGTGTCCAGCGCGATGTCGACAACCACGCGGTTGCCGTGACTGTGAACGGGCAGGCCGTCCGGCTCTATGAGGTGTACTGGGCCGACGTCCTCTCCGCAGAGAAGTCGCGCGGGACATTCACCTGGCGCATTCCCAATACTCTGGTCTGGCATCCGACGTGGTGCCGCCAAATGGGACTGCTGCCTTCGCCGGAGTACTCCACCGCGCTCGTGTGGTGGCGCGTGTGCACGCTCGTCCCACTCGTACCCGCAGGCTACCTTCTGTATCTCGGGGCGCGATTCTTCGCGCAGATTGTCGATCAGCCTCGACGTGAGGCGTTCGAGAAGCAGTTGAAGGCACAGAAGCTTTCGATCGTCGAACGTTCCACGGCGACCGCGAGGTTCACGGCGGACACGCCCACGCTCATCGACGAGATGCTTGATTCAGTCGTCGCGGACATCCCCAACTACATGGCATCGATCGTCGCCGGCAACGGGCCGGCGTTCGAGATCCTCGCACGTTTTCACACGCAGATGTCACGAGCGCACGAGGATGGATGCGACGAGGTCCATGTGCTCGCCCACAGTCTTGGGACAGTCGTCGCGTTTCACGCCTTGAGTGGGTTGGGACTTCCGCCGGGCGCGGCTCCACCTGCCCCGAAGCGCTTCTTCACGATCGGCAGCCCGCTCGAAAAGATCCGCTTCTTCTGGCCGTGGACCGTTCGCGCGACATCGCCTTCCACAGATCCAGACTTCACATGGATCAACTTTCATCATCGAGCCGATCGCGTCTCGGGCGATCTCAGGAGGTTCGCTGCGTTTTGTGCGCTTCGTAACATTCGCCTCACTGGAGGAGGCGGGCTCCTACGCTCTCACGTGGTCTATGAGCGGTCTCCTGAGTTCCTGAGCGTGCTCACGGGAGCGCTCTTCGGCGACCCGGCGACGCCGCGGGTGAAACCGCTCGAGCGCCTGAAAGACGTGACATTGTCTTGGGGAGAAAACCTTCTTGGGCCTCTATCAGCTCTCGCAGCAATCGTGCTCGGCCTGGGATTTGTCATCGCCGTCGTGTTGATTCCCGCGTGGCTCGTCGCGTGGCCGTTCCGATGGTTCGGAGCCGAAAAGATTGGCCTCCGAGTCCAGAGCGGGATGGCCTGGTTCACCTTGTTCGGGTGGACGACGGGGATGCTGCTGCAGATGCGCGACCGTCGCAACGACGCGAAGCAGACGTGCGAACGTGCGCGCGGAGGCGCTGGTTAGTGCAGGACCTCGTCTCCGGTGACTTCGTCGAAGTATTCGATGTGAGGAATTTCGAGGGAGCGCACGGCCTGAATCGCCGCCACCAGTGCCTCATCGGCCTGGCTGGATCGCCCCCGCTTCGGCAGTGTTCGCCTGGCGGCCCTCAACGCTCGAAGGACTTGCGCGCGATCGAATCGCTGCCCTGCACAATGCTCACAGAAACCCATTCTGGTGCTGACCTCGTCATCAATATTACTGTCACATTTTTCCTCTTACAGTGTCCTTTCAGTAAGTGACGGCAAATGGAGTCCCTCAACCATCTCGTCGTGGCAGCTCAGGCGGGTGACGTCGAAGCCTGCGGCCAACTCGTAAAGGCCACACAGACCATGGCCTACGGCGCGGCCCTGGGCGTGCTGCGCGACCGGACCGTCGCGCAGGATGCCGTTCAACAGGCCTATCTGAGAGCCTTTCGCCGGCTCTCCGATCTGCAGGAACCAGCGGCGTTCCCGGGATGGCTTCGGCGGATCGTGATCACGGTGGCGCTGAACATGAAGCGGGCCACGCGTCTGACGCTGCTCCGGCTGGACGATGTGCCGGAAGTGCCGGTGCTGGACGAGGCAGAGACGCGATGGTCGGAGCTGCAGCGGCATCGGCTTGCGGCCGCACTGCTGACGCTCGCTCCCGAGGAACGTCAGTTGTGCGACAGGCGCTATCACGGGGGCTGGAGCATCGCCCGCCTCGCGCACAGTGCGGGCATGGAGGAGGCTGCGATGCGCAAGCGCCTTCAGCGCATCAGAGACAGGTTGCGTAAGGAGATTGAGATGGCAGAACAGCGTGGCATTCGAGAGGAAGACATCAGGAAGGACCTTCCCGCGAAGGTGGTCGAGTTGCTTGCGCGGCCGCAGTTGACGGACCTTCCCGAGAACCCGGTAGGCCGAACTCTTGACGGCCTGCGACAGGTGTTCCCTGACTTCAGGGAGCAGCCACTCCCCGAGGTCGTCGACCTGGCTGAAGCGCGTAAGACGATCGCCAACGACGCGATGTATGTCGAGCCAACCGAGCTTCACCGCATCGACGACGGCCGGATCCTACGCTACGACCTGACGCTGCCGATTCTTCTGACCGTGCGCTATGCGGGCGAGCCACTGCAGCTCTTCGCATCTGGAAAGGCGTATCGGCTGTGTCAGGTCGATGCGACGCACCTCGAAGCCTTCCATCAGGCAGAAGTGCTGTGGCTCGACGATCGCGATCGTCTCAACCCATGGCAGGCGACGGCGCGCGTGCTCCAGTCGGTCGATCGCGTATTGCCCGGCCGCACTGTGAAGATCGTGCCGACGCAGTACGCGATGTGCAGCCAGGCGTGGGAGCTCGAGGTCGAGACCGAGGGGCACTGGTCCGAAGTGCTCGCGTGGGGTGTATTCACCGATCGCATCGTGAGTCACCTCGGTGGCGATCCGAAGCGACACACGGCGATCGGGATCGGCTACGGTCTCGAACGGCTCGCGATGCTGCGATACGGGATCGACGACATTCGAAAGCTCGACGTCGCGAGCGTCGCGTGAACCGTGCTAGCGGGTGCCGGTCAAGCCATCAGCCCGATTGAAACGGATGATGTACGCCGAGCGCCCGCTCATGAAAAAGCGCGCCTCCTGCCCGGCGAGCTTGTCGGTGCCGGCGCCCGCCTCGAGGCCGATGACCTGCGGATACCACTGGCCCCCGTCCAGGATCTTCGTCGGCGCGGACCAGGATGGCTCGTCGAGACTGGTGCTCATCGAAACGTAGATCCCGTCCTGATCGAAATTCTCGTCGGATGCGCGGTTGAGGAGCATCACGTAGCGCTCGAGATATTCGTTCCAGTGGACTGTCGGGCCCCAATAGGCATCGACTTCGTTGTCGGCGTCGTGCCAGAGACGGGTCGTCGGGAAGATCGGCGTCGCGTCGGCCACCTTCGATCCGTGTAGCGGCAGCCACACGCCATCGCTCCACACATCCAGCTTGCCGCTCGGCTTGTCCCGGTTGGCCCAGACCATTCGTGCGATTGCCACACCCTGGTCGGCCACTGCGCGCCCGTACTGCGAGAAGAACAGATAGAGGAACTGGCCGTTGCGATCGAGGGCGACGGACAGATCGCCAACACCGCCGGCAAAGTAGTGGTTGTTCGTGTTGCACACGAGCGTGGTCTCCGGCGCTTCGAGGATCACACCGAGGTCGAGCCACGTGGCTCCGCGGTCTTTCGACCGCGCGGCACCAATACGCGGCACCACTTTGGTCGTCGAGTCACCGCACGTGGTCGCCACGCGTTCGTTGTGATAGTAGCCATACCAGGTCCCGTCCGGCGCCGCGACGATGGCCTCGAACCACACCCCACCACCCGGCCACGGACGCAGCCGGACCGGCATTGGAGGCGTCAGCGCGTCCAGATTTCCAAGGGCACGACTTGTGCGGCCGCCGAAAGAGGTCAAGACGACCATCGTCGGCTGTCCGCCAACGAGATCCCAAACCGCAGGACTGTTGCTGTCGACGGCGCCGGTCAGTTCGAGTGGTTCTGCGGGAACGAGTCCCACGAGCAGCGAAGTCAGGTTGGGCGCGCCACCTCGTTGAATCACGTTTTCCGATGATCGAGATTGCGCCCAGGCGGCCTGCGAGGTCACGACGAGAATGAGAATGAGTACGAACCGTGTCATGAGCGGTCTTACGACTGAGACGTGGCGAAATCAGTACCTGGCGATGAAGAATTCGTGACAGCGCCATCGTCGTCTTTGATACAACCGTTTCCATGGACGAGACGAGGACGGAGCCGGCGTTTGCGATCGCCAGGCCAGTCGAACCCATGCTGGCGAAGCTGGCGGAGGCGCTTCCGGAAGGAGGAGGGTTTCTGTACGAGCCGAAATGGGACGGGTTTCGCGCAATCGTTTTCCGCCACCGGTCCGATCTGTTCATTCAAAGCCGCGACCTGCGGCCGCTCGATCGCTACTTCCCGGAACTTCGGGAAGCGCTGCTCAAGAACCTGCCTATCGACTGCGTGATCGACGGTGAGATCGTCATTCCCACGACACATGGGCTCGACTTCGACGCGCTGCAGCTCAGGCTTCATCCCGCCGCTTCTCGTGTGGCTAAGCTGGCAAAGGACATACCTTCGGCCTTCGTCGCATTTGATGTGCTCGCGCTTGACGGACAGGATGTCAGGGCCAGGCCGCAAAGCGAACGAAGGACACTACTCGAGCGCGCGCTGGCAAACGTCGACTCACCTATTCATGTGACTCCGATGACGCGCGACCGCGTAGAAGCGGCCGACTGGCTTTCGAGATTCGAGGGGGCCGGCCTCGATGGAGTGATGGCCAAGCCGGAGAACGGAACCTACGAGCCAGGCAAACGCGCGATGTTCAAAGTGAAGCACGCGCGCACCGCAGACTGCGTGGTTGCCGGGTTTCGCTGGCACAAGAACGGACCGGGGACGTTGATCGGATCGTTGCTTCTGGGGCTGTACGACGATCGCGACCGACTACATCACGTCGGTGTAACGTCCGCGTTCAACATGGACAGGCGTCGCGCTCTGGCGAGCGAGCTCGAGCCGCTTCGCGACCGCGCACTCGACCAGCATCCGTGGCGCGAGTGGGCTGACGCAATGGGCGACGGAACCCGAATGCCCGGCGGACAGAGCCGCTGGAGTGCCGGCAAGGATCTCTCGTGGGAACCGCTGCGAATCGAGCGCGTGTGCGAGGTCAAATACGATCACATGCAGGGCGATCGCTTTCGCCATGCCGCGATCTTTCTGCGCTGGCGATTTGAGAAGGCACCCGCTGACTGTCGTTACGATCAGCTCGAAGTGACGACGCCCTTCGAGCTGGAGAAGGTGTTTGGCGCAGGCCGCTCCGGCTGAGATGAAAACTCTGCAAACTGACCTGCCCAGCTTTCCGGCGGGTCTGCTTCGATTACGTTCAGGCCAGGAAAGACCTGCCGCTACTCTAAGGTGGTCTGCGTCTTGCGAGCCCGTTCCCCCATCTGAGCTCGAGCAAAAAGGGGGAACGTCATGAACCATCACTTGACCGGGATGAAAGTGGCTGCGCTGGTTGAACACGGCTTTGAACAGTCCGAGCTACTCGAACCTCGGAAGGCCCTGGAAGCTGCCGGCGCACGCGTGGACGTCATCTCACCCGTTGAAGGCGCGGTCAAAGGGTGGCAACACGGCACCTGGGCCCAGGAGGTCACAGTCGATCAGCCTCTCGCGGATGCGCATCCCGAGGACTACGACGCGCTACTGCTGCCTGGAGGCGTCTTCAATCCCGATCGCCTGCGCATGAACGAACGCGCCGTGCAGTTCGTCAAGGCGTTCGCGATGGACAATCGGCCGATCGCGGCGATCTGCCATGGGCCGTGGACGCTGATCGAAGCCGACGCGCTGCGCGATCGACGCGTGACTTCTTGGCCTTCGCTCAAGACCGACCTGAGAAACGCCGGCGCGATCTGGGTCGATGGCGAAGTGATCGAAGACCGCGGGCTCGTGACCTCTCGAAACCCGGACGATATCCCCGCGTTCAACCAGAAGATGATTGAAGTGTTCGCGGACTCGATGAAGACGCGAGCGGCCGAGGCGCGTCGCTAACCAAGCCGGCCGACGAATCCGCTGAGGACAGGAACACGCCGGCCCGCCGCCGCGGCGGCGACGTCGGCAGCGATCGATGGATCGATCTCACCGAACGTTCGAAGCATGTCGCCTTCCAGCGCAGCCAGAGGAATGCCGTTGCGATAGACGATGCGGTTGCCGGCCGCGCTGCGGAGCCGCTCCGCACCAGTGATGATTCCGGTGAGATTCAAAGGATCGGCGGCGCTGATGGTCGTGAGCGTCTCGTCCGGCCCTGATCGACGAAGCTCGCGCAGACGATCGACGGCGTCCGGCAACGCGAACTGCTCGCCAGACATGCCGGACACGAATCGCCCACCGCGGATCTCGCCGCGTGCCTCGAGCGTGCGATATACACGCGCGAGGTCTCGCCACGGCACACCCGATGATTCGCGGGCGAGCACGCGACGGAACACGACGCCGTAGCGCGCGAGCAGCGTCCAGGCCAGTGCGTGCACAGCGTCCTCGCGAGCGACAGCCGACTCCCGCCGCACGATCGACCATCTCCCGGCGGTGTCTGCGCCTCCCCGTCGTAGCGAGCTCTGACTGACGATCGCGCGCACGCCTGCGAAGCCGTCGGATGCGACACGTCCTGCGGCGACGAGCTCCGTCAGCGCCTCGCGGCACGCATCGTCCGTGAGATCGCAGGCCGTCTTCAGCTCATGTGCGAACAATGCGCCCTGTGATTGCAGCCGGTCGAGAATCCTCTGCGCGACGTCCGTCAACGCGACTTCGGCCGCGGTCTCACGCAGCGCCCACCAGTCGTCGGCCCGCTCGCGCAGAAACAGCGCGATTGGTGTGGCGCCGACAACATGCGTTGGGCCGCTCGAGAGTCGCGCCCAGCCGACCTCTCCGCTGAGGCACAGCATGTCGAGCATCGAGGGCTCGTAACGTTCGAGCCGTGCCGGCAGCACGTCGCGTTCCCACGCGCGCGCGGGAAGATCGAGGCCATCGAGTTGTGCGAGGACGGCGCGTAGCCCCTCCGGCCCAGCGAGCCGGCTCGACGGTTGCACGTGCTGCCATGTGAAGAGGAACCGCATGAACTCGGCCGGGCTGACTGGTGCGATCTCGGCGCGGAGCCGGTTCAGCGTATAGCGGTGAATGCGAGCGAGGAGGCGTCTGTCGCACCACTCGAGCACGCGCACGCTCGGCGTGAATGTGCCTCGAAGGATCGCGCCTTCCGATTCCAACGCGAGAAGCGCCGCATCGACGTCTGGTTGCGGAACTCCGGCGCTCTCCGCCAATGCGTCGACCGTCGTCGGTCCGACGATCGCCATGCGGCCCCGGAGGATCTCGACGAGCGCGTCTGCCCGGGTCCAGGTTCTGGCCGCTCGCGACGCCGGTGGCGTCACAACCGGTTCGAGCGTGGCCGACGGATGAATCGCCAGCAGTTCGGGCACGCGTTCGGTCGCGACCCACACCGCCGTGCTGTCCGGTGAGCTGGGGTTCGACCGTAGCCGAGAGATGCGACCGAGACCCACCAGCGTCGCGCACATCCCGGAATCGACTTCTGCGCCCAACAGGAAGCCGGCTGTCAGCAGCGCGTCGTGCAGTTCGTCGGCGTCGCGCGGATCGGGCCGCACTTCGTCGCGAACTCGCTCGATCGCAGATCCGTCGAGTGCGCCGATATCTGACGCGCTCGCGCCCACTCGTCTCGTCTGTACTGCCTGCGTCCGCCTCTCCTCCAGCGGCGCATCGTCCACGAAGGCATATGGACGCGCGTTGATGATGTCGTGCGAGAAGACCGACGGCTCGGGCGTGTCGCGAGACACGCAGGTCAGCTCGCCGCGGTGGATGCGGCCAAGGATGTCCTGGAGCTGCTCGAGGTCCATCGCCTCCTCGAGGCAATCGCGTACCGTCTGGTTGACGAGCGGATGATCCGGGACCTGTCGATCGCCGGGGATGTTCTCGAGGCAGGCCGCAGCATCGGGAAACACGGCGGCCATCAGGTCGTCAGCCTGCATGCGCTGAAGCTGCGGCGGCACCTTTCGTCCGCC
>Ga0070674_100001189_pt1 | contig 13666 bp, 8 predicted proteins | sample KBSM33metaG_FD_65344 | JGI IMG/M metagenome (GOLD analysis project Ga0070674, IMG submission 65344) | Miscanthus rhizosphere microbial communities from Kellogg Biological Station, Michigan, USA - KBS M3-3 metaG | ecosystem: Host-associated > Plants > Roots > Rhizosphere > Soil ... | reverse complement strand
GCTCGCCGGTGCGGCACTCACGCTCGCGGCGGTCGGCGGGCTCGCGGCATGGCTGCCGGCCTATCGCGCGTCACACGTCGATCCCGCGGAGGTCCTGCGGGAGGGGTGAATTAAGAATTCAGAATTTGGAATTAAGAATTCGAATTCTCTGCGGGTTCTGCGGGCTCTGCGTTCAACGTACGTCGTCATCGAAATCTCGGGTCGGCCGGGAAACGGGCTCGCGCCTTCACCGACCACTCGCGTGCGGCGGCCGTATCGCCCAACACATTGAACGCCCGGACCACGATGGCGTACGCGTCGGCGGTCGGCTGCGGCAGGCTGGTGACGACGCCGGCCAGGACGGTGCGGGCCTCGGCGTCGCGGCCCTGGGAGCGCAGGAGCGTCGCCAGGCCGACGCGTCCTTCCGGCGACCACGGCACCACGGCGAGCTCGGCCTGAAACTCGCGCTCGGCGTCAGCCTCGCGTCCGGTGCGCGCCAGGCAGTCGGCGAGGCCGGCGTGCAGATTGCGCACGACCGCCTGCGGCTCGCGGCGCTTGGCCTCGATCGCGCGGGTGAAGGCCGGGATCGCGTCGCCGCATTTCCCCTCGCGCTGCAGCGCGGCGCCGATCAGAAAGTGGCTCATGTAGCGCGAGGGATCCGCCTCGACGCTGCGGCGGGCGAACGCCGCCGCCTCCGCCGGCCGCCCGCTGTCCATCATCAGCTCGGCGAGGATCTCGTTCGCGGCCGCCGGATCGCGGCGCGCGGCGAGCTCCGCGTGCTCACGGGCCCGAGCGGGCTGCTTCTCCAGCGCGAAAATCCGCGCGAGCGCCAGATGGGTCTCGGGCTTCAGCGGCTCGATCGCCAGCACCTTGCCGAAGGCGTCGATCGCTTCCCTGGTCCGGCCGATCTTGAGCCGACTCTTCGCGAGGAGCTCCCACGCGTCGAGCATGTCCGGCTCCCGCGCCAGCAGCGGCTCGAGCGCGGCGACCACGTCGCGATCGCGTCCTCCCGCGGCGAGACGCTGGGCGCTGCGCAAGGTTTCGTAGGCGGCGATCTTCTCCTTCGGATCGGGGGCGGTCGCGCCGGCGGCGCGCGACGGCGACGAGGCCGCATAGCCGAGCGCGCGAAGCCGCTCGCGGACGTCCGCGTCCACCTCTGCCGGCTGGGCCACGGGGGAGCCGGCCGTCGTGCGCGCGAGCCACGTGGCAAGCGCCGACGCCGTGCTGTCTTTGGCCCCGGCCAGATTGGCGCGCTCGCCCGGATCGGCCGCCACGTCGTAGAGCTCCGGCGTTGGCGCGTGAATGTAGTGGTAGCGCCCGTCGACCGCTGACGCCAGGTCGCTCCAGCCGAAATGGAGCCTCGGGTACTGCGTTTCCGAATACACGGTCCGATCGGCGACACGCCGCGACGCCAGCGCCGGTGTCAGGGCCTGGCCATCCATGCCGTCGCCGTTCACGCCGGCCAGCGCGAGCAGTGTCGGCGCGACATCCACCAGCCCCGCTGCCCCGGCGACCCGCGTGCCGCCGCGCTGGCCGCCCGGCAGCCGCAGAATCCACGGCACGCGCAGCGCTTCGCGATAGAGCAGCAGCCCATGCTCCGCTTCGCCGTGATCGCCCAGGCCTTCACCGTGATCGGACACGACGGCGACGATGGCGCGATCGAGGAGCCCGCGCGCGTTCAGGCGATCGAGAAAGCGTCCCACGAGCTCGTCGGCGTAGGCGATCTCGCCGTCGTACGGCTGCGCCATCGCGTGCGACGGCGGCGGTGTATAGGGCGTGTGCGGCTCGTACAGGTGAAGGAACGCAAACAGCGGCTGGCCGGCATGCGCGTCGACCCATGCCGCCAGCGCCTCGATCGTCCGCGCACCGTCGCGCTGCGTCTCCGACAGCGACTCACCGGTGCCCGCGATCGTCAGCTCGTCGTCGAAGAAATCGAACCCGCCGGCGATACCCGTCTGACGCCGCAGCACGTACGAGGAGACGGCGCCGCCGGTGGCGTATCCAGCCGCTTTCAGGCGCGACGCAAGCGTGCGCTCGCCGGCTGCGATGGTGTAGCCGATGTTGTCGCGAACCCCGTGATTGATCGGCAGCCGGCCGGTGAAGAGCGAGGCGTGCGATGGGAGCGTCAGCGGGCACTGGCTGTAGACATCGTCGAACACGAGGCCGGCGCGGGCCAGGCGATCGATCGCCGGCGTCGAGCCGCCGCGGTAGCCGTAGGCCGGAAGGTGATCGGCCCGGAGCGTATCGATCGAGATGAGGACGATCGGCGCGCCGGCGAAACGATCCGCCGCGGCGGACGGCGGCTGTCGCTGGCAGGCGGTAGCCGACGCGACCGCGGCCAGCGTCAGCGCCAGTCTCCGCAAATGTCTCACCTGCGGCATTTTACCTTCGGACGAAAAGCGCATGACGAGGCGCCGCTGACGCGGTGCCCGACGGACGAGACTTTTCCAATGCAGGTTCCGTTGCGTAAAGCGCCGCTTTTCGCCTATCGTCGGAACGGCTGGAGATCACCGTTGCCGGAGAGTGTGGAGCGTTATCAACGTCTGGTGCAGCGATCGCCGGACGGCATCTTCATCAGCCAGGACACCCGGATGGTGTTCCTGAACCCCTCGGCGCTGCGGCTCGTGGGCGCATCCGATCCCCAGGAGATCCTCGGCAGGCCGCTCCTTGACCTGTTTCACGCCGACAGCCGTCCCGCGCTCGAGGAGCTGATCGCACAATGGCGGAGCGGCCTGGTGACGGCGCCGGCCGACGCCCGGATCGTCCGGCTCGACGGTGTGATCGCCGACGTCGACGTCACCGGCGCGGCGATCGACGAGCCTGCCGGCGACGCCTTCCAGATCATCGTGCGCGACATCACCGCGCGCCGCCGTGCCGAGGCGGCGCTGCGCGAAAACGAAGAGCGGCTGACGCTCGCTTTTGCCGGCGCCCAGGAAGGCGTCTGGGACTGGAACCTGTCGACCGGAACGGTCTTCTACTCCAGCCGGTGGAAGGAGATGCTCGGTTACGCGGACGACGAGATCGAGGCGAACCTCGGCGCGTGGGAGCGGCTCCTGCATCCCGACGACCAGGCGCAGGCCGTCGAGATGAACATGAGCGTGACCCGCGGCGCGCGCAGCTATGAAGGCGAGTTCCGCCTCCGCCACAAGGACGGCCGCTACATCCACGTCCTCTCGCGCGGTCTGCCCGTCCGCCGCGACCCTGATGGACCCGTCGTACGCGTCGTCGGCACCCACTTCGATCTCACCGAGCGGCGCCGCGCCGAAGCGGACCTGCGCGAGAGCGAGGAACGGCTGACGCTGGCCTTCGCCGGCGCGCAGGAAGGGGTGTGGGACTGGGATCTCGAAACCGGCGCGGTGGTGTACTCGCCGCGGTGGAAGGAGATGCTCGGCTACGCCGAAGACGAAGTCGAGCCGGACATCAGCGCCTGGGAACGTCTGCTGCATCCTGACGACATGCCTCGCGCGCAGCAGGCCAGCGAGCGCGTCGCCCGCGGAGAACAATCGTACGAAGGGGAGTTCCGTCTCCGCCACAAGGCCGGCCATTACATCCACGTCCTCTCGCGCGGCTTTCCGGTGCGCCGCGAGCCGGGCGGGCCCGCCGTGCGCATCGTCGGCACGCACTTCGATCTCACCGAACGGAAGCAGGCGGAGGAGATGCTGCGCCGGGCGCACGAAGAGCTCGAGGGCAGAGTCCGCGAGCGCACCGCCGAACTGGCGCTGGCCAATGCCGCCCTGCGCGAGGAAATGGGCGAGCGGGCGCGCGCCGAACGGGCCCGCACCGAGCTGCTCGGACGGCTGATGTTCGCGCAGGAGGACGAACGGCGGCGCATCGCGCGCGAGATGCACGATCAGTTCGGCGAACAGTTGACGGCGCTCGGCCGGCGGATCGGCTTGTTGAAGGACGCGTGCGTGAACCAGCCCGATCTCCTCGGGCACGTCGAAGCGCTCGAGACCGTCTCCCAGCAGATCGACCGCGATGTCGATCATCTCGTCTGGGAGCTGCGGCCGACCGCGCTCGACGATCTCGGCCTGCGCGCCGCGCTCACCAACTACGTGGCGAACTGGTCGAAGCGCGTGGGCATCTCGGCCGAGCTGCACACGTCGGGACTTCTGGACGACCGGCTGTCGTCCGAGGTCGAAACCACCCTCTACCGAATCGCGCAGGAAGCGCTCACCAACGTCGCCAAGCACGCGCGTGCGGAACACGTCGAGATCATCCTCGAGCGGCGATCCGACCACGTCCTCCTCATCGTCGAGGACGATGGTGTGGGGTTCGATCACGGAAGCCCGGGCACGTCCGGCCAGGGGTTCGGATTGCGCGGCATGGAGGAGCGGGCGGCCCTGGTGGGCGCGACGGTGCAGGTCGATTCGGCGACCGGCAGGGGCACGACCATTCTGGTGCGGATGGGGGCAGCGGCATCGACCGCCACGGTCGAGCATGCCTGACAGGAAGCCCCCGCTGCGCATTCTTCTGGCCGACGATCACGTGACCATGCGCCATGGCCTCAAGCTGCTGATCGACAGCCAACCCGACATGACGGTGATTGCCGAAGCCAGCGACGGCGACAGCGCCGTGAAGGGCGCGCTCGCCCTATCGCCGGACATCGTCGTCATGGACATCTCGATGCCGGGGACCAACGGGCTGGCCGCCACGCGCTCGTTGAAGCAATTGCAGCCGGACGCCGCGATCGTCGTGCTCACGCGGCACGGCGACGATGCCTATCTGCAGGAATTCCTGCGGGCCGGCGTGGCCGGGTACGTGCTCAAGCAGAGCGCCTCGGCGGAATTGCTGCAGGCGATTCGCGCGGTGGCCACCGGCGGCCAGTATCTCGATTCCAGCCTGACCGCACGGGTTACCGATGCGTTCCTCTCGAGAAAGGGGAAGAGGGTCAGCAAAACCGCGGCGGCGCTGACCGAACGGGAATCCGAGGTGCTCCGCCTCATCGCCACGGGCTACAGCTACAAGGAGATCGCGGCGCGGCTGTCGGTGAGCGTCAAGACCGTCGACGCGCACAAGGTGAACGCGATGCGCAAGCTCGACTTGAACGGCCGGATCGACATCGTCAAGTACGCGGTGTTGCAAGGCTGGCTGCACAACGCCTGACAGGCCGGCCCTCCTGACGACGACGATGAACGCAGAACTCGCTGAACACGCAGAAAAGCCACTCTGCGGGTTCTGCGTTTTCTGCGTTTGACGTCGTGATCCGCAACACACTCCTAGGGACATTTCCCTACCCGCACACGGGGCTCTTCCGAATGGCGGCGCCTGCCTTGTTGGCGTAGCCTCGCGCAGTGCAATGCGTCGTTCCATCTCCAAGGAAGCATTCATGGAACACCACTCAAGACCCTGTCGCGGCGCCGTGCAGGCGGCGGCCCTCCTCGAGCGTGTGTCGCGCCTGAGTGACGAGTGGAGGCTCGCGCACACCATGCACCTTGAACTGCAAGAGATGAGAATGCCGCGCGTGAACCTGATGCTGGTCGGCCCTGACAGCCTGACGCATCACGTGCTCCTGCTCCTGCTGCCCGACCTGCACAACCCGATCACGACGTGGTGCCCTGGCGAGCAGCTCGTGCTGCCGCCGCCGGATCACACGGGCACGATGATCTTCCACGACGTTGGTGCGCTCGGACGCGACGATCAGTACCGCCTGCTTGCGCGCCTGAGCAGCGCCGGTGGGCACCCGCAAATCGTGAGCACGTCGCCGACGCCGCTGCTGCCCCGCGTTCACGCCCGCACGTTCGACGACACGCTCTACTACCGCTTGAATCACATCTACATGGACTCGACCGGCCGGGAGGGTGGTCTCCTGTGACCGCCGATGATCTGCATCGGGTGCTCGACGGTCTGACCGGGGGCGATGCCCGGCAGATTCGCGTGGCCAGCGTGGTCATCGCCCAGGAGCGCCGCTGGATCCAGATCGACCTGGTCGGAGCCCGGCATTACTCGCTGCTGGTCAGCGCCGATCTCCGCCGGGACCCGGTCATGATCCGCACCGCCCTCCAGTGCTGGCTGACCGGTGAGTGGACGGCCGAGCTCGCCGCCGTGTCTGGCGTGATGATTCACAACGCGACGATCCGGCTGGGCGACGACGGTCAGCCCGAGGCCGACGACAGCAGCGATCTGAAGGTCTCTCCTCAGGACGTCATCGACCCCAGCGAACACCAGACTCGACGCGGCTGACCGAGCTGCTCGGCTTTGTGTGTGGCGCGGCCCTTTCAGGGCCGCCACAGGTCCTCGAATTCTGAAGAATCGCAGCACACGTGCGCGGGGGTGAATCACACTCCGACGTCGAAGTACTATGACGTGGTCGTGATCAGGCTGCCCGTAGGCATCGTGGCGCTCGCGGTGGCGATGGCGGCCGGTTGCGCGCGACCCGCGCCGGCGCCGCTGCTGCAGCCGGGCAGCCTGCGCGGCGGCAACGTGCTGCTCGTGACGATCGACACGCTGCGGCGCGATCGGCTGGGCGCGTACGGCGCGGCGCGGGGGCTGACGCCGACACTCGATCGCCTGTCGGCCGCGGGCGTGCGCTACTCCCAGGCGTTGTCGCACGCGCCGATGACGCTGCCGGCGCACGCCTCGATTCTGACGGGACGCACGCCGCGCACCCATGGCCTGCACACCAACGGGTCGGCCCGCCTCGACGACGGTATCCCGACGTTGGCCACCGTGCTCAAGGGAGCCGGCTACCGGACGGGTGCCTTCGTCGGCGCCTTCGTCCTCGACGCCCGCTTCGGGCTCGGCCGCGGGTTCGACGAGTACGACGACCGCTATCCACACGAGACGGACACCACGTTCAAAGTCACCGACCGTCGAGCCGCGGAGGTCGTGAAGGCGGCCGGCGACTGGATCCTCCAGCCCCCACTCGCAAGCCCCTGGTTCGCCTGGGTGCATCTCTTCGATCCGCACGCGCCGTACGACGCGCCGGCCGAGTACCGCGCGGGGCGATCGGCCTACGACGCGGAGATCGCCTACACCGACGCGATGCTTGGCCGGCTGCTCGATCGTCTCGCGGCGGCCCACGCGCTCGACCGCACCATCGTGGTGGTCACCGCCGATCACGGCGAGTCGCTTGGAGACCACGGCGAGACGACGCATGGGTTGTTCGCGTACGGATCAACGCTGGCCGTGCCGCTCATCCTGAGCGGCGCCTCGGTCGGCCGCGGCGTCGTCGACGCGCCGGTGGCCCATGCGGATATCCTGCCGACGCTCCTCGATCTCGTCGCCACGGCGCCGCCGCCGAACCTCGATGGCCGGTCCGTTGCCACATTGCCTGCCGGCGACAGGCCGCTGTACTTCGAAGCGCTGGAGGCGAACCTGACGCGCGGCTGGGCCCCGCTGACCGGGGTCGTGGCGGGCGATTGGAAATACATCGAGCTGCCGCTGCCCGAGCTCTACAACCTTCGCGACGATCCTGGCGAAGCGCACAACCTCGTCGAGCGTGAGACCGCGCGCCGCGACGTGATGCGGCGCGCGCTCGCGCAGGTCGAGGCGGGACGGCCCGGCGCCGCCGTGCCGGCGGCCGTGGACGAGGACGCCGCGGCGCGACTGCGATCGCTGGGGTACACGGCCGCGTCTGCCGCGCCGGCGCGGCGGGAGTACCGCGAGGCCGACGATCCGAAGCGGCTCGTGGCGCTCAACGAGGAGTTCAACACGGCACTGGAGGCCTTCAACTCCGGGCGCACTGACGAGGCGCTCTCGCGTTTCCTGGCGCTGTTGCGGGAGCGTCCGGACTTCCTCACCGCGCGCACAAGTGCCGCCACGGTGCTGATGGCGACGGCGCGGCCGCAGGAGGCGGTCGCGCTGCTCCGAGCCGCTCCGGGGCCACAGGCCTCGGCGCCCGAGATCCTGGCGAAGCTCGGGACGGCGATCCAACGCACCGGCGACTTCCGGGGGGCGGCCGCCGCATTCGAGCGCTCGCGAGCGGCGGGCAATCAGAACCCCGAGATCTTCAACGATCTCGGCGTCGCCTACGCGCAGCTGGGGAAGGTGGACGAGGCGCGCGCCATGTTTCAGGAACTGCTGCAGCGCGACCCGAACGCGGCTGGCACCTGGACCAATCTGGGCCTCGCCGAACTGTCGGCACACAGACCTGAAGCCGCCGCCGACGCGTTTCGCTACGCGGTGAGCGTCGATCCGTCGAATGCCGAGGCCTGGCAGGGGCTCGGCGCCGCCGTCGTCGCGCGCGACCCGAACACGGCGATCGACGCCTGGCAGCACGCCGAGCGGCTGCGGCCGCGCGACTTCGACCTGCTGTTCAACCTCGGCATGGTCCTCGCCGACAGCGGCCGCGGCGCCGAGGCGCTGCCGTATCTGACCCGCTTCATGCAGGAAGCGCCGCGCGACCGCTACGCCCGCGACTTTCCGCGCGTCGAGGCGGCGATCGCGAAGGCACGCCGGTGACGAGGCGCCTGCTCGTCTTCGGAATCGCCGGGCTCGTTGTCGCCGCGGCCATAGGCTTCGCCATCAGCGCCCGGCGGGAGGCGACCCCGAAGGCGACCCAGGTCATGCCGGCCGGCGCGCTCCGGGGCGCGAACGTCCTGCTCGTGACCATCGACACGCTCCGGGCGGATCGCGTCGGTAGTGCCCGCGCGTTGACGCCGACAATCGACGACTTCGCGAACACCGGCCTCCGCTTCGAGCACGCCTACGCCCACGTGCCGCTGACGCTTCCGTCCCACGCGGCGCTGATGACCGGCGCCTACCCGACCCGCAACGGCGTCCGCGACAACGGCACGTTCCGCCTTGGCGACGCCTCGCCGACACTCGCGGCGGCGCTCAAGACCATCGGTTACCGCACCGGCGCGTTTGTCGGCGCCTTCGTCCTCGACGCGCGCTTTGGCCTGAATCGCGGCTTCGACCTCTACGACGATCGCATGACGGGGAGCCCCGCCGGCGCCGCCGATCCCGACCTCGTTCAACGCACCGCAGAGCAGGTGCTTGCCCCGGCGGAGGACTGGATCCTGAATCGAGCATCAACCAATCCGCAGTCCAATCCGCAATCCAATCCGCAATCCGCAATCCGCAATCCGCAATCAGGAGGTCCCTGGTTCGCCTGGGTCCACCTCTACGACCCCCACGAGCCATACCGCCCTCCCGAACCGTATCGCTCTCGCTACGCCGCCGTGCCGTACGACGGGGAGGTGGCGTACGCCGATGCCGCGCTTGGCGGCTTCGTCGCACGCCTCCGCGCCGCCGGCGCCCTCGCGCGGACGCTGGTCGTCGTCGCATCCGATCACGGCGAGTCCCTGGGCGAGCACGGCGAGCGGACGCACGGCCTCTTTGCCTACGACGCGACCCTCAGGGTGCCGCTCGTCATGTGGGCCGGCGGCGTGATTCGTCCTGGCGCCTTCGGCGGGACGACGCGGCTCGTCGACGTGGCGCCGACGGTGCTCGATCTCGTCGGCTCAGGGCCGCTGCCTGGCGCCGACGGCCGCAGCGTGCGGCCCTTCGTCACCGGCGAGCAGCCGTTCGAGGACGCCGGTTCGTACTTCGAAGCGCTGAACGCCAACCTGACCCGCCACTGGGCGCCGTTGACCGGCATGCTGCGCGAACGCACCAAGCTGATCGATCTGCCGGTGCCGGAGCTCTACGACCTCGCGAAGGATCCGGACGAGCGCCAGAACCTCTACGCCGGCCAGCGCGATCGGGCACGCGATCTCGAGCGCCGGCTCGACGCGGTGACCCGCGGCGCCGTGCCGGCGGCGCCGGCGGCGCTCAGCGCCGACGCCGAAGCCCGCCTCCGCTCGCTTGGCTATGTCGTCGGCTCTGCACCGGCGCCGTCGCGGCGCTACCTGGCCGCGGACGACCCGAAACAGCTCGTTCACCTGAACCAGTCGCTGGACGAGGCGGCGGCCGAGTGGGCGCGTGGCGAGGCTGGGCGCGCGATAGGTCGGCTGCAGGGGGTCATCGCCGAGCGTGCCGACCTGACCGTCGCCTACGATCGGCTGGCGTTCATGCTGCGCGGGAGCGGGCGCATCGCCGAGGCGGTCGCCGTCCTCGATGGCGCGGCGCAGGCCGGGCACGCGGATCGGCCGCTGCTGCGGTCGCTCGGGTCGATGCTGCGTGACGCCGGCGACCTGCCGCGATCGGCGGCGGTGCTCGAGCCGCTGGTCCGCGGCGACGCGGCCGATCTCCAGTCCGCCGACGCGCTGGGGCAGACCTACGCCAGGATGGGGCGGAGCCGGGAGGCCGAGTCGGAGTTCAAGCGGGTGCTGGCCGCGTCGCCGAATGACGCGGCGGGGTGGAACAACCTCGGCTCCCTCTACCTCTCCAGCAGCCGTCTCGCCGACGCGCGCACGGCGCTGCTGCGGGCCATCGAAATCGATCCGGCGCAGGCCGGCGCCCACAACGGCCTCGGCGTGGTCTACGCCCGAAGCGGCGACATCCCGGGCGCGGTGGCGGAGTGGAAGAAGGCGCTGGAGCTCAGGCCGGATTTCGCCGACGCGAGGCAGAACCTCGCGCGGGTACAAAAATAAGAGGGCGGCTCTTTCGAGACCGCCCTCTTTTCAGACTTCAGACTTCAGACTTCTAACTTCTAACTTCAAACTTCAAACTTCTAGAACTCCAACCGGAACCCGACCTGGAACACCCGCGGGTCGAGGACCGCGATGACCGTTCTGGGCGCACCGACCGAGAGATTGAAGTTGGTCACCGGATCGGCGTTCAGGAGGTTGTAGATGTCGAGCATCACCGACGTCTTGAACCGGCCGATCGGAAACGCTTTGTCGACCCGGAAGTTCAGCAGGTTGACGCTCTCCGAGCGGTTCTGATCGATGTTCTCCGAGAAGAACGCGCAGTTGAAGTTGCACACGTTGAGACCCACGGATCCATCCGGGACTACCAGCGCGTACGGGAAGCCGCTCTGGAACCGGTAATTCACCGCGAGCCCGATGTCGTAGGCGAACGTATAGCGGCCCGAAAGCTGCGCGTGGTACATCGTCGAGCTCTGTCGATTCCCTGCGCCCGGGTTGACCGAGAGCTGCGGGAAGACACCGATCGGATCGGTGCTCAGCGGGCTCGTCGAGCCGACGTCCGGAATATCGGCCGACCGCAGCTCGTCGCGCCACTGGTAGTCGAGGCTCGTCTGGAAGAAGAACTTGCTGCCGAACCGCTTGTGGAACGCCGCTTCGATGGTGTCGTAGGTGAACTTGCTGTCCGGGAAGTTCGTGTACTCGGTGCCGGTGGCGCCCGCAAGCGAGTCGGGCACGTCGAGCAGGCTGTAGTTCACGCCGTTGACGGTCGCATTGGTCGGCACCGTCAGCTGTCCGAGCCACGCCGACACGATCGGCGTGAAGTAGAAGGGGATGAATCCCTTCTGCATCTTCCGCACGTACGTGCCGCGGATCGACGACTCGCCCCAGAGCTGGCGCTCGACGGTCGCGCTGATCTCGTCGGTGTGCGGCGTGAACGCCTCCGCGTCCACGGGTGCGTCGGCGCCACCGATGCGCGTCCGCCACGAGCCCAGCTCCGACACCCCGTCGTACTTGCCGTTGCGATTCAGGTCGTTGAAGTTGTACTCGTTGTAGCTGGTGCCCCCGGGGTTCGCCGCGGAGAAGGTGTCGGCGAGGTTGTTGTAGTAACGGCCGTAGAACCCCTTCAACACCGTCTTCCCGGTGCCGTCGAGGTTGGCGCTGAAACCGATGCGCGGCGCGACGTCGAAATTCGTCAGCAGCGAGGCGCCGGTAATGTTGGTCTGTGCCTGAAAAATGGCGCGCCCGTCACAGCCTGGGGCCAGACCTGCGGAGGCCGGACAGACAGCCGCCTGGACACCCGCCGTCGAGTCGGTGATCAGCGGCCTCCGGGAGCCGTCGGTGTACTTCAGGTCCTGATAGTCGAAGCGCAGGCCGGCCATCACCGTCAGGCGGTTGTTCGGCGACCAGCGATCCTGGGCAAACCCGCTGTAGTGCTGATCGACGTTGCCCGACGTGACCCAGCCGGTGCTGAAATCCGCCGGCGTGCCGATGTCGACGAAGCGGATGCGGTCGGCGGTTGGCGACGTCGGGGTCGCATAGGAGAGGCGGTACGGCCCGGAATTACCGTTGATGCCGAGCCGATACCAGTCCCTGATCTCCTCGAACCCGAACTTGAAGTCGTGGCTGCCGCCTTTGTCGGGCAGGTAGTAGGTCATCTGCGCTTTCACCTGCGGCTTCGATCGGCCGCTGGTGAAGGCGTTCCAGCCGGCGCCGGTCTGAAGACCCGGGACGGATCGATAGATCGACGGCACGCGGGTGGCCGCATCGACGGCCGGCACCATCGGCCAGTCGAGCGTGAATCGACCGACGTTGACCGTCAGGAAGGCGCGGTTGCTCAACACCGACTGCCACTCGCCCTTGTACATCCTCGACCAGCTGTCCTGCGCCAGAATCGATTCGGCGGGCACGAGCGTTGAGAGGCCGCGGAACGGCTTCTGCTTGTGGCCGAACTGCATGTAGCCGATGAGGGTATTGTTCTGGCTGACCTTCCCGGTCCCCTTGACCGTGTAGTTGTCGAAGATCCCGAGATCGGTGGCGATGTTCTGCGCCACGCCGGAGACCTGCTTGTCGATCTTGAAGTGGTTGTACGCCGCGTAGAACCACACCTTGTCCTTCGCGATCGGCCCGCCGAGATCCGCGTGGGCTTCCCAGAACAGCAGGTTCGGGTTGTTGCACTGCTGGACGCCCTCACCGTTGGGCGGGCACACAAAACCGCGGGCCGCGATGTCGCTCGTCTCAGCGTTGCTGCCGACGAAACTCCCCGGCTCGTACGAGATGTGTTCGAGACCCTTGAACGTGTTGCCGCCGCTCTTGATCGTCGTCACGACCGCCGCGCCCGGCGAGTTCATCTCGACGTCGCTGCCGAGCGAGCCGACCGAGACCTCCTCGTTGGCGTAGAAGTCCTCGTAGAACCCGGTGCCGCCGACGCCTTCGGTATGATCGATGCCCTCGGAGACGACCTTCGCCTGGTTCTGGATGCCGAAGCTCTCGTAGCCGGACTGCTGGCTCTTGTGGCTGCCGCCGACGTCGAAGCCCTGCATCCGGACGCCCGGCGCTTCCGACAACGCACCCCACACGTCGGTCGAGCTGGGAACGGCGATCAGCGCTTCGCCCTTGAGGTTCGTCCCCACCTTGGTCGTCGTCACATCGACCACCGGTGAGTCCGCGGAGACCGTGACGTTCTCGGACACGCCGCCAATCTGCATCTGCGCGTCGACGGAGATGGTCTGGCCGAGGACGGCCACGATGTTGTCGCGCTCGAACTTCTTGAAGCCCTGGAGCTCGAACGACAGCTTGTAGGAGCCGGACGGCATCCCGGGGAACAAATACTTTCCGTCAGCCTCGGTCACCGCCGTGCGGGTCCCGATCAACGTGGACGATGTGGCCGTGACCGTCACGCCCGGCAACACGGCGCCCTGGGCGTCCGTCACGACGCCAGCCAGACGTCCCTGGCCGATCTGCGCATATCCCGGCGACGCCAGTAACACGGCAGCCGCCGCCAACACGACGACCCGACTTGCAATCGATCTCATTGCTTGCATCCTCCTCGAAGTGGAGCCGCACGATCGCGAACATTCACTTGGCGCGGTTAGTGGGCAGGATCCTAGTTGTATCCCCTTGTAAAAGAAAGCGACAAATGCGCATTCCCGCCGTTGAGATTCCGTATGTTCGCGACTGACATACGACATTACGGATCGAACCTCGTCCTTGTC
>Ga0070674_100001187_pt1 | contig 13684 bp, 11 predicted proteins | sample KBSM33metaG_FD_65344 | JGI IMG/M metagenome (GOLD analysis project Ga0070674, IMG submission 65344) | Miscanthus rhizosphere microbial communities from Kellogg Biological Station, Michigan, USA - KBS M3-3 metaG | ecosystem: Host-associated > Plants > Roots > Rhizosphere > Soil ... | reverse complement strand
CCGCCCGCTGCAGCGCGCGCTCGCGATCGCGGATCCGGAGACGCACTGTCTCTCGTTCCGCGAGCAGCTGGCGATACGTCGGATCCGCGGCGAGCGCCGGCTCTCGCGAGACGGCCGGCGCCGTCTGTGCTTTCTCTGCCGCTGCCTCCGCCGCCGCAAGCTCGCTCTTCAGACGCTGCACTTCCGGGTGCTTTTCCGTGTACATCGACGATGCATCGTCGAGTTCCTTGTGGAGCGCGGCAATTCGCAGCTGAGCAGCGGATACGGTGCCGACCGCAGTGCCACCGTCGGGACCGCCGCCGCCTTTCATCGCTTCGATCTGCCGTTCGATCATGGCCAGGCGATCCTCGTCGCTTCTGAGCGACATCGAGGTGTTCTCCTGCTGCTGGCGGAGTCCGCCCACCATCTGCAGGTTGCCCTGGGTCTGTTCCGGCAGCCGACCCATGTACGTTTCCTTCATCTCGCGGAGCCGTTCCTCGATCGACTTCAGCCGATCGCGGCTCTGGCCCAGCTGGGCTGCCAGGAAGTCAGATGTGTGCTCGGCGCGGGTTTCCCGCATCTTGGAGTGCTGGTCCACGAACGCCGTCGCCATGCGGTTCGCGATCCGCTGCGCCTCTCCGGCTGTACCGGCGGCATAGGTCACGAGGAACGTATCGGGGCCGGACCGGTTGGTGGACGCCAGTGGCTTTGGCAGCGTGACCGTGGTGCGATCCCGCATGGCCGCAATGGCGGCATCCATGACAGGCCCTGGCTCCAGCCCTTCTTCGCGCGCGACGCGTTCGAGTACAGCGCGGCTGAGCAGCTCCTGCGAGATGGCGCGGACCCGGTCCTCCTGGTCGCCTACCGCTGGCTTCACGATGTCGGCAGTCATGGTCGGCGACGTCGCGACGAGCGTGGTGGACGCGCGGTACTCGCGCGGCAGCACGTTGACGAGGACGGCGCCGGCAATCACGCCCAACACGATCGGCACGGCCAGCCACAGGCGCCGCCGCTTCAACACGGAGAGGTAGTCGAGTAGGTGTACGCTTCGCTCTTCCATCAGTGGATCCTCGTGCGCGTCGCGGCGGCGACTTGAATGCCGACGCGCGTGCGATCGATACGGCCGCCTGGTAATACGGTGTTCTGGAACACGCCGACGTAGTAGCCCTCGATCCGTATCCAGCGGTTCGCGGCATACGACACGTTGGTTCGTACCCAGCTGGAACGTACAGACGGGCCGGTACCGCTGAGCGGGTCGGCTTGCAGCACCGCCATGCTCGCGCGCCACTCGATCCGGCGCGAGAGCTGCCCCTCGATGCCGGCCTGGAATTCCTGGTTCGAGAACCGTCCGCCGAACCCGAACGATGGAATGAACGAGCGCCGATAGCCGACGTGCCAGGCGAGTTGTGCCCCTGCGCGGTTCAGATTGATACGGAACGTCGGCGCGCTCTGACCCGGATCGCCCGCCACTGTGGCGAGCCAGGCGTAACCGAGGCCGCCGTTGACGCTGAACCGCTCATCGAGCCGCCAGTCCACCGTGCCTACGGCCGTCTGGACGTCGAAGTCGCGCGCGTTCTCCACGACCGCGTGCCGCGCCTCGTATTCGCTGCCGACGGTCCATCGCGCGTTGAGGACGTGATCCAGGTTGATGATGGCGCCCTGCGAATGGCCGCCCCGCTCCAGATTGGCGACCGGCGACGGCACGCCGGAGTCGTCGTATTTCAACCACTCGAGGGTGTACAGACCGCTGAGCGTGTCATGCCTGCTCAGACGGGCCTCGAGGCCGCCGCGATAGTCGTCCATCGTCACGCCCTGCCGGCGGAAGATCACACCGGGAACGTCGATGGCGTCGGTCGAGGGCGCCCGAGAGAGGCTGTTTCTCGACACGAAGACGAGGCGGCGCGTGAGCGACTGTCTGAAGCTCGTGGCGAGCCGCTGATCGTAGGCGTTCAACTGATTCAGCTCTTGATAGAGCTCGTACGAGCCGATGTAATTCAGGTTGAAGCTCGTCGAGCGCCCTCGGTACCCAAGGGCGCCTCGTGGTGTGATGACCGTGAGGAAGTCTGAAGAGTTCTGATTGGCGACTTCCGTCGAGAGCGTCACGTTGTTGTCCCACACCTGGGCCACTGCGACGCCGGGCGTGAACACCCATCCCGGGGGAGGCGGCGGGAGCTGCGGCGAGCCGCCCTGTGCCTCGGCGCGGCCAGTGAGCAGGATGCAGCACGCGACCAGCGACAGCGATCGCAGGAGCACACTACCGCCGAGGCGGTACAGACGACGAGTGGAGCGTGTAAGAGTCGCCACGGCCGTCAGGGCACGACGACCATGTCGCCGGGCGACAGGAAGAGGGGCGGCTGCTCGCCCTTGATCGCAGCGTTGTAGTCGAACTTGATCGTCTCGACCGCGTTCGAACCCTTCGCCTTCCGCAGAATGCGGATCTTCTTGGTGTTCGCGAACTCGCGGAAACCGCCGGCCATCGCAAGCGCCTGCAGCACCGTCATCGGTCCTTTCATCGGGACGGAACCGGCCTGCGTGACTTCGCCCATCACGTACACGAGCACGGGGCTGGTTTCGACGACGATGACGGTGACCACCGGATTCGAGACGTATTCCTTCAGCTGAGTCGCCACACGATCGCGGAGCTCGAGCGAGGTGAGCCCACTGGCTTCGACGTCGCCGATCAGCGGCAGCGTGACCTTGCCGTCCGGACGGATCTGCAGTGACTGCGAGAGCTGTGGGTCCTTGTAGACCTCGACGCGCAGCTTGTCGCCTGGCACGAGACGGTAGTCGGGGTTCGGTGCAACGGTCGTGTTCGCTGCCGCCTTGCCTCCGTCGGAACGCTGTGGCGCCGCGATGCCAGGAGCCGGGATCGCAACGGTGATCGCGAGGATCGCCGCGCACGCGGTGGCCTGTGACCGTGACAAATAGCTAATCATCGTGAATCGTCCCCCAGGCGATCGCGCAGCTGGGTTAATGCGCGGCCTTGCGCTGCGACATGGCGTGCCGCAGCAGTTCGTCCAGTCTGATGGCATCGGTCGGACAACTCGCCGCTCCGATGCTGATCCGCAGGGTTGAGGCCGTGGCAAAGCGCTCGAGGGGTCCGTCGAGACGCTCGAGCACGTGACCGACACGATCGCCGGCGGTGCTTTCGAGCATTAGCGACAACATGCCGTCGGTCGTGTAGCCGACCAGATCGGTCTCCCGCACGGTGTGACGGATGAGCCGCGCCAGCTCGCTGGCATATTCGTCGACGGTGGCAGTGGCTTCGCGTGAGGAGCGCTCGAGGACAAAGATGACGAGTGTGAGGAACTCCTGCGTTCGGAGTGCATGCTTGAGCAGGTGATCGACAATAAAGCTAAAGGCATCCTGAGTTAGCAGCCCCGCCGCTTGGTCGTGAAAGCGCAACTCCGTCATAGGGCTGGCAGTATCAGATGAGGAGCAAGCCTGATGCCGGGACGGCATGTCAGGCTGAAGCGATCGCGCAACGTTCATTCACCGACCGCATCTGCAGATGCCGGGCCAGCTTCTCGCACGCAAAAACGCGCCGCTGAGTCATTCGAGAGAACAGCGCTGCTCAAAAACAGCAATTCAGTGCCTATCGCGCGCGTACGAGCCCATCAGGTGGAACGGGTCCGGATGATGCACCCGCCCAGAGGTATGCCGACATCAACATCAACATCGGTTTCGAAGAGTCTCGTCGCAGCGGTGATGGTCGCGAGCGCGAGTGTGGGCGTCGGAGCACGCGGCGCCGGCTCGACGATTAACGTGGCTGCGGGCGGCGACCTCCAGGCCGCGCTCGATCGTGCCCGACCGGGCGACACGGTGCTGCTCGCGCCGGGCGCCACCTATACCGGCAGTTTTGTCCTGCGTGCCAAGGACCCCGGCGAGCCCATCGTGGTGCGGTCCGCCACCGACGACTCGAAGCTGCCTGGACCAGCAGAGCAGATCGGCCGCGACGCGGCAGGGCTGCTGGCCACGATTACGCCGTCCGATGGCGAGCCAGCGCTGCGGACGGCTCCAGGTGCCAAAGGATGGCGCATCGTCGCGGTCGCGTTTGTAGGCAACGGCCGTGCGCGGGATCTGATCACGCTCGGCGACGGATCGAAGGCGCAATCCGATACGCAGAACGTGCCGAGCGATCTGGTGCTCGATCGCGTCCTCGTGCTGGGGGATGCGACGGCCGGCCAGAAGCGTGGGATTGCGCTCAACAGCGCCTCGACCACGATCAAAAACAGCTATATCGGTGAGATCAAGGCCGCGGGGCAGGAATCGCAGGCGATTGCCGGATGGAACGGGCCGGGGCCGTACACGATCGAGAACAACACCCTCGAGGCCGCAGGCGTCAACATCCTGTTCGGCGGCGCGGATCCCGCCATTCCGGATCTCGTCCCGAGCGACATCCTGATCCGTCACAACGTGATCACGAAGAATCCCGAGTGGCGCGGCACGCCATGGACGGTGAAGAATCTGCTCGAGCTGAAGAACGCACGACGGGTGCGTATCGAGGGCAATCGCCTCGAGAACTGCTGGTCAGCCGCTCAGGTCGGCTACGCGGTACTTTTCACTGTTCGCAATTCGGGAGGACACGCGCCGTGGGCGACCATCGAGCAGGTGACGTTTCGTGACAACGTGGTGCGGCACTCGGCCGGTGGCGTGAACATCCTCGGATCCGACAGCAGTCACGAGAGCCGCACCGCGTCGAATATCGCCATCGTCAACAATCTCTTCGACGACATCGACCATCATCGCTGGGGCGGTACCGGCGTCTTCCTGCAGATCGGCAACGCACCCGCCAACGTCACCGTGGATCACAACACGATCCTGCAGACCGGTAACGTGATTACGGCGTACGGCGGAAAACGCGGAGCCCCGCTGACGATTCCCGGCTTTCGATTCACGAACAACGTGGCCAGGCACAACGCCTACGGCATCTTCGGCAGCGGTACGGGCTTCGGTAACAAGGCCATCAACGCCTACTTCACTGAGGCGGTCGTGACCCATAACGTGCTTGCGGGCGGCCCCGCCAAGCAGTATCCGACGGGGAATTTCTTTCCGTCGCTTGCGATCCTGATGGCGGACTTCGCCAATGGTGATGGGAGCGATTACCGTCTGACCGCGCGCAGCGCGTTCCACCGGGCAGCGAGTGACGGAAGCGACGTCGGTGCGAACTTCGACGTGCTTACGCGCGCCCAGGCGGGTCCAGATCAGTCAGCGGGTCATCCAGGCGGTGCTCTTTGATCTTGTAGAGCAGCGCCTTGTAGCTGATTCCGAGGATCTCGGCGGCTTCCTTCCGGTTCCACCGGGTCCGGTTCAGCATCTTGAGCATCAGGTCACGTTCCGCGGCACGCGCCGCGTTCCTGCCGACGAGCTTCAGCGACGCCTGCTCGCTCGCGGCCGGCGACACCGACGGCGTGCCTGCAGGAGCCGTTGGCGTGACGGGAGCTGCCGCGGCCGGCGTTACCGCGGGCTGAGCCGGCGGCAGCGGCGGGAGAGGGACCATCGCGTGGGGGACCATCGGTCCTTGCGAGATGCGGGCAGGCATCTCCACCTCGCGTGAGCTCTGCCGCCGTTCGAACGCGGCGGCCCGCCGATCGACTGTGTTCCGCTGCACTGGTGTCCAGCGCTGGAACTCGGGTCCGAGCAGGATCATCCGCTGCACGACGTTCTCGAGCTCACGCACGTTGCCCGGCCACGAGTGCTCCATGAACGCAGCGAGCGTCTCCTGCGGGATGTCGGTTTCAGGGCGGCGGTAGTGGCGCGAGTACTTTGCGAGGAAGTGGCGCGCCAGCGCGGGGATCTCTTCGCGCCGGTCTCGGAGCGGCGGCAGCGTGATGCAGACGACATTCAGGCGGAAGAAGAGGTCCTCCCGGAACAGGCCCGTCGCCACGGCTTCTTCCAGCCGGCGGTTGGTGGCGGCGATCACACGGACGTCCACCCGCACGTCGCCTTGACCCCCGAGGCGCGAGAACTGGCCGTCCTGCAGCACGTGCAGCAGCTTTGCCTGGAGAGATGCTGGCATCTCGCCGATCTCGTCCAGGAAGATCGTCCCGTGGTTCGCGAACTCGAACTTGCCGGGCTTGGCCTGCAGTGCACCGCTGAACGCCCCTCGTTCGAAGCCGAACATCTCGGATTCCAGCAGCTCGCCGGGCAAGGCGGCACAGTTGACCTTTACGAATGCTTTGTGGCGCCGCGACGAGAGCGCGCGGAGCGAACGTGCGACGACCTCTTTGCCCGTCCCGCTCTCACCTCTGATCAATACGGTCGCGTTGGTATCGGCAACGAGCGAGATCAGTTCTCGCACCTTGACCATGGCAGGGCTGTTGCCCAGCAGATCGCTGACAGGAGAGTCACTCTCGCGACCGTCGGTCCGGTCACTCGGCGCGCGTCTGTGCTCGTCCATCAAATGCTCTCCTCCAGGGTGATTGCCACCTTTGCACAGTCAGCAAGTCGAATGCCACGATCCGGAGAAGATTTCTAAAGAAGCGGAACTCGCGCTTCCTGCGGCGAGTGAAATTCAGTTTTGTGGCAACTGTTCGGCAGCGCGACCGTTATGGACGGCCAATGAAGACGGCGCAAAAGCGGCTGGATGGCAATCTCGGAGCGAATGAGAGAAGTGGGTTGGCTCGAATGGTGCGGTCGGGTGACTTCGATCTCGGCGGTTATCGCAACATTGACAAGCAGAGCCTGTCAGTTTTGCACTCACCGTCAGCAGTACAACTCTGCCGTATCCACCTGTAGGCCTTTAATGCGATCGACACCTGAAGAGCTGACGCTGGCATCGCCATTGAAATGGAATCTGCCGCCAATGGATTGCGAGCGCTCACTCGTCGTACCGAACCAACAGAGGTCACACCACTCACTCGCGCGAACCGGACGCGTGCATCGATGGCTGGCTGGAGCAGCGTGCGTCTGCGCGTTCGCCTTGCCGTTCACGGTGGCTTGGGTCAAAGATGGCACGGCCGAGAGCCGTGCCTCACTCACCGCAGAGAGTACGGTGTCGCGACCGGCGATCGCACGACTGCCTCAGCAGACCGGCAGCAATCATGCGGTGGATGCGGCTCACGCAGCTTCGATGATGCTCGTGGGGACGCTGCTGATTGGCGTCGGCTCGGTCGTCCGGCGCGGCCTGTAGCGACGGCTCAATCGACTCGCTATGCAGCCCACTCCTGTGCCGCTCGTCTCGGTCATCGTGCCGGCGTACAACACAGCGCCGTTTATTGCTGAGACGCTGGATTCGGTGTTCGCGCAGTCGATGACCGACTACGAGGTGATCGTCGTCAACGATGGATCACCGGACACGCCGGCGCTCGAGCAGGCCTTGTTGCCCTATCGCGACCGGATTCGCTACATCGTCCAGCCCAATGGCGGATTGAGCGCGGCACGTAACACGGCGATCCGCGCCTCACGCTCGGAGCTGGTCGCGTTTCTGGACTCCGACGACGCCTGGGAACCCGACTACCTGAAATACCAACTGAAAGAGCTCACTGACCGCGGGCTGACGGTGGTGTATGCCGATGCGACGATCTTCGGCGACACCCGCCTCGCTGGCCAGCGGTTCATGGACGTACATCGATCCACCGGCCCCGTCACGATCGAGTCGCTCGTGACGCAGCGCTGCAATGTGATGGTGTCTGTCTTGGCCCGCCGTGAAGCGGTGGTGAACGCGGGCTCGTTCGATGAGTCGCTGCGCAGTTCCGAAGACTTCGACCTCTGGCTCCGGATCGTGCGGGCTGGTGGGCAGATTGGCTATCACCGTCGCGCGCTCGTGCGGAGCCGCCTTCGGCACGACAGTCTAAGCGCCAACGGCATCTCGATGTGCCATCACATCGTTCGCGTGCTGGACAAAGCCGTGCGCGAGCTTGATCTCTCGCCGCACGAACGAGAGGTGATTGCCGGCAAGCGCCGTGACTTCTCGGCCATGCTCCGGCTGCACGAAGGCAAACGCGCGTTTCTGGCCGGCCGATATGCGGAAGCCGCCGCCGCCCTCGCCGAAGCGAATCGTCACCTGCGTCGGCTCAAACTGACGATGGCGGTCATGCTGCTGCGGCTTGTGCCCGGTCTGCTTCTGAAGGCGTATGACCTGCGCCATCGGCTCGTATTTGGAGGAGCGGCTCGATGACGATGACCCACGCCCCGGCGATCAACGCGACGACAGGCGATGCGCACGCGAGAGAGGTCGCACGAGGCGAGCGGTTCGAGTTCGGCCGCAACTGGACCAGGTTCCTGAACGTCGTCGATCTGAACCGTGTAGAACGCGCGCAGCAATCGATGTCAGAACTGCTGGGCTGCGACTCGCTTGCGGGTAAACGATTTCTGGATATCGGGTCGGGTAGCGGTCTCTTCAGTCTGGCTGCCCGCCGCCTCGGTGCGCAGGTAGTCTCTTTCGATTACGACCCGCAATCTGTCGCGGCAACTGCCGAGCTCAGACGCCGCTACGCGCCCGACGATCCAGACTGGCGTGTGGGACAGGGGTCGGTGCTGGATGAAGCGTACGTCGGCAATCTGGGCACGTTCGACGTCGTGTATTCCTGGGGTGTGCTCCACCACACCGGGGCCATGTGGCGCGCGCTGGACATCGCACAGCGCCTCGTCAATCCGGATGGGTTGCTCGCGATCGCCATCTACAACGATCGAGGCAGCCAGAGCACGCGGTGGGCGCACATCAAGCGGACCTACAGCCGCCTGCCGCGACTGCTCCAGACGCCGTTCGCGGCACTAGTGAGTGCTCCCGAAGAGCTGAAGGGACTGCTGCGTTCGATCCTGACGGGGCGGCCCGGCGATTACATCCGAACCTGGACCCAGTACGACACGCGCCGCGGCATGAGTCACTGGCACGACATCATCGACTGGGTGGGCGGCTACCCGTACGAGTACGCACGGCCCGACGCAATCTTTTCGTTCTTCAGGCAACGCGGGTTTTCCCTCGAGGGACTGACTGTCGGCGGTGGCCTCGGCTGCAGTGAGTACGTCTTCAAACGTGTCGGGCGTTTCCCGTCGGCTGCTGTGATGGGGCGATGACTCGAACCTGGTCTCCGCTCTTCGAGCCTGTTCTTACGAAGCTCGAAGCTGACGGCGTCCGGTACTTCGGATGCCAGGACGTCCGTGTCGAACCAGTACGTCAGTTCGATCGGCCCTTCTCGACGGTGCTGCAGGTGCGCGTCGCGGACCGCCAGGGCAGTCAGGGCGCCTTCATCAAGATTTTCAAACCGCGCGTCGACACACCTGCACAAGTTACCGAGACGCGCCAGCACGTCCGCAGCGACTTCGACACGATGTGCCGCATTCAGGGCGCACTCGCGCGGTCGCCACAACTCGAGGCCGTGCGCCCGATCGCCTGCTTTCCCGAAGATCTCGCGCTCGTGACTGGCGAAGCCGCCGGGACCACACTGGCGAGCATGCTCTCGGGCGTTGCCGCCGGGTGGGGGCGCACTGCGGCGCTCGATGACGCGCTGCAGGCCCTCAGACAGATAGGGGCCTGGCTGAGAGCCGTGCAATCCGCGATACCGCAGCAGCACGATATCGAGCTGTCACGCGTACGGACGTACCTGGGCAAGCGTCTCGACGATCTCCAGTCGATGGGGCCTGCCGGACTCTCACGCGTCGGGAGGCAGTCACTCGAGCGTTATCAGGACGCGCTCATCGAGGCAATCGGCTGCGATCGGGTTCCGGCGGTGTGGATCCATGCGGATTTCTGCCCGGACAACATCCTCGTGCACGACGGCCGGGTCGCGGTCCTGGACTTCGTGATGGCGAAGGCGGGCACGCTCTACCACGACCTTGCGCATCTCTACCTCCACATCGGGGTGATCGCTGCAAAGCCGTGGTGTCGCCAATCCATCGTCCAGACACTGCAGCGGCAGCTACTCGGCGCATTCGAGGCGGGACTCGCACCGGAACGGCCGCTCTTCGCGCTGGCCCTGTATCAACACGTCTTGTGTCAATTGCTATTCCTACAAGACGGTGGCGGCGGCCGGGTAGCCCGGCTCTACGCCGCCCGTGTGCAGGCGCGCCACCGCCGGTGGCTATCTGAGGTGGCCGGACTCGACCGGCGGGACTGGGCGGCAGCGTGAACATCCTTATCGACTCGTGCAGCTACAACTGCCAGAACGTCGGGGATCTCGCGATGCTCATCGTGGCGGTGTCGCGTCTGCGCGAGTTGTGGCCCGACGCGTCGATTCGCATCATCACCAACGCGCCCGACCGCATCACCAGACACTGCGGTGACGTCCAGACCGTGCCCGTGCGCGGACGGCAGCAGTTGCTGGAGGAGCGGCTGCTCGGCCGCGTGCGGCGATGGCTGCCCGCAGGTCCGGCGAGCTCTCTCGAGCACCTCGAAGAGCAGCTCGTCCTGCGCCGTCCCAGGCTGTATCTGAGCTCACTGCGACTGAAATCGGTGATTCACGGGCGCAGCGTCGCCGACACCGCCTCGTTCCTCCAGGCGATCGACGACGCCGATCTCGTGGTCGTCAACGGCGCGGGGATCATGACCGACGCGTTTCGCGAGAGTGCGTTGGGCATTCTGGCAACGCTCGAACTGGCCATTCGCCGGGACAAGCCGACAGCCATCTTCGGTCAGGGGTTCGGGCCCATTACGGACGCGACCTTGTGGCAGCGCGCCGCCGAGGTGCTGCCGTTCGTGAGTCTGATTGGAGTCCGCGAATCGGCCGCGAGCGTGCCGCTGCTCACTGCCCTCCGCGTCAATCCGGCCAACATCATCGTCACCGGCGACGATGCGCTGGAGATGGCGTTCTCGGCGCTGGAGCACCGCCACCGCTTCAACCCGTATGGACCGCCAAAGATTGGCGTCAACGTGCGCGTTGCACCTTACGCCGAGGTCGAGACCGGTGCCTTGTCGGTCGTTCGCGAGGTGCTCGCGGATGTCGCGAGAGAACGTCACGCACGGATGATTCCGATCCCGATTGCGCACCACGGCGGCCGGATGGACGTGGATACGCTGCGCGGCCTGCTCCGGGGACTCGGCGACGGCGACGGCGGCGCGTCTCTCGACACTCCGCAGCTGGTCATCGACCGCATCGGCGAATGCCGCGTGATGATCACCGGGAGCTACCACGGCGCGGTCTTCGCGCTTGCACAGGGGATTCCGGTCGTCGCGCTCGTGAAGTCCACGTATTACGACAACAAGATGCGCGGCCTTCGCCAGCAGTACGGAGCGGGCTGCCAGATCGTGCGGCTCGACGACGAAGCGCTGGACACGCGGTTGAGCGACGCGATCGATCGCGCGTGGATCGATGCGGATCGCCTCCAAGGCCTTCTGCTCAATCGTACCGCCGACCAGATCCAGCGCGGACGACAGGCCTACGCACGCCTGCGCGACGTCGTCGTCTAGCGGCACGCGGTATTCCTGGACTAGGGCCGGCCTTCAGGCGGTAGACGCAGTTCCTCGCCGCCCTTCACTCGAAGACTGATGCGCGTGATCGCGCTGAAGTCTTGGAGCGGATCCCCATCCAGCGCGAGGAAATCCGCTTGCGCGCCCTCGACCAGGCCGTACGGCCCCCCCTTTGGCTGGATCACGACAGCCGCATCCGACGACAGGGCCTTCAAGAGGCTCGCGGCGGGCATCAGGCCGGCGCGCGCGATCTCGAGCGCTTCGGCGATCGATGTGCTCCTGAACTGGTCGCTCCCGATCGCGAGACGCACACCATGTGTCGCGAGAACCTCGAGATTGTGGCGATAGACGTCCATCAACTGCGGCTTGAGCGCGGCCAGCCCGGTATGGGCCGCGTCGTCGCCGGCGGCCGCAGGCGCGAGTGCGTGCAGCGATTCGCCAATCGTCGTCACGACCGCGATGTGCCGGTCGGCCGCGAGCCGTGCCGAGGCGTCGCTGACCTTGTAGATGCCAGGTCCCTTGGCCGCGAGGCGCACGGGGTCGGGCCAGAATCCCGGCATATGGGCGATGAGATCGACGCCCGCTTTCACCGCCACGTCGAAGTCATACGCGCTTTCGACGTGCGCCGAGACGCGGAGGTGATGGCGGTGCGCCAGCTTCACCAGGTACGGCACGAGCGTCGGATCGAGCCCGTGACGATCCGATGCGGGACGTGGCACGCCGGCCACGCGGTCTTCCGAGTACACGAGTACCACTTTGATGAAGTCGGGATGCTGCGGCACGACTGCCGTCCACCACGCGCGATCGACGCCGTCGGTCGACGAGACGGGATGCAGGAACCCGCCGTCGCGATCGGCGTCCGTCATACCGCCCCGCGCAATGTTCCGTTCGACCAGCGCCGAAGGATGTCCCCCTGGCGCCGTGAAGAGTCCGTTCGCAAAGACTACGTTGACCGAACGCGGCGTATTCACGCGCGCCGCGATCTCGTCGCGGGCCGCCGGTGAATTGCCCTGGACCATCACGTAGAAAATGCCCTGTTCGAGGTAGCGACGAATCGTGCCCGGCAGGTCGGGCCCGGGAATGTTGTGGTTGTGCGCCTCGCCGAACGCCGGCACGATGTGGCGGCCGCTGAGATCGACGGTTCGGCCGATCGTACGGGGAGGCTTCAATGTGAGGTGCGGCCCGACCGAACAGACGTCAACGTGCTCGAATGCGCGACCGTTGAACCAGACGCCGTTGGTCCAGCAGACGGCGGCGGCGCGCTCAGCCGGGAGCATGGCGAGCGACGCGGCGAGCGCCGTCGCCGCCACTAGTGCGCGGCTCATGATGGCGACCGGTCCTCAAGCGGACCGAAGTGTTGGCGGATCCTTTGGAACCCCTGTTCCCAATTCTGGTAAAGAAGCGCCCCAGCTTCGCGATACCGCTTCCGGCGGAGCGCGGCGGTGATGGCGTCGTGCTGATTGGCCGAGGTGTGGATGGTCGCGGGCGTCGCGAAGAAGCGGTACTCGTAGCGCGCGGCGGCTGTGCGGAGTTGCCTGAGAATGGCCGCCGTCCGCGGACGATCGCAGCTCTCGATCAGCGTTTCGTGCCAGGCGTTGTCGGCCTCCACGGCGCGGGCGGGCGAGCGCGACGATCGGAAGCGCGAGGCATGCTTCTGGAGCGTCGTGGAGACCATCGGCCGCCCCTGTTCCACGGCGAGCGCCTCCAACGTGCCGATGAGCGGGTAGAGCTCATTGGCTTCCTGTATTGACAGGTCCTGGACGAAGAAGCCTCGGCCGGGCTCTGTCCGCAGCAGGCCTTCGGCCTCGAGTCCGAGCAGGGCCTCTCGGAGCGGCGTCCGGCTGACGCCCAGCGCCGCGCTGAGATCGCGCTCGATCACGTTGGTCGCGGGCGCGAGGTCGCCGCTGACGATCAGAGTACGGATCCGGTCGAGCGCCTGGCCGCGCAGGGTGGTGCGGGTCAGTTCGCCCGCCCCGGCGGCCGGCACGGCAGTTGGCATACTAAATATTGTATACCAAAAAAGCGGCCAGTCTAGAACGGCCCGGCCACGGACGTCCAATCCTCGCCCGACCCAATCTACTCCTGTCGCAGCGCCGCCATCGGCTCGATCCGCATCGCGCGCCGCGCGGGGACCAGACACGCGACGACGCCGACAACGGCGATGATGGCGACGACCGCCGCGAGCGTCGCCGCGTCGTTCGGGGACGTTCGCCAGAGCTGACTCGCCAGCAGCCGGTTCGTCGCGACGCTCGAGAGTGCGCCAATCGCACACCCGATCACGACCAGCCGCAGACCGCTCATCAGCACGAGCGACAGCACGTGCCCGCGTCCGCCGCCGACCGCCAGCCGAATGGCAAT
>Ga0070674_100001184_pt1 | contig 13696 bp, 10 predicted proteins | sample KBSM33metaG_FD_65344 | JGI IMG/M metagenome (GOLD analysis project Ga0070674, IMG submission 65344) | Miscanthus rhizosphere microbial communities from Kellogg Biological Station, Michigan, USA - KBS M3-3 metaG | ecosystem: Host-associated > Plants > Roots > Rhizosphere > Soil ... | reverse complement strand
GACGCGAGTCGAGCGCTCACCCAGCCGACCGGCCAGGTGCGTTCAGGCGCCGATCGGAGCCGACGTCCTACAATGTTGTGCGGTTGTCGCAAGTGACGACGAGATTGTCGCTTCGCAATCGGGGGAGGTACGGTGGCGGAGCAGCGAATCGACGATCCAGCCAAGAAGAAGAAACCGACGTTCGACGTGGCGTGGCGGGAAGCCCGTGAGCTCATGTGGCAGCGGCGGGGGCGGCTCGGGCTCGGACTCCTGCTCATGACCATCGGACGGCTCTGCGGCCTCGTGCTGCCGGCATCCTCGAAAATCCTGATCGACAAGGTCATCGGCCAGCACCGGGCCGACTTGCTCTGGCCTCTGGCGCTCGCGGCCGGGGCCGCCACGCTGATTCAAGCCTCGACGGGGTTTCTTCTGTCACTGGTGCTCGGTGTAACCGCCCAGCGATCGATCACCGAGATGCGCCGGAGCGTCGAAGAGCACGTCGCCAGGCTGCCTATCACGTACTTCGATTCGACCAAGACCGGCGTGCTGATCTCGCGCATCATGACCGACGCCGAGGGCATCCGGAATCTGGTCGGCACCGGGCTCGTCGAGCTCATTGGCGGCATCGTCACCGCGGCACTGTCGCTGGCGATTCTGTTCTGGCTGAATTGGAAGCTGACGAGCATCACGATCGTGATGCTCGCCACGTTCGGCGGCATGATGGCGTGGGCGTTTACGCGCCTCCGTCCGATCTTCCGGGAGCGCGGCAAGATCAATGCGGAAGTGACCGGGCGGCTCGCCGAGACCCTCGGCGGGATCCGCATCGTCAAAGCCTACACGGCGGAGCCGCGCGAAGCCCTGGTCTTCACGCGCGGCGCACATCGGTTGTTCCGGAACGTCGCCAGCACGATGGTCGGCGTCTCCGGCGTCGGCGCCGGTGCCACGGCAATCGTCGGCATCATCGGCGTGCTGATGATCGTGGTCGGCGGGCAGGCGATCCTTGACGGCACGATGAGTCTGGGCGATCTGGTGATGTACATCTTCTTCACCGGGCTGGTCGCCGCACCTGTCGTGGCCATCGCGTCCATCGGCACGCAGCTCACCGAGGCATTCGCAGGGCTCGACCGCATCCGCGAGCTTCGTCAGATGCCGACCGAAGACGACGTCGACGCCAGCAAGGCCTCGATGCACGACGTCGAGGGCGCCATCGAATTCGAGGACGTCAGCTTCGAGTACAACCCCGGCGTCCCCGTCTTGAAGAACGTCTCGTTTACGGCTCCGGCAGGATCGACCACCGCGCTGGTCGGTTCGAGCGGTTCTGGCAAGAGCACGCTCATCAGTCTGGTGATGACCTTCAACCGGCCCAAGAGCGGCACGATCCGCGTCGATGGCCGCGACCTCTCGACGATCAAACTGCGCGACTATCGTGCGCACCTCGGTGTCGTCCTGCAAGACAACTTCCTGTTCGACGGGACCGTCGCGGAGAACATTTCGTACGCGCGGCCGGACGCGACACGTGAAGAGGTGCAGGCGGCGGCACAGGTCGCGCATTGCGACGAGTTCGTGCAGCAGTTCGAGAAGAAGTACGACACGGTCGTAGGGGAGCGTGGGGTGAAGGTCTCGGGCGGCCAGCGGCAGCGAATCGCGATCGCGCGCGCCATTCTCGCCGATCCGCGCATCCTCATTCTCGACGAGGCAACCTCGAGCCTCGACAGCGAGAGCGAGGCCATGATCCAGGACGGCTTACGCCGTCTGCGGCACGGGCGGACGACCTTCGTGATCGCCCATCGGCTCTCGACGATTCAGAGCGCTGATCAGATTCTCGTGCTCGAACACGGCGAGATCGTCGAGCGCGGTACACATGATGTGCTCCTGGCGCGCGACGGCCGGTACCGCCAGCTGTACGACAAGCAGTACCGCTTCGAACGCGATCGCTTCATCAATCCGGGCGAGGACTTTACGCCGGAGCCGGAGGCGGTCGTACTGCCGCAGGCACGGTCGGGCAGAGACTAGGCCGTCTCGGCATCCGTGCGCGGCCACGAGGGAAGCCACGTCGCCAGAACTTCCGGCGGTGCGGGCTCCCGTACGTAGAATCCTTGCACGACGTCACAGCCGGTGCCGGCGATGGCCCGCCACACACTGGCCGTTTCTGCGCCTTCCGCCACGACCGTCAGACCGAGATCGTGACCGAGCTCGATGCAGTTCAACACGATCGCACGCGACGCCGCATCGCGATCCATGCGCCGGACGAAGCTCTTGTCGATTTTCAAGGCGGAGAACGGCAGCTGGCGCAGCTGCGACAGCGACGAGTAACCCGTACCGAAGTCGTCGATCGCGAGTGCGAATCCCTTCAAACGGAGCCGGGTCAAGATGTCGAGCGCCGCGATGGGCTCGCGCGCGACCGACGTCTCGGTCACTTCGAAGTGGACGTGGCGCGGCTCGAGACCCGTGCCGCGCAGCTGTTCGACGACCAGATCCGGAAACTGGACGTCCGTCAGCGCCGTGGCTGGCAGGTTCACCGAAATCGAGAGCTCCGAAATGCCGCTCAGCGACGCGAAATGGCGCGTCGCTTTCTCGAGCACGCGCCACGTGAGGTCCAGCGACAGGCCCGCGGCTTCGGCGAGCTGGACGAACATGTCTGGCGGAATCAACGCGCCGTCGGTGTGCCGCCAGCGCACGAGCGCCTCGACGCCAATCACGCGCCCGGTCGAAAGGGAGACCTGCGGCTGGTAGTGGACGACGATGCGATCGTCGTCGAATGCGCGGCGAAGCTCGGCGACGGTGATCTCGAACGCGTGAGCGGCAGCACTCGGCGCGACACCACGCTCCGCGTCGAGGAGGCCGGTGAGCTGCGCCAGGCGAATCGGTTTCGGGAGCGTGCCCAGGACGCGCAGACCCTGCGACGTGGCGAGCTGCCGGGCCGAGTCGAGTACGCGCTCGTCGAACCCGCTCATCAGGATCAGCCGTGCCTGACTGCGTCGAGCGGCAAGCCGCCGTACCAGCTCGATGCCGTCGATCCCCGGCATCCAGAGATCCAGCACCACCACGTCGAGCAAGTCGTCGTACAGGCTATCGAACTCGTCAGGACGGGATGTGGAAATGACGTCGTAGCCCGCCCGTCCGGCGAACTCCACCATCAATTCCACGACCTCGGGCTCGTCGTCGACCACGAGCAGTCGCGGCCGGCGTGAGGGGTCGCTCGACATGTCTCCGGCCATTCTACGTCCGACGCGGCGGCCCATCGATGCGGCGACAGGGTGATGTACCCGCCGCCGATCCCCGCCAATGCGGTTCAGTTTGCTTCGAGTATCATCGTCGCATGCTGAAAGGCACTCGGGAGGTCATCCTGCAGAAGGTGAGACCCCTTAGCGTGCACGGTCAGATTTCGTGGGATATCTATTTCGCCGACGCGGACGATCCGGACGGACCGACCACCGTGGCGAGGGTCGGTCCTGAAGCTGCACCGCACAATATCGAGCCAGGCGACCGCCTGCGGCTCGAATACGTCCTCGGAGCCGTGGTCGGGGTGACCCGCGCCTCCGAGGGGACGGACTGACGATCTACGCCACTTCCACCAGTTCCGCTGCCGCCGGTACCTGCAAATGCGGCATCGGCTTGGCGGCGAACAGCCGCTGGCACGGTTTGGCCAGCAGCCGGGCGATTCGCACGGACCGTGCCGTGCGTGCCGAGTCGGTGGCAATACCCGTGTTCGCATACATCTGGCGATACAGCTTCGAGATGAGGACGAACGCGATTCTCGCGCGAATGGATTCGACCGCTCGCGATCGCGCCCAGATCCTGGGCAGCGCATAGAAGCGATCCCACACACCTTGCGTGAGCTGTCGGATCTCGTCGGCCGACATCACCGGATGCGGTGAGTAGACCTTGGGCCGATTGGCTTGCGGGATCAGCCAGTGGCGCGTGATCGGCACGCCGTCGACCGCGAGACCCTCGTTGGCGGCGTCGCGCTCCCATTTCTCGAAATCCACCGTGCCCGGGAATGGCGTCAGCATGACGAACTGCGCGAACGTGACCCCAGCGCGTTCCGCAAGATCCGCCGTCGCGACGAATGTCGCCGGCCGATCGCTTGGCAGGCCGAAGATGAAGGATCCCAGCACGTGGATGCCGTGCTCGGAGAAGGTCTTCAGCCGCTCGACGAGGGCCTCGCCCGAGAGATTGAAGCCCTTGTAAACGTCTTTCAGTCCTTCCGGCGTGACCGACTCGACCCCGACCAGCGCGCCGCGGATGTGCGCGCGGCGCATCGCCCCGAGGAACTCGACGTCCTCCGCGGCCTCCATGGTGATCTGCGTGTAGAAGACCATGTCGTCGGGCAGCCGCGACAGGCGTTCCATGAGCTCGAACCGCTGCGCACGTGTGGCCTCGAGCTCGCGGAGGCGGGACTGGTCCTTACGCCGTGCGGCCTGAGCGAGATCGGCCAGGGCGACCGGATAGAAGTTGTCGTCCGCCAGCGCGATGAAGCGGAATCCCCGGCGTCGGAGCTCCACGATCTCTTCGACGACGCGATCGACCGCCCGCTGACGGGGCGTTTGACCGTCGGTCCGCCAGACGGAACAGAACGAGCAGTGTTTCGGGCAGCCGCGGACGGTCTGCACCGACGCCCACATGTACTTGCCTGGCGGCAGCAGATCCCACCGCGCCGATGCGAACGATTGGCCCGCGACGCGACCGGCGTCATAGATCCGGGTGGGCGTGCCGGCCACACAGTCGGCAATCACCGAGCCCCAGATCAGATCCCCGTCACCCTTGACGACAGCGTGGGCGCCGCCGAGCTCGTGCGCCTCGTCGGGATACAGTGTGGCGTGGATGCCGCCAAAGACGACCCACGCCCCGGCTTCGCGCGCCAGCCGTCCTACTTCGTAGCCACGGAGGGCGTTGCCCGTGTGGATGCCGATCCCCACGACGTCCCCCGGCTTCAGCCGCGTGGGATCGAAGACGTCCAGCGTCTCATCGCAGATGATCGGGTCGCCGTGTTGTGAAGGAGTCGCAGCCGCCAGGACGTACAGCCAGCGCGGAGTGATGACAGCCACACCGAAAGAGAGATGGCTGGGATTGACGAGATGTACGGACACTACAAATAACCTCCCTCTCAGCCGTCAGAAACGGCTGGGAGGAGCTGTTCTGTTAGAAGCTGCGAGCGAGCGCCTTGCTCGCCCGGGTAAAAAAGCCGGCGATGGAGGTGCCGGCCCGTTTGGCGGCAACACCTGTTACCACCCCAGCGGCTGCGGCGCGCTGTCCAGTCGTTATCCAGGGATTCGAGAGTTGCTGGTCGTCGGTAGCGGCGCCGATGCGCGGCATCGGCTTCGACTCGATCGCTGGAGCGTTGTGCACGATGGTCGCGTGTAGTCCAGAGTTCGTCGTGCGCAAGGTCGCTGACGGCCGCGACGCGACGGCGGGAGCGGGTGCGACCGCTTGCGTGCGGGTCACGCGTGTCGCGGCGTGGCCAGCCGCCGCGGCCCGTGGCGCTCTCGCTTTCAAAATGACGGGCGACGCCTGCCGCATGCGAGATGGCGCTTCCCCCGACCGACGTCCCGTCGTGGATGCCGATTCCGCCGCCGCACTTTCCGAATCCGGTGTCGCGACGCGGCTGGCGCGCGCAGGCTGCGAACGAACGACTTCGCCGATCGCGCCGCCGGTTTCGGCTTCGAGCAGCACCACGAGCGGTGACATCTGGGTCGCCAGGACGACACCGAGTGCCAACACACCGGCTGCCGGCCAGACGAGACGATGCTCCACGCTATTTCCACGGCGTCTGGTCGAATCGAGCAGTCGCACCACGCGGGCGTGCAGGGACGAGCGTGTACGCGTCGCGGACGGCAGCAGCGCATCGTCGAGCCGGCGGTACCGAGCGACCCTTGCCACCGTCGTGAGGCACGTGGCGTACGGACGGGCGTCGCCGGTCAACGTGACGACGCGATCGTCGCATGCGGCTTCGCGTTCGAGGTCTATCTGCCGGCACAGCCATCGGATCGCGGGGTGAAGCCCGGCGATCGTTTCGATCGCGGCCTGGCCAAGCGTCGTCCAGTCGTCGAATCGCATCAGGTGCGCATACTCATGGATGACGATTCGATCCAGGTCGTCGTCGGTGAGCGCCGCACACAGGCGTTCCGAGACCACGATCATCGGTCGCCGTAGTCCAATCGCGCAGGCTCCGGTCAGCTCCGATGACACGCGCAGTTCGGCGCGCCGTCCATTGAAGGACACGTCCGCCCAGTGACGCAGCTGCGCCTGACGCTCCCGAGGCATGGGGCGTGATGCCGCCCGAAGGCGAACGATTGTTCTGAGGCTGAGCGCCAGACGAAGCGCGCCAACGAATACCGTCCCGAGCCACCCGCCCACGGCGACAGAGACGAGCCAGTCCGGCAGGCCGACGACCATCGGCGCCACGGTCCGCATGCCGGGAACGTCAATGGCCGGCAGCGGCACCGCATCAGCCGGTACGAGCGCCGAGACAATGCCAGGGATAGGGAGCAACAGAACGGCGCACAGCCCCGCCCACGCGAGCGCGTAGCGGCTGGCCGCGTTCAGGCGCGTGGCGAAGTGCAGCACGGCCATCGTCGCAGCGGAGAGCAGGATGCCCTGCCAGAGCCACGTGGCCAGGACTGTCATCGTTGTGACTTCTCGCGCGATGGAGACGCGTTGTCGATCAGATCCCGCACTCGCCGCAAATCCTCTTCGTTGGCTGCATCCCTGCCCAACAGATTCAAGACGAGCAACTCTGGCGATCCGTCGAAGAAGCGCGACAGCAGGTGAGAGACGGCGTGCTGCCGTGCGGCGACTCTATCCACGACCGGTACGTAGACATGCGCACGCCCTGACAGCTCATGCGTGACGTAGCCCTTTCGCTCCAGGATGCGGAGCATCGTCAGGACGGTGTTGTACGCAGGTCGAGGCGATTCATCGAGCGCATCCACGACGTCGCCAACGGTCCCGCGATCGCGCGACCACAGGACATTCATGATCCGAAACTCCCCTTCAGTAAGCGCCGACGATTTTCGACGTGCCATTCTAGCCCAGCCGTACTCGACCTCTTAATTCGTTAGGAGTCACAGCCAGCCTAACCGCGTGACGGAATCGTGTCAACTAAATAATTAGTTGTTGCGGTAGGCTTACTCGAGCGCATCGAACGGGAGACGTGCAGGACCCTCGCCGCGTGGCGTCCCGTCCATCGCTTCAAGATTGTGGACGCTGACGCCGAGCAGTCGCACCGGCCGCTGTCCGGCGTGGGTGCGGTCGAGCAGACCGACCGCGCGCTGACTGATGACATCGGGATCGGAGGTCGGGACTGGCTGCGAGTCACTGCGGGTGACGGTTGTGAAGTCGTCGTAGCGCACTTTGAGCGTGACGGTTCTCCCGAGGAGTCCCTTCTTCGTCAGCCAGGCGGCGACGTCGCGCGCCATGTCGCCGATCGCCGTCCGAATCTCCGCGCCATCGGTGAGGTCGGTGTGGAACGTGTTCTCGCTTCCCACCGATTTGCGCGGGCGATTGGGTTCGACGGGCCGATCGTCGGTCCCGTGGGCGAGCGCGCGCAGCCATGCCGCCTGCGAACCGACCACCTGCTGGAGTTCCTCGACCGTCCGGTTCCGCACGTCGACCAGGCGGACGATGCCGTGGGCGCGCAACTTGGCGGCCGTGACCGGGCCGACGCCCCACAAGGCGTCGATTGGCAATCCCTGGAGGAAGCTCTCGACCCGTTCCGGCGCAATGACAGTAAGACCGTCAGGCTTGTGCCAGCCCGACGCAATCTTCGCGAGGAACTTGTTCGGCGCCACGCCCGCGGACGCAGTAAGAGCGGTCGCCTCGCGGATTGCCTCCTTCAATCGTCTCGCGACGTGCATCCCGAGCACCTCGCCCCAGGCATTCTCGGTGACGTCGAGGTAAGCCTCGTCGAGCGAGAGCGGCTCCACCAGGGCCGTCACCGATCTGAAGACGTCGAACACCGTGTTCGAAACGGACCGGTACTTCGTGAAGTCCGGAGGCACGATGACCAGATCCGGGCAGAGGCGGACGGCTCGGGACATCGGGATCGCCGATCGCACGCCGAAGCGGCGCGCTTCGTAGCTCGCGGCACAGACGACCCCTCGGCCGCGAGGGTCGCCGCCCACGGCCACGGGCCGCCCGCGCAGCGATGGATTGTCACGTTGTTCGACGGACGCATAGAACGCGTCCATGTCGACATGAAGGATGCGGCGGACGCTCACGCGGTGGTAACTTCCGAACACGACACGTCGTCGCGGCGTGCGGTGTCGCTAACCGAACGCTTCTTCCTTGAACCGCTGCTTGGGCACGTCGAGGTCCCGCATCATGCCGTGGACGCTCTCCATGAACCGGGGTGAGGGCTCGACGCCTTTCTCTTTCGCGGCCAGACGGTCCCACGGCGACAGCGCGGGGCCGCACGCGTAGAAAATGGCGGTCGAGTGATCGGGCACGATCTCGCGGAGCGTGTCGGTCGTCAATCGGCCTGACAGCACGCCCGCCGGCAACGTCGAAAAATCCTGCTGCCGCGTCAACGTATGGACGACGCGCACGCGATCCGGATTGTCCGCCGCGAGCTGGTTGAGGGCATCGCGGAAAATGATGTCGTCCCAGGTCTTGTTCGAGTAGACGAAGGTGTGCCTCAGGGACGGCGCATCGTGAAGCGCGCCCTTGAGGATCGAGAAGTTCGGCACGCTGCCGGAGCCGGCACACAGGTGAACGATGTGATCCGTCTTCTGCGTGATGTCGTCCGGTAAGGTGTACGGACCCGTGAAGCCCGACACCATCATCGGCGAACCCGGCTTCACCTCGTACACCAGATACGGGGAGAGCACCGTCGGATACTTCTGCTCGCCCGGCGTCCAGTTCTCCTCTTTGATCGTGATGGCGAGTTTTTCGTGCGGCGCCGACGCCATCGAGTACGCGCGCGGCGGTTCCTTCTTCTTCTTCAACTGCTCCAGCAGCTGAATGAACCGGACGAGCGGCTTGAACTGATGAGGGTCGATCGTCAGAAACTGCCCGGCGCGGTAGTCGAACGTGTACGGTCCGTCGTACACGAGTGTCACGGTATCTGGTGTCTCGACAATGACGTCGGACACGACCAGTTCCATGGCCTTGACGCGTCGTCCAGTGCTGACTCCCGCCTCGATGGTCATCAGGGCTCCTCGTCGCGAGTCTAAGCGGCAGCGAGGGCCGAAGTCCAGCCGAGCTGAGCGCGTCGGGCGCGGTATACTTGTCGGCCCGCGCGTGGGCCGGAGTCACGCGCAATGTTCGTCCGCTCGACGGCGGCACTCCCTCGCAGGTACTCATGGCACCACAGTTCATCTACACGATGAAGGGGCTCGGAAAGGTCCATCCGCCCGATCATCAGGTTTTGAAAGACATCTGGCTCTCGTTCCTGCCCGGCGCGAAGATCGGTGTGCTCGGATTGAACGGCGCGGGCAAGAGTTCGCTTCTCAAGATCATGGCGGGCGAAGACACGTCGTTTCTGGGTGAAGCGTTTCCGGCCGCGGGCACGACGGTCGGCTACCTGGCGCAGGAACCGCGGCTCGACGAGTCGAAGGACGTCAAAGGCAACGTCGAGGAGGGCGCCGCGGAGATCCGTGCGCTGCTGGATCGGTTCGACACGCTGAACGCCCGCTTTGCCGAAGACCTGTCGCCCGACGAGATGGACAAGGTGCTCGCCGAACAGGGACGAGTACAGGATCGGATCGACCAGGTCGGCGCATGGGAGCTCGATTCCAAGATCGAGATGGCGATGGACGCGCTGCGGTGTCCGCCTGGGGACGCCGATGTCGCGACGTTGTCGGGCGGCGAGCGCCGCCGCGTGGCACTCTGCCGGCTGCTGCTGAGCGCTCCCGACCTCCTGCTGCTCGACGAACCGACGAACCATCTCGACGCCGAATCGGTCGCCTGGCTCGAGCATCACCTGCAGGCGTACGCCGGCACGGTCGTCGCGGTGACCCACGACCGGTACTTCCTCGATAACGTCGCGGGCTGGATCCTCGAACTCGATCGGGGATCCGGGATTCCCTGGCAGGGGAACTATTCGTCGTGGCTCGACCAGAAGCAGAACCGCCTGGCGCAGGAAGAGAAGGCCGAGACCAAGCGTCAGCGCACCCTGCAGCGCGAGCTCGATTGGATTCGCATGTCGCCGCGCGCGCGGCAGGCAAAAGGGAAGGCCCGCCTGACGGCCTACGAACAGCTGCTGGCGGAGGACACGCCCGACAAAGTCGACAGCGCGGAGATTTACATCGCCCCAGGACCGCGGCTTGGTGATGTCGTGGTCGAAGCGCGCGACGTGCGGAAGGGGTACGGCGACGTCCTCCTGATGGACGACGTGACGTTCACGCTGCCGCGGGGCGGGATTGTCGGCGTGATCGGACCGAACGGTGCCGGAAAGACGACGCTCTTCCGTATGATCGTCGGCTCCGAGCAGCCTGACGGCGGAACCCTGCGCCTTGGCGAAACCGTGAAAGTCGGCTACGTGGATCAGTCGCGCGACGCGCTCAAAGCCGATAACTCTGTGTGGGCGGAAATCTCGGGCGGTGAGGATGAGCTGGTGCTGGGTTCGAGGACGGTCCCGTCCCGTGCCTACTGCTCGTGGTTCAACTTCAAGGGGGCCGGGCAGCAGCGGAAGGTCGGCACGTTGTCGGGTGGTGAGCGCAACCGGGTCCATCTCGCGAAACTGCTTCGCTCGGGGGCCAATCTGCTGCTGCTGGACGAGCCCACCAACGACCTCGATGTCGACACGTTGCGGGCGCTCGAAGAAGCCTTGCTGTCGTTCGCGGGGTGTGCCGTGGTGATCAGTCACGACCGATGGTTTCTCGATCGCATTGCGACGCACATTCTTGCGTTCGAGGGTGACAGCAAAGTGGTCTGGTTTCAGGGGAACTACGAGGACTACGACGCCGATCGGAAGCGCCGTCTCGGCGCGGCCGCCGAGATGCCGCACCGGATCAAGTACCGGAGACTGACGAGATAAGGTCAGGCTGCAGGCTGCAGGCTGCAGGCGGCAGGCTTCAGGCTCCAGGCACGGTGAACGACTGTATGCCTCAATCGCTCCTTACGTGGGTGTTGATGTTCGTGCTCGTCATCGGGATGCGCGTGGCCCGCGCCGAACCTGCCGGCACGCTTCGCATCGATCTCTTTCACACGGGCACCGCCACCGAGGAACATTTCAGCCTCGCGCGCATCGTCCGCGAGCCGCTGCTGTGGGCCGGGAATCCGGCGCGTCCGATCGACGACACCAATCTCGGCAAGTACGCCTTCGACGTCATCGATCGCGCGAGCAATCGCGTCGTCTATTCGCGGGGGTATGCCTCGATCTACGGCGAGTGGGAGACGACCGACGAAGCGCGGGAGCGCACCAGATCGTTCGAGGAGTCGCTGCGCCTGCCGGTTCCGGAAGGACCAGTCCAGGTCGTGGTCAAGAAACGGGACGCGACAAACGCGTTTCACGAAGTGTGGTCGCTGCTCGTCAATCCGGCGGACCAGGCCATCGACCGCTCGACGCCGCCGTCCGCTGGCGCGATCCTGCCGCTCGTCACGAACGGAGATTCATCGTCCAAGGTGGATCTCCTGATTCTGGGCGACGGCTATACCGCCGCTGAGCGCGGGAAGTTCGAGACCGATGCACGCCGTCTGGTAGACATTCTGTTTGCCACCTCACCGTTCAAGGAGCGCCGCGCGGATTTCAACGTCTGGGGGTTGTGTCCACCCGCAACCGAGTCGGGCATTTCGCGTCCGAGCACAGGTACCTGGCGCCGGTCGCCGGTCGGTGCGCAGTACGACGCGTTCGGTTCTGAGCGCTACGTCCTCACGTTCGACAATCGTGCGTTTCGCGACTACGCCAGCCAGGCGCCGTACGACGTCGTCGAGATTCTGGTGAACGGGCGGACCTACGGTGGCGGCGGGATCTTCAATTTGTATGCGACGGTCGCGGCCGACAGCGCGTGGGCACCGTATGTGTTCGTGCACGAGTTCGGTCATCACTTCGCCGCACTGGCCGACGAGTACTTCACGTCCGACGTCGCCTACAATCCGCCGGCGACGCGGGTCGAGCCGTGGGAGCCGAACGTGACGGCGCTGCTCGATGCGGCGTCGTTGAAGTGGAAGGACCTGGTCACTCCGGGCACGCCGCTCCCAACGCCCTGGAACAAGGGGACGTTCGAAGCAATGCAGAAGGACGTTCAGGCGCGGCGCCGCGCGATCCGCGCGGCCAATCGACCCGAAGACGAGATGGACGCGCTCTTTCGGGAGGAGATGGCGGAAGAGACAAAGCTCTTTGCGGCCGATCCTCAGCATGCTGCCGTGGGTGCGTTCGAGGGCGCGAACTACGAGCCGCGCGGCTACTACCGTCCGCAGATCGACTGCATCATGTTCACGCGCAATCCGGTCCCCTTCTGCGCGGTGTGCAAACGAGCGTTGACCCGCATCATCGATCTGTATAGCCGGCCATGACTGTGTCGCCACCCGTCCGCGCCTGGCTGCCGTGGCTGGTGTTGTTGTCAGGTCTTTTCGTGACCACAGCCGGCAGTGTCTTTGTCGCCGCGAGCGGGCGAGCGCGCGACCAGCTCAGGTTCGAGAGCGCCGGGCAGGAAATCATCAGCCGGCTGCGCGGGCGTGTCGAGACGGCGGTCGCCCTGCTGCGGGCCGGCTCCGCCCTCATGGTGGCGAAGAACGAGGTCACGCGCAGTCAGTTCGTGCAGTTCGTCCGCCATCTCGATCTGAAGCGCCGGTTCGTGGGCGTCGAAGGGCTCGGGTACGCGGGGCGCTTCGTCCCAGCCGACATATCCAGGCTCGAAGCGCGGATGTGCGCCGAAGGCATCCGAGATTTCAAGGTCTGGCCGGCGAGACCCGACGGCGGCGAGCGCTCGGTCGTGCTGTACTTCGAGCCAGGGGGAGAAAACAGCGCTCGCATTCTGGGCTTCGACATGACGAGTGAGCCGGTCCGCCGTGCGGCGATGGAGGCCGCGGCGGTGCAGGGGCGTCCGGTCGCGTCGGGCAAGGCGACGTTCGTCCTCGATCCCAAGAATCCGCCGCCAGAGGCCGCCTTTCTCATCTTCATGCCGGTCTACAAAGGCGGTTTCCCCCCTGATGTCGCGGCGGACCGCCCGGCCGCGCTCATGGGCTTCATCTACAGCCCGTTTCGCGCCAAGGATCTGCTGGGCACGCTGCTCGAAGGCCAGGAGCGCAGTCAATTCGTCGTGCAGGTATACGACGGCGACAAGGTGGCGCCCTCGGCGCTCATGTACGATTCGGCGCACGGCCAGAACGTCGAGCTTCTCGCGCGCTTCACGGCGCCGTTTCGCGTGACCGTTCAACAGCGGCAATGGGTCGTCCTTCTTGCCGCTCGCCCCGATTTCATGAGCACGAGCCCTGCGCTCGTGCCTGTGCTGTTCGGGATCGGCATCGGTCTCTCGGTGCTGCTGTTCCAGCTCACGCGTGCGGAGGCGCGGGCGCGCGACGCGGCAGAGCGTGCGGCCGGCGACCTGCGCGAGTCCGAAGAGACGGTGCAGTCCGCGAGCCGCGCGAAAGACGAATTCCTGGCCACGCTCTCGCACGAACTTCGTACGCCGCTCAACGCGATCCTCGGGTGGACGCGGATGCTCAGGACCGGGCAGCTCGATCCGTCGCGCGTAGACGGCGCGCTCGAAGTCATCGAACGCAGCGCACGATCGCTGGCGCAGCTCGTCGAGGATCTGCTCGATGTGTCCCGCGT
>Ga0070674_100001179_pt1 | contig 13729 bp, 9 predicted proteins | sample KBSM33metaG_FD_65344 | JGI IMG/M metagenome (GOLD analysis project Ga0070674, IMG submission 65344) | Miscanthus rhizosphere microbial communities from Kellogg Biological Station, Michigan, USA - KBS M3-3 metaG | ecosystem: Host-associated > Plants > Roots > Rhizosphere > Soil ... | reverse complement strand
GCCCCAGCCCCGGTACTGCAAAACGCGGCTCGCCAAACTTGAGCCAGCCGCTGCGCACAGTCGAATCATCCACTTCGTCGGGTACGCTGGCGTAATACGCAGAGCTCACCCAGCCTTCGGGATGGATGTGGTTCACGTGGAATCCGCCACGACGCAGCCGTACCGACCAGCAACCGATGATCTCGGCCGGTGAGACATTTCGAGCGGTGAAAGGATGGGCGGTGTCGCTACCGGAATGTGCCTGCATGTCCGCGAGCGCTTCGCGGAAGGATTGCAGCAGCGCCAGGATTTCCGCGCCTGGCTTCACCAGCAGGTTGCGCGAGGTCTGGGTGCCGTGGCGCAAACTCTGATCGAGCGGATGATTCTGCTGTCGGTGCCGCGATTGAAGCACCGGCACGAGAGCGGAAAGAAATTCCGCAGGTGTAGCGAATCCGGGCGGCGGTGGCAGATCGACAATCGTCACGACGCGCGCAGGATCAAACCAGCTCGCGAATTCCTCCTCGGCCCGCAATCGCGCGATATCGAGTCGATAGGTGATCCAGCGCTGGTCGAGGGGCTTCCGCGCACGAAACTTCTCGACGACGGGCAGCGCCTCCGGGCTCGCGCCGGCGCACAAGGCTGCGACCACGAAGTTTTCGGCGACGACGGCCTCATCCGGCAATCGAGCGATACTCGCGCGCGCGGCGTCCAGGGCTTCGCTCGTGCGCCCGCTTTCCTGCAGCACCGTGGTGAGTGAGCTGAGCAGCATCGGCTCCGGCCCGAAGGTGTTCATGAGCTCCCGCAGGATTGCTTCTGATTCGATCGTCGCGCCTGCGCGGCGTGCTGAATCCGCGAATGCCAGCCGCAAACGTGGCGTCGCCGACGACGCCTGGGCGGCGGTGCGCATTGCGGCGAGCGGCTCCTCATCGCCGCGCAGCTGGCGCAATTGCACGAGCAGGCCGTGCGCTTCGACGTCACCTGCATCGGCCTGCAATAACCCGAGCAACTGTCGTTCCGCGTCTTCGAGGCGGTCGAGCTGCACGAGCGCGCGCGCCTGCACCAGCGAAACGCTGCGCGGCTTTGCGCCAGCCTTGAGAGCCGCAGCGGCATGTTCCAGCGCCTCTTCGGATTGCTCCTGGTCGGTGAGCACGGCAGAAAGGTTGTAACGCGCCGCTCCGTAAGCCGGATCGATTTCTACCGCCCGTCGCAAGGCGCGCGCCGCTTCGCGCTTGTTCCGCCGCCCGAATGCGGCCATGCCGAGTGCAGACCACGCTTCGCTATCGCGCGCATCGCGCTCGGTGAGTACGCGCGCATGCCGTGCCGCAAGTTCGGATTGTCCAAGCTCGTTGGCGAGCCGCGCCAACGTGAGACGTGCGTCGCGCGCGCTGGGTGCATGCTCGACCACAAGCCCAAGCTCCGCGATGGCTTCGGCTTTGCGACCCGTGGCGACGAGCACGCGCGCCAGCAGCGTGCGCCACTCCACGTTTGATGGCACCTGCGCGAGCTTGCTTCGCAGCGCGCCTTCCGCATCGGCGGTACGGCCGGCCGCTAACAGCCGCTGGATGTCGTTCGCCGTCGCACTCATGACACGAGATTAGTCGAAAACGAGTTTGCCGGCCCGGCCACCACCCTCCCGATCCTGATTAGTTAGGCCGCCACGGTCGCACCCGTCGCGGAGCTTTCGATCGACTTTTTCGCGCGATACCCGGAGCGGATCTGCGCCGCTGATACGGCCACTACCCAGCTCCGGGAGGGCTGCCCGCTCATGGCCGGAGTCGGGCGGTGTCCCTGATTCGGACCTTTGCGGACTCCACGAGTCATCGCAGTTTTCGGTCGTTTGGTCGATTCCGGCCGCACCACCATGGCGATTGGCATGAGATCCGTCAGAAATGTCCGATAAGTCTTTTGGCGAGCCCAAGTCCGTGGCCTTAGTGCAACAACTCCTGACAAAACGCTTGGAAACCCCATGAACCATGCTTATGATCGGCGCCATGTGAAGTAGCGTCGGCGCAAATGACAGGTCATTTGGTCGACGTGAACGCACGCCATTAAATAAATAACGATCGGCGAAGGGGTTGGGCAAGCGCACGTTGCACAGTCGATCGATACTCATTCAGGAGCTAAAGATGTCGAATTCTTCACTCACCAATTCAGTGCGATTCGCACTGGCTACAGCCTCGCTGGCGCAGCTGCATTCGCAAAGCGCCCTGGCGCAGGAGCAGGATCAGCAAGCCGAAAGCGACACGATGGAAGAGGTCATCGTCACCGGCTCGCGCGTCCGACGCGTGGACGCCGAGTCGGCCAGCCCCATCATCACCATCGACCAGGCCGCCATCGAGAAAACGGGCGTTCAGTCTGCCGGTGATCTGTTGCAGAGACTCCCGACGGTTTCCGGCGCTGCCACCAACCCGGCGGTGAACAACGGCGGTGGCTTCGGAGAAGCCAACGTAGAGCTGCGCGGCCTCGACGCCAAGCGCACCCTGGTGCTCCTGAACGGGCGCCGGCTGGGGCTAGTCGGCGCCAGTGACGCCACGGACATCAACCTCATCCCCGTGAACCTCATCGAGCGCGTCGACGTGCTCAAGGAAGGCGCGGGCGCAATCTACGGCTCAGACGCCATTGCCGGCGTGGTGAACTTCATCACGCGCAAGGATGTGGAAGGCGCCGAGCTCACCGCGAGCTACGGCGAAACGGCTGAGAGCGACGGTGCGACGACGAGCGTGAACCTGCTGTGGGGTACGTCGGGCGACAACTTCCGTTTCAGCATCAACGGAAATTTCAGCAAGGCGGAAGAGGTTTCGGCTGATAACCGAGACTTCTCGCGCTTCGCGATGTATTTCTACTCGGGATCGGTTTTCCCGGGCGGTTCGAGCCGCGTGCCGACGGGCCGTTTCTACACGCCCGCGGGTACCCCCGGTCTGCCGGCGAATCTTACTGGCTGCGCCAGCGCGACGCGCGTTGCGGGCAGCCCCGGCACCAATCTCGCGACGGACTATCGCTGCTATGTGCCCGCCTCCGACGCGTACAACTATCAGCCGTTCAACCTGATCATGACGCCGCAGGAGCGCGGCTCGATTTTCGCGAACTACGAATATGACGTGAACGAAGCCGTGCAGCTCTACGCGGAAGTGCTCTACAGCCGCACGACCTCCGGATTCATGATCGCCCCGCTGCCGTTTGACTCGGTGGCCGACGACGTCGTGATCTCCGCCCAGAGTTACTACAACCCGTTCGGTTACAGCTTCGGCGGCGCCGACGGCAATAACCCGCAGCTCACCGTACGCATGGAGGCTCTCGGCAATCGCCAGAGCGATACAACTTCCGATTCGAAGGTGGCCAAGCTCGGCTTACGCGGCCCACTGTTCGGTTCTGAATGGAACTACGATTTCCTGGTTGGCTATAGCCGCCTCGATCAGACCGCCTCGGTCTCGGGCTATCTCTACCAGCCCGGACTCGCCGGCGCGTTCGGCCCCTCGTTCCTCAACGGCGACGGTGTCGTGCAATGCGGAACCGCGGCGGCCCCGGTTGCGCTCGGACAGTGCACGCCCGTCAACATCTTCAACCTGGCGGATCCCGCGCAGGTCACGGCGCTGAAGACGATCTCCTCCGGTTACGACACCGATCGTGCCTACACCTCGAAGCAGGCCTCGTTCGCGGTGGACGGCAAGATGTTCAGCATGCCGGCTGGTGACGCCCTCGTGTCGATCCAGGCGGACTACACCGAGCTGCAAGGCGACTTCAATGTCGACTTCCTGATTACCGCCACGCCGCCGCTGTACCTGAACTGCTATCTCGCGCAGGAAACCTGCACGGGACCGAACAGCGGCGGGTATGACGTGAAGGAAATCTCTGCAGAAGTATTCCTGCCCTTGGTGAAGGACGTGACGGCCATTCAGGCGTTGAACCTGACGATCGGTTCGCGCTTCTCCGACTACTCACTGTTCGACACGACGACCAACTCGACCATCAAGCTGGAATACCGTCCGGTAGAAGACATCCTGCTCAGCGGTACGTTCGCCGAAGTGTTCCGTGCGCCGACCATCCTGGACCTGTACGCCTCGCCGACGAACAACTCGTCGACGTTCGCGGATCCTTGCGTCGGTCTGACCACGGCTCGCATCGCCGAAAATCCCAATCTGGCCGTCGCCTGCGTAGGCGTGATTCCGGATACGGACTTTTCGCAGCCGAACGGTCAGGTCACGGGCCTGCTGACCAGCAACCCGGATCTCGATCCGGAAACCGGCGATGTCACCACCTTCGGCATCACCTGGCAGCCGGGCTTCCTGAACAACAACTTCTCGATTCGCGTGGACTACTGGCAGTACACGATCGACGGCGTCATCACGCAGCTCGATACGAACTACAGCATGGACCAGTGCGTGGCGACGGGCGATCCGCAGTACTGCGGACTCATCACCCGTTTCGATGCGACCACGGCCAACCCCGGCCAGATCTCGGTGTTCCTGCAGCCGACGCGCAACCTCGGCAGGCTGGAGACGGACGGTGTCGACATCGGTGCACGCTATTCACTGCGTGACACGGCCGCCGGCAGCTTCAACTTCAACATCGACTGGACGCACATCAACTCGTACACCAATGAACCGCCGAATGCTCCGGTGCAGGAAGTGGCGGGCACGTACGATCGCCAGTTCGGCAACTACGCTGAGAACCGCGCGTCGGCCACCCTGGGCTGGGCGATGGGCAAGTTCGATGCGCAGATCGGGGCGCGCTTCATCGACGATATTGTGCTGCTGCTGCCAAGCGGTGGTGCGGTCGCTCCGGAGGACAACCCCCCGCTGCCGGTGGATTCGTTCGTGTACCTCGATCTCTACTTCGGGTACACGATCAACGACAACATCAAGGTGTCGCTGACCGGAACGAACCTGTCGGACGAGCAGCCGCCGATGCTGTACCAGAACAACGTCACCAACGCGAACACGGACGTGAATACGTACGACACGTTGGGCCGTCGGTACGCCATCTCGGCGACGTACAAGTTCTGATCCGACCGCGAGGTTGATGACCTCCGAAGGGCCGCGTGGTGTTTGCCACGCGGCCCTTCTCTTCGTAGGGTGTCGCCTATGAATTCTTCCGTTCCTTCCTCCGTATCCGTCGAGCGCGCCGGTCAGCTATTGGCCGAGGGCAAACACGCGCAGGCCGAAGCCGAGGCCCGTGCGGTGCTCGCGCGGTCACCGGACAATATCGAGGCGCGCGTGCTGCTCAACGCCAGCCTGCAGTTCGCCCAACGCTTCACCGAGGCCATTCCAGTGGCCGAGTCGCTCATCGAGAGCGCTCCGCAGGAACCCGCACACTGGATGAATCTCGGCACCGCACGCCGTGGCGCCAAGCAGTACGACGCGGCGCTCGCCGCGTATGCGCGCGCTGCGACACTCGGCGCGTCAGGCCCGGACTTCGCGTTCAACGTGGCGTTGACGCACATCGAGCGCGGAGACCTGGACGCCGCCCGCTCCATGCTCGCGGGCGCACGCGAGCAGGATCCCTTCGACGGCGAGATTTGCTTTCACTATGCGCAGGTCTGTTACGAGACTCTGCGCCTCGATGAGGCCAGCGCGGCGCTTGCGCAGTGGCACACGCTGCAACGCCTCGACACCACGCTGATCGCGAACATCGGACTGCTGCTGACGAATCTGGGTGAAACTCGCCGCGCGGAAATAGCGCTGCGACAGGCGCGTGCGGACAAGTCCGCATCCACTGCTGCGTTGCTCACGGTCATCTCAGTGCTCGAGCGCACCAATCGTCTCACGGAAGCACGCGAGCTCATGGATCGCCTGCTGGCGGATCCGAAATCGGAGCTGCAAACGCCGGAGCGCATGGCGCTCGAGGCCCAGCTACTTCAGCGCGAGGGAAAGCATTCCGAAGCCGAAGCGCTATTCACGCGCTCGTTGCCCGGAAAAGACGAGTTTCATCGCCGCCATCTGCGGCTGTTCCCCATCGCCCGCTCGCTCGATGCGCTCGGTCGACACGACGACGCCTGGCGCGTGCTCGCGGAGGCCCATGCCTCGCAAGCCGAGAGCATCCAGCGACAGTCGCCGCAGTGGACATTGCGGGCGCTGCCGGACATGTCGGTCACGGCGCTGGGCTGTGACGCTGCGGATGTCGCGGCGTGGGATCACACCGGCGCGCCGTCCAGCGTCGAAAGCCCGGTCTTCGTGGTCGGCTTTCCGCGTTCGGGCACAACGCTGCTCGAGCTCGCGCTCGACGCCCATCCACAGCTCAAGTCCATGGACGAGCAGCGCTTCGTGCAGGACGCGCTCGATGAGTTGGTGGCATCCGGCGCGGACTATCCGCAGCGGTTGCGGGATGTCTCGCAGGAAGTATTGAATCGCGTCCGCGCGAGTTACTGGGAGCGCGTCGCAAAGAAGGCGAAGCTCGCGCCCGGCGAGCGCCTCGTCGACAAGAACCCGCTGAACATCCTCCGACTGCCCGTCATCCGGCGCGTGTTTCCGAATGCGCGCATCCTGCTCGCGGTGCGCCATCCCTGCGACGTCATCCTGTCCTGCTACATGCAGCAGTTCCGCGCGCCGGATTTCGCGCTGCTGTGCCGGAGCATCGAGTCACTCGCAGTCGGGTTCCGCCGCACTTTCGACTACTGGTATTCGCAGAGCGCGCTGCTCTCGCCCGCTGTGCATGAGCTCAAGTACGAGGATTTCGTGCGCGACTTCGAATCGGGCATGCGCGCCGTGACCAATTTCCTCGAGCTTCCGTGGGCCGAAAGCATGCTGCGGCCGGCGGAGCGTGCGCAGGCCAAGGGCTACATCAGCACGCCGAGTTATGCACAGGTGACGCAACCCGTGAACAGCAAGTCCGTGGATCGCTGGCGACGTTATGAGAAACATTTCGCAGGCGCCATACCTACGCTCGAGCCGTACCTTTCGCGCTGGGGTTACGGCCGCGCGGACGTGAACAGCAGATAGGTCGACAGGATGTACTTGTCGCCCGACTGCGGCGGCAGGCCTTCGTGCTGATACATCCAATACGGCGGAAACATGAGCAGGCGTCCGGCGCGTGCCGTGATTTCGATGTCGAGCCGCGGAAAGCGCGTGCCTCCGCCGTGTTCGACATCGTTGAGATACCAGAGCAACACCAGGTAGCGGTTCGAGAGATGATTGATGGCATCGAAATGCAGCTGAAAGCGCTCGGCGGAGTTGGGTCGATAACGTTTCAGGACGAGATCGGCGAACGCCGGCGAATTGGGCACGGGCAAGTCGAGTTGCACGTCGGCGTTGTAACGCGCCAGCGCTTCGTCGATGCGTCCGCGGAAGAATCCGGCGGTCAACGGATCGCCGTGGCGCGTGACGTTGAGCTCCGTCCACGCCGAATCCTCGAGCCCGGCGCGAAGCTCACGGCCGTTTCTGGCCTGGTGTGCGCTCAGCGCATCGAAGCCCTTGAGCAGCCGCGTGCACCACGTCGCGGGCAGGGCGTCGTCGTAAACGCGAATGAAATGCCGAAGGTGTTGATGCGGGGTCGCGGACATCGCGCGTATCCTAGCCTCGGACGCCCATGAACGCCGCCGAACAAGGCCATTTACTTCTCAAGCAAGGCCAGGCCAAGGAGGCCGAGGCCGCATTCCGCCGCGTTCTCGAGGGCGATCCGGACCACGTTGAAGCGCTCAATGTCGTAGGGCTCGCCGCGCTGCGTGACGGAGACGTCGATCGCGCGTTGACACTGCTCCAGCGCGCCGCCGCGGTGGACAGCAGCCAGGCCCTGACTCATCTGCACCTGGGGCGCGCCCACGCGGCGGCATTGGAGTTCGAGGCCGCAGCGGCGGCGTACGCGACGGCGCTCGCCCGCCAGCCTGCGCTGCACGCCGCGCGCCTCCATCTCGCGGAAATGCACGAGAAGCGAGGTGACACGGCGCGCGCAGTGTTCACCTACCTGCGGGCGCTCAACGACGCACAGGCCGAAGGCCGCTGGCTCAACGCGGCCACCACGCCGGCAACGTTGCAGGGCGCGGTGTCTCACGCGCATCAGTTCGTAAGGGAGCGGCGCCTCGCCGGATTCGCGCAGCTCATGGAGCCGTTCGCGAAGACGTATGGCAGTGGCGCCCTGCGGCGCGTGGAGCAGGCCGTGCGCATCCATCTGCACCTAGAGGAGCCGGTGTTTCCGGACCCGCGCCAGAAGCCGACGTTCCTGTTCTTCCCGGGTTTGCCGGCGACACCATATCTCGACAAGGGTCTGATTCCCGAGATCGAAGAACTCGAGGCGGCTACGTCCGAAATTCGCGCCGAGCTCGAGGCGTTGTTGCCGACCGCAGCGGGCCGCGAACGCGTGTTCCACACCGGCGAGCTCGAACAGGCGAATCTGCGCGGCCTTGCCGAGCCGCCGAGCTGGAACGGCTACTACTTCTTTCGCCACGGAGAGCGGCGCGACGACAACTGCGCGGCCTGTCCGATCACGGCGGCGGCGCTCGAGGCGCTGCCGCTCGCGCGCGTGCGCGGCCATGGCCCCGAGGTGTTGTATTCAGTGTTCTCTCCGGGCACGCATTTGTTGCCGCACTGTGGCGTGACGAACACGCGCGTCGTGGGACACCTGCCGCTCATGATTCCCGATGATTGCGCGCTGCGCGTGGGGGGCGAGGATCATCATTGGCGCGAGGGCGAGGTCGTGGTGTTCGATGACACGTACGAACACGAAGCGTGGAATCGCAGCGATCGCACACGCGTCGTGATGATTTTCGACCTCTGGAATCCGTTCCTCTCGCAGCCGGAGCGCGCCGTGCTGGCCGAGCTCGTGATCGCGATGGGCGAGTTCCGCGCCGGCCTCGAGGCGCTGTAGCGTGAACAGGCCCTAGCGTATGCGTCTTCCGCTGCCTTTCATACGACTGCCCGTGCGTTTCGACCTGGAACGGTTGCGCGCCGAAGTCGCGTCGCTGCCCGCCGAAGCCTGGGCGCCGCATCCCAATCACATCGCCGGCAACACTTCATTGCGGCTTGTCAGCGTCGGGGGAGGCGAGAACGACGACGTGGATGGTGTCATGCGGCCGACGCCGCACCTCGCCAAACTACCGTACGTGTGCCAGGTACTCGCGAGCTTCGGCGTGGTGTGGAGTCGCTCGCGTCTGCTGCGCCTCGATCCCGGTGCGGTGGTGCCCGAGCACGCCGACATCAACTATCACTGGTTCTATCGGGTGCGCGTGCACATTCCCATCGTCACGCGCCCCGAGGTGCTGTTCCACTGCGGCGGGGAAACCGTGCACATGCGCGGCGGTGAAGCCTGGTTGTTCGACAACTGGCGCCTGCACAGCGTCGAGAACCCGACGGCGGACGCGCGTATCCATCTCGTCGCGGATACTTCCGGCAGTGCGAGCTTCTGGCAATTCGTGGCGCAGGCGACGCAGCCGGGCGTGGCCGACCGCGAGCTTCGCTTCGATACGTCGCGCGAAGGCGCACTGCTCACCGAGCAGAGCCCACTGCGTCCTGTGATGTCGCCCGGCGAGGTCGACTATCTAGTCGGCGATTTGAGATCCGAGCTCGTCCCAACGGTCGACGCACCCGAGTCGATTGCGCGCCTCGCGCGTTACCACCAGCTGCTCGATGGCTTCGCGCGCGACTGGCGCCAGGTGTACTCGCTGTTCGGCGAACGCAGCGACGCGCGTGCGCAGTTCGAGCAATTGCGTACCGTCGCGCGCGCGGCTTCGCGCGAGCTCGCCGAAGGGCTCATGATGCGTACCAATCGCGTTGCCGCGCATCCCGTGTTCGAAGGCAGGGTCTTGCGCTCGGTGCTCCCGCAGAGCCGCGGCGCTGCGCCCGCCAAAGCCACTGGAGTTCACAAGCCTCTGCCGACGGGTGCCGCCGCACCGCGCATCGAACGCCCCGTATTCATCATTGCCGCGCCGCGTTCCGGCAGCACGCTGTTGTTCGAGACTCTGGCGGAGAGCCATTCCATCTGTACACTCGGCGGCGAGGCGCATGGCGCCATCGAAGGTGCGCAGCCGGAGCTGCGTCCCGGCGCGCCGGGAGTCGACTCCAACCGGCTCGAGCGCGGGCACGCGACGCCGGAGGTGATTCGCCGCTTGCACGAGGAATTCGCGGCACAGCGCCGACCGGCGCCTGGCGCCCAAGCGGCCGACGCCGCGACACTGCGGTTCCTCGAGAAGACACCCAAGAACGCGTTGCGGATTCCATTCCTCGATGCCGCCTTTCCGGACGCGCAGTTCATTTTTCTGTGGCGCGAGCCACGCGCCAATCTCGCCAGCATCATCGAGGCGTGGAAGGCTGGCAGATGGGTGACGTATCGCGGGCTCGACGAGCGGGCGGATCCCTGGTCGCTGCTGCTGCCACCGGATTGGCGTGCGATGCGCGATGCACCGTTGCAGGAGATCGCCGCATTCCAGTGGGAGAGCGCGAATCGCATCGCACTCGATGATCTTTCGAAGATAGACCGCAATCGATGGACGACGGTGACTTACGAAGATCTGATAGCGAATCCGGGCGCCGTCATCGAACGGCTGACGAGGTTCATGGGGATCAGCGTGGATGCCGGGCTGGAACAGCGGCTGGCCGCGCCTCTGCCGCCATCCCGTCAGACCCACACGCCGCCGGACTCAGAAAAGTGGCGGCTGCATGAGGCGGTGATCGAGCCGCAGCTACCGGGTCTCACGCCCATGGTGACGCGCCTGAGGGCCCTCAGCGGCGCGTCCTGAAACCTCGCTTCACATCCCGCGCGGAATGGTTTCGAGTTTCATCGTCTTCTTGGTGTTGCGCTGGGATTCCTCCGACACTCGCACCCATTCGGCATTGGTCATGCAGATGGTTTCGCGAGCGAGCCGCGAGCCGGTCTTGGGCTCGCGCCGGCAGACCATCTCTTCGCCCTTTTCGTTCTGAAGCTTTACGCCATTTTCGATGGCGAGATTGATCTCGTCGAGGGTGACGTCCACCGGCGGCGGGATGACTTTGGCGGGCTGAATGGGGGCGGTGGTGCAGGCTCCCAGCAGTAGAAAGGTTGCAGTGAAGAGGGCGAGATTGACCGTTTTCATCGGAGTTCTCCAAAGACGCGTCTGAAAGCGTTGAGCGGCGCGCCCTGAAGTGCAGCGGCTTCAGGTGCCGTGCGGAATTCTGCCCTGCCTCATCGACTTTCTGGTAGCGCGCTGGGATTCTTCGGATACTCGCAGCCATTCGGATTTCGTCATGCAGATGGTCTCGCGAGCGAGACGCGAGCCCGTCTTGGCCTCACGCCGGCAGACCACTTCCTCGCCCTTTTCGTTCTGAATCATGACGCCACCTTCGATGGCGGTGTTGAGCTCTTCGAGCGTGACGTTCGTGGGCGGTGGGACTGTTTTAGGCGGCTCCTGCTTCGGCGCGCTGGCGCAGGCTCCCAGCAACACGATGCTCGAGGCAATGAGGGTGAGGGCGAATGTTTTCAATTGAGTTCTCCGAATCTGTAGCCGTGCGCAGCGATGAGGTCGGCGTCGCGCTCCGCCACGAGATCGCGTAGTTCAGTTCCGTAATACTCGACGTATTTGCCGTGTGCGGAAACATTTTTCGCGGGCGCCGAGGCGATCCATTCTCGCATGGGGCCGCTGATTACTTGACCCGCACCGGTCAACATTTTGAGCAGTTCGTCGCGCAAATGTTCCATCCTGACGAAATACGCGCGCCCGGCGCCGTTGTACATATGGCGATAGAGGAACGCATAGAACCCGAGACCGCTGCCGGCGATCTTTGCGAGGGCCGGGCCGGGCAAATTGAGGCCGCGACCGCCGTACCCTTCCGGCAAGGCGGCCACCAGCGCGTCGAGCCGTGCACCCGTGGTGCCAAGATTGAGCATGTTTCGCACGGTGGGCTCGAAATCGAGGCGCCCGTCATCGCTGAGCAGGCGGAATAGGGCGTTCTGCCGTGGGCGCTGCTTCTGAAACATGTACCAGGACACGTAGTAGCCCCATGGATTGCGCACCAGGCCCAAGGCCGGCAGATGCGCGTGTGAGGCCGGCACGAGGCTCCAGGGGAGGTGATAGCCCACCTCGCGCGCGGACGGATAGAACCGCTTGAGGAATTCATTGACGAAACTGCCGCCCGACTTGTGCAGGTGCAGGAAGACGAATCCGTCGGTGACGATCAATGCGCGCCCCGCATCACTTGATCCACCTGCGCGTTAGGAACGCCGAGATCACGTTCCGCCCGAGCCAGCAGCTCGAGCAACTCGGGGTCAGGCAGAAAGTCGCAGATCAGATGTGTGCGTGCCTCTGTTGCGTGCGCATTCCATACACCATGGGTCGCCGAGTTGTTCAGTGCCCATACTTCGCCCGGCTGCATTCGGAACGAGAGCCCGGCGCAGTACATCCAAGCGTCGGCGTTGGTGACGACGGGGACATGGATGCGGATGGTCTTGGCGAAATAGGGCGCAAGGTCGATATGCCCGGTGATGCGAGCGGCCGCGGGCAGGCGCGCCAGCAGGCAACGCTGCGCCCGGCCGGGGATCAGATTGGTGATGAGCTCGCGCACGTAGGGCAAGGCGCCCAGTTGCTCGCGATCTTCGATGGGTTTTTCGCCCTCGGCTGGCGCAAATCCGCGCAGAAAGATCGCCTGCGCCGCCCGATGCACGCCCACCCGACCGCCGGTGCCAGCCCAGGAGATTTCGGCTAGCGCCGCAACTTCCGCGAGGAGTCGCTCGGCGTTCACGCGCAACGCCAGACGGCTGCAAGCGCCGATCAGGCCCAGCTTGTCGAGCGTCGGATGTCCAGGAAGGTCGAGCATCGTCGTACCGCCAACGGCGCTTTTCGCCGCTGGCTTTAGTTCAGGACGCGCAACACGACCCTGCGGTTCTGCTGCCGGCCCTCATCGCTGGTGTTGCTGGCAATCGGTTGGCGCTCGCCGTATCCACGCGATGACATGGGGTTGGTGATGCCGCCGTCGCGCAGATATTTCAAAACGCTTTCCGCGCGGCGCGCGGACAGGTCGAGATTCAACGCGTCCGATCCGCGGCTGTCGGTATGACCGGCGACCTCCACCTTGATCTCGGGATAACGCTTGAGCGTCGCGATGGCGCCTTCCAGCACCGGCAGACTCTCGGGTTTGAGGTCGGCCTTGCCGCTCTCGAACACGACGCCGGGTAGTTTGATCTCTTCCTTGAACGAGCAGCCTGTCGCATCGACGCGGTCGCCCTTCGGCGTGCCCGGGCACTTGTCGACGCTGTCCACAACGCCGTCGCCGTCGCTGTCGAATTCGCAGCCTTTCTCATCGACCTTGGCGCCGGCCGGAGTATTCGGACATTGGTCGCGGCTGTCGCCCACGCCATCGCCGTCGCTGTCGACCTCGCAGCCGCTGGCATCGACCTTGGTGCCGGCCGGGGTCCCGGGACACTTGTCCACGTCGTTGGTCACCCCGTCACCGTCATCGTCCTGAGGCAGCGGGCAGCCGCTTGAATCGACCGCAGTGCCGGCAGGAGTGCCTGGGCACTTGTCCACGTCGTCCGCAATGCCGTCACCGTCCGTGTCGATCACGCGGCGGGATTCCGCGCCGCCCCAGGAGTACTGGATTCCCAGGCCCGCGACATAGTCGACCATTTTCTCGGCATTGTTTTCGCTCGTCAGTTCGTGGCGCGCGCCGATGCTGCCGCGCAGCTGCATGGCGCTGCCGTCGGAACGATCTTCCCCCAGGGTGATCAGCAGGCCAACGCCGTACAACGCGCTGGTGTTCGAAGCATCGGTACCGGGTTTGAGAATGGTCTTGGACCTCCCGACGCCGAAAGTGAAGAACGGATTCACGCGTCCTTCGCGGTAGAACACGCGATT
>Ga0070674_100001178_pt1 | contig 13731 bp, 14 predicted proteins | sample KBSM33metaG_FD_65344 | JGI IMG/M metagenome (GOLD analysis project Ga0070674, IMG submission 65344) | Miscanthus rhizosphere microbial communities from Kellogg Biological Station, Michigan, USA - KBS M3-3 metaG | ecosystem: Host-associated > Plants > Roots > Rhizosphere > Soil ... | reverse complement strand
GTCCTCGCCGTCAAGGCGCCGGGCTTCGGCGATCGCCGCAAGGAGATGCTCCGCGACATCGCCACCCTGACCGGCGGCACGGTCATCAGCGAGGAAGTCGGGCGCAAGCTCGACTCCGTCACGGCCGAGGACTTCGGCAAGGCTCGCCGGGTCGTCGCGACCAAGGACGACACCACCATCATCGACGGCGGCGGCTCGCAGGACGCGATCAAGGCGCGCATGACCCAGATCAAGGCGCAGATCGAGGACACGACCTCCGACTACGACCGCGAGAAGCTCCAGGAGCGACTCGCCAAGCTGTCGGGCGGCGTCGCGGTGATCAAGGTCGGCGCGGCCACCGAGGTCGAGCTGAAGGAGAAGAAGCACCGCATCGAGGACGCCCTCTCGACGACCCGTGCGGCCGTCGAGGAAGGTCTCGTCGCCGGCGGCGGCACGACGCTCCTCCAGGCGATCCCGGCGCTCGACAAGGTGAAGCTCCAGGGCGACGCCGCTGTCGGTGTCGACATCGTCCGCAAGGCGCTCGAGGCGCCGGCCCGACAGATCGCCGACAACGCCGGGGCTCCCGGCGAGGTGATCGTCGAGCACGTCAAGGGCCTCAAGGCCGGCGAGGGGTACGACGCCCTGAGCGGGCAGTACGGTGACCTGTTCAAGAAGGGCATCGTCGATGCGGCCAAGGTCACGCGCTCCGCGCTCCAGAACGCCGCCTCCATCGCCGCGATGGTCCTGACCACGGAGACGCTGGTCACGGACATCCCGGAGAAGGAGAAGGCCGGGGTCGGCGGTGGTCATGACCACGGTGGAGGCATGGACTTCTAGTCCAGCGACCCATCGGCGTCCGTCGACACGGACGCGATCGAAACAACGTCAGAGCCGGGTCGTCCGTTCGCGGAGACCCGGCTCTCTCGCTAGCAGGAGGACGCGCTGTGAGGAGCGGATTGGGCCCCGACGACCTGCCCGACCTCATGAACGGCGAGGATCTCGGCATCCTCGCCACCCGACGCCCGGATGACTCGATCATGTTGTCACCGGTCTGGTGGGAGTGGCGCGACGGGGCGTTCTACATCTGGGCCGAGGACGATTCCGACCGCAAGGTCCGCCATATCGAACGCGACCCTCGCGTCACGTTCCTCGTCCCGAACCAGCACCGGCCGTATCAGGGCTACGAGATCAGGGGCGAAGCCACGCTCAGCCGCGATCCCACCCTCTTCTACGACATCCTCGGCCGAACCACGGCTCGATGGGATGGGCCGGCGGTCGCCGAGGAGTGGGTGTCGACCTATCCAGTCGGGGTCGTCATACGGATCGAACCCGGCATCGAACGCGGCTGGGAGATCGACTGACGACGCGGAACGGATAGGCTCTGGACCGGTGCTTCGGTCGCGGGCCACGGCCCCCGACCGGCTTCGTCGCAACAAAGGGAGTGGAACCACGTGGACAACGCCGTTCAGATGTGTCTGGTCTGCGAGACGCCGCTTGACCCGGACGATGACGTGATCCAGTTCGTCCATACATCGTCGGACGGACGAACCGGCTACGCCCACATCGATGAAGACGCCCAAGTGATGGCGCTCGGCGGCTGGATGATCACGCGACGTGGACGGCTGCGCGACCTGACCTCCAAAGACGTGACGGAGAGCTCGGACCGACTCTGAGGAGCGTTCGCGGGCGCGTATGGCTGACCCGATCGATCCCGCCGCTCTGATCGACCGCGCGCGACGTCGCGAGGAGGACGGCGACGACCGCGGCGCCATCGCCGACTTCCAGCAGGCCGTGCGCCTCGCGCAGAAGAGCGGCGACGCCTCGGTCGAAGTCCTGGCGAGCGCAGGTCTCATTCGCCTCAACCTCGCGGCGGGGAACGCGCGCGAAGTCGAGGCGCAACTCGAGCACATCCAGCGAACGATGTCGACGACCGTGACACCGACCGCCAGGGCGGAAGCGCAGTCCGAGTGGGGACTGGCCCTCATCGAACGCGGTGAGGACGCTGAGGAACAGCTCGAGGAGGCCCTCCTGCTCGTCGCCGAGCAGCCCGACCAGCCCGAGGCGCGTCGGATCGAGGTCCGGGCCCTGATGTACCGCGCCCATGGCGAACGCCTGCGCGGCGACTATGCCAGCGCGCGGGCCACGCTCGACCGCGCTCTCGTGGTCGCCACGACGTCGCTCGGAGACGACTCGCAGCAGGCTGCTGAGGTCTGGAATGCCATCGGTGTCCTCGGGAAGTTCTCGGGCGAGTTCGACGATGCCGCGCAGGCCTACACCAAAGCTGCCGGCATCACTCGAACGCGGCATGGTGAGGACCACCCTGACATGGCGGCGATCTATCACAACCTCGCGGGCCTGGCCCATGCCCAAGGTGATCCCGAGACCGCCGAACCGCTGGCGCGGCGGTCGGTGGAGATCCGCGAGCGCACCTCCGGTCCCGAGCATCTCGCGACGATCCTCGATCGTGCGGGCCTTGCCGCGATCCTGTCGGATCTCGGTCGGGACGACGAGGCGACCGAGCTGCTGGAACGCGTCCTTGTGGACCTCGCGGTCGCCGTCGGCCAGGAGCACCGCGAGTACGCCGTGACGCTTAACAACCTGGCGGCACTGGACCAGCGCCGCGGGGACCTCGAAGCCGCCGAAGCGCGCTATCGACGGGCACTCCAGATAAAGGAGCGCACCCAGGGCCCGGATGCCCCGGCGCTCGCCACGACCCTCGTCAATCTGGGCACGGTGCTTCGGCGAAGCGGGCGAATGGATGAGGCGCGCGCGGCCTTCGAGCGAGCGATCGGTCTCCTCGACGGAGTCGTGACGAGCGACCACCCCACGGTGATCGCCGCGCGACGTAATCTTGCGCGACTGGAGCCCTGAGCGAATTTCGAACAGTTTCTGCCGCGCCCACGCCTGTCTTGGTGACAGCCCTTTCCCGGGGACTCCTTGCAACGGAGGGATGCACGATGACCGACCGCACGATCGAGCCCGAGGTCGTGATCGACGAAGACGACGTCGAAGGACATCGCCTCGCGGCGAATGACGATGAGACCGTCGTCGATGACGAGCCGCAGGACGTCGAAGGACATCGCCTCGCGGCGAACGACAACGAGACGGTCGACGACGGCGACGAGACCGCACCCGACGAGGACGATGTCCAGGCACATCGACTCGCGAGCAACGACGACGAGACCGTGGTTGACGAGGCCGAGGCCGCGGACGACGTCGAAGGTCATCGCCTGGCGGCGAACGACAACGAGACCGTCGTCGAGGACTGACACCGGCGACTGCGTCGATCCGAACGCTTCCGGAAGCCCCCGGCCGCCGCTCATACTCGGCCGACTGACTTAAGTCGGGAGGGATGAGATGGTTCGGATCCGTCGTTTCAGCGTGGTGAAGACCGCGACGGTCGTGGCGCTGATGTACATGGTCATCGTCGCGGTCTTCGCGATCCCGTTCTTCCTGCTCTTCGCGGTCACGGGCGTGTCGGTGAACGGCGGACCGACGCAGGCCGTGGGCAACGGCTTGAGCTTGCTGCTGGTCGCGATCGTGGCTGCGCTCGTCTATGGGCTCATCGGCTGGGTCTTCACCGCGGTCCTGTGCCTGCTCTACAACCTCGTCGCAGGCTGGGTCGGTGGCATCGAGGTGGAGGTGGACCGCGTGGAGCCTCCCGCGCCGCCGCCCGCCTGGATGACCTCGACGACCCCACCGCCACCCCCGACCACGAGCCCCCCTTCCACTCCGGTCTCGTAGCCACCGGCGTTTGACAGTCCTCGGCGTCCCGGGGGACGCTGGCCGCATGCGCTTCACACGTCTCGCGATCGCTCCGCTCCTCGCGGCGCTCGTCCTCGCCGCTTGTCAGGGGAGTTCCGTCAAGCTGCTCTCCGATCCGAATGAGATCCTCGCGGCGGCCGCGACCTCCACTGCGGCGGCCACCAGCGTCCACGTCGACCTGACGGCCGACGGCAAGGTCGCGCTCGATCCCCTCGGGACGGGGAGTGCCACGCCGATCGATCTCTCCGGCTCCACGGCGAACGCCGATCTCGACCTCCAGAACAGCAAGCTGCACGCCACCTTCTCGGCACCGAGCCTCTTCAACCTGGCGGGCGATGTGATCGTGGCCGATGCGATCTACGTGAAAACGACGCTCACGGGCCCGAAGTACCGATCGATCCCGCTCAACGGCGAGCGTCAGCAGCCGCTCAAGGGCCTGACCGACCTCCTCGCCCGATCCGACCTGAAGCCGGCCAAGGGCGCGGATGCCCCGTGTGCGGGCGGGACGTGCTACACGCTGACCCTCACCTTGAAGCCTGGGGACCTCGCTCCCGCCGCCAGCGGCGGTATCGGTGCGACGCCGAGTGCATTACCCGTTCCGGTCCAGCTTCCCGACCTCTCGAACTCGACCGTGGACCTGACGCTCCATATCGACCAGGCCACCACCCGTGTCTCGGACGCGACGGCCGTGGTCGACCTGGGCGACCTCGGGAAGCTGACGGTCCAGGGCACCTTCACGAAGTGGAACGAGCCCGTCCAGATCGCGCCGCCACCCGCAGACCAGGTCGAACCCGCCGGGTAGGCGATCTCGGCGACGGCAGTGGAGTAGCGTCGCCGTGTGGACGAGCTCATCGAACAGATCGGCCGCGGTGCGCTCACTTTCGTCCGACAGAACGCGTTCTGGTTCGCGGTCGTCGTGCCGGTCTTCCTCGTCTCAGTGCTCCCGATCGGGTCCGGTCAGGCCGTCGTCCTGGCGTTCATCTACCTGCTCGAGGCGATCGCGTACGCCATCCGTCGGGGCCGCGCGTCCTCCTAGTCTCTCGGCCGGCGGGCAAAGGCTCGGGAGCGTGCCTCGACCTAGAATGAGGGAGTGAGCCCAAGGACCCGTCGCCGGCCCGGCGACCCCACCCTCGACGACGCCCTCGGGACACCCGGGACCGTCGCGGCCGAAGTCTCGGACACGGTCCCTGACGAGCCCGAGTGGCTGCGTGACGCCGGCGGGGATAGGCCGGAGCGCGACCCGACCGCACCGCTTCCCGCCAGCCCGGATCCGAAGGTCCTCGCCGAACGACGAGCCGAACGCGAGGCGCAGATCCTCCGCGCGCTCAACCCGGAACAGGCGCGGGCGGTCACGACGACCGATGGGCCATTGCTGATCCTGGCCGGCGCCGGCTCCGGCAAGACCCGCGTGCTCGCTCACCGGATCGCGTATCTGGTCGGCGTGAAGGGGGTCCCGCCGTTCCGCATCCTGGCCGTGACGTTCACGAACAAGGCCGCCGCCGAGCTCCGGGAACGGATCATCAGCCTGGTCGGCGAAGGCGGTCGCGACGTCCAGGCCGGCACGTTCCATGCGCTGTGCGCCCGGGTGCTCCGGCGCGAGGGCGAGGCGATCGGTATCAGCCGGCGGTTCGTGATCTACGACACGGACGACCAGCAGGCACTCATGAAGCAGATCCTCCGCGAGGAGGACATGCCACTGACCGGCGAGTTCCGACCGAGCGTCGTCCTGGCCGCCATCAGCCGCGCGAAGAACGAGATGCTCGACCCGACGTTCCTCTCCGAGAACGCCTCGAACCATCGCGAGCGGACGATCGCGCGCCTGGCGACCCGCTATCAGGAGCGACTCCGTGGCGCGCGGGCGCTCGACTTCGACGACCTGCTGCTCGAGGCCGTGCGCCTGTTCGACGAAGTGCCGGATGTCTTGGCCCGCTACCAGGATCGCTGGCACTACCTGCACGTCGACGAGTACCAGGACACGAACCGAGCCCAATACCTATGGGTCAACGCGCTCGCCCGGAAGCGCGGCAACCTCGCGGTGGTCGGCGACGACGACCAGTCGATCTATTCGTGGCGTGGCGCCGACCTGCGCAACATCCTCGACTTCGAGCGCGACTGGCCGAACGCGACGGTCGTGAAGCTCGAGCGCAACTATCGCTCGACCCAACTCATCCTCGACGCCGCGCATGCCGTGGTCTCGCACAACACGGCCCGCAAGGACAAGAAGCTGTGGACCGACATCAAGGGCGGTCTCAAGATCCAGCGCTTCGAGGCCTACAACGAAGACGAGGAGGCCGAGTGGATCGCCCGCCAGGTGGAGGCATTGGTCGGCGGACGCGGCACGGACCTCACGCGTCGCGCGGACGAGAGCGACGAGGACACGAAGTTCCGCGCGCGCGACATCGCGGTGATGTACCGGATGAACGCGCAATCCCGCGCGATCGAGGAATCCTTCCTCCGCTACGGCCTCCGGTACCAGCTCATCGGGGGCACGCGGTTCTACGCACGACGCGAGGTCAAGGACGCGCTGGCCTACCTCCGGGTCCTGCGCTCGGACACCGACAGCGTCAGCTTCGAGCGGATCATCAACGTGCCGGCGCGATCGATCGGCGACAAGACCATCGAATCGCTGCGCGCGGCTGCGGCCGCGACCGAACCGGAGACCGGCGAACCCGGTACGTACTGGGGTGCGATCGAGCGTGGGGCACGCGGCGATATCCCGACACTCGCGCCGCGCACGCGGAACGCGCTGGCCGAGTTCGCCGCACTGGTCCGGAAGATGCGGACTCGGATCGGGGTGCTGCCACTCCCCGAGCTGCTCGACGAGGTGCTCGAGGCGTCCGGATACCGGGCGATGCTCGCCGATGGGTCGGAGGATGGCGAGGATCGCTGGGCGAACCTGCTCGAGCTGCGCTCGGTCACGACGCGCTACGACGACCTTGAGCCCGAGGACGCCCTCGACCGCTTGCTGGAGGAGACCGCGCTCGTCGCCGACCAGGATTCGTACGAAGGCGAGGCGGACGCCGTCACGCTGATCACGCTCCACGCGGCCAAGGGCCTCGAATTCCCGGTCGTCTTCATCGCGGGCTTGGAGGAGGGCCTGTTCCCGCACAGCCGCGCGCTCGACGACGAGCGCGAGCTCGAGGAGGAGCGACGACTCGCCTACGTCGGGATCACGCGCGCCAAGCGGCGGCTCTACCTGTCACATGCCTGGCGGCGCGCCACGTGGGGGATGGGGCAGGCCTCCGTTCCGTCGCGGTTCCTGATCGAGATCCCTGCGGAGCTGATGATCGGCCCCCGTCTTGGCGGTATCGACGAACCCGAACGCGAGCTCGACCTCGATCTCGTGTTCGGACAGCGCCGGACGACGAGGTTCAACACCCCGACCCGAGGATCCGGGCCGGCGTATCGCCAGGGCAGCGGCCGTCCGGGCGCCCCCGGCGAGGGCGAGACCTTCCGGCCGAGCCGCGACCTCGCGGCGCGCCGCGAGGCGTTCGAGGCAGGCGCCCCATCAGGGTCGCTGGGCGTTTCCTCGAAGACGGCTGCCGCTGCGCGCCCTCCACGCCCTGTCATCCCCGGGGAGCGGCAGTTCCGCGACGGCGACCGGGTGCGTCACGGACGCTGGGGCGACGGGATCGTCGTGACCTCGAAGCTCACGCGAAGCGACGAGGAGATCACGGTCGCGTTCAAGGACTCGACGGTCGGGCGCAAGACCATGCTGGCGAGCCTCGCGAACCTCGAGCTCATCGGCTAGGGACGTGCGTCGGCCTCCTCGAGCAGCCGCGCGATCACCGTCTGACCTCGGTGTCGCGCATGCGTCAGCGGCCGCACACCGTCGCCATCAGCCAGGTCGGGATCGGCGCCGGCCTCGAGCAACAGCTCGACGATCTGCTGGTGGCGTGGACCGCCATCGGACAGCAGGATCGCCTCGAGGAGTGCGGTCCAGCCCAGCTTGTTGACGTGATCGACGTCGATGTCGGTCTCGTTGAGCAGATACCGGACGACCTCGACGTGCCCTCGCTCCGACGCGGGGATGTGGGCGACCCCGCCGTAACGGTTGGTGATCGTCGGGTCGGCTTCGGCTTCGTTGGCCAGGCGGATGATGTCGAGGAACCCCTCGCGACCGGAGTACAGGAGCGGGTTGTCGAGGGTCGCGTCCTGGGCGTCGACGTCGGCCCCCGCATCGAGCAGCGCGCGCAGCGCCTCCGTGTGATGCCCACGCGTGGCGAGCATCGTCGCCGGTGTGCCCTCGGGATCGCGTGCGTCAGCGTTCGCACCATTCGCGAGCGCCGCCTTGACTTCGGCGACGTCGCCTGCGGCGGCCGCGGCGAGCAGGCGCTGATCGGCATCGGCTGCATGCGAGACACCCACGTGGACAGCCTACCCCGCCGGGCAGCCATGAAGGCGATCGCAGCGCTGCACCCACGCCGCGTGCTCGGTACCCTCCCGACATGACCGTCCGACTCCCGCCCGTCGACCAGTCGCTCGTCGAGAGTGCGGCTGCGCTCGATATCGATGCGGCGACGGCACGCCATTCGGAGCTGGCTGCCGCTATCGACCGTGCGAACATGCTCTACCACGAGCAGGACGCGCCCGAGATCAGCGACGCCGAGTACGACCAGCTGTTCCGTCAGCTCGTGGCGCTCGAGACGGCGTATCCAGAGCTCATCACCGAGGCGTCACCGAGCCAACACGTCGGCGGCGCACCGACCGGTGAGGTCTTTGACGAAGTCCGTCATCGACGGCCGATGCTCAGTCTCGCGAACGCCTTCAGCCACGATGAGCTGCGCGCATTCGATGCGCGGGTCCGCCGTGGGCTGGGCCTCCCGGCGGCGCCGGACCCGGCGGCTGACCTGCGCTATGTCGCCGAGCTCAAGATCGACGGACTTGCCGTGACACTCCGCTACGAGCGCGGACGGTTCGTCCAGGGCGCGACCCGTGGAGACGGCACGACCGGTGAGGACGTGACGCCGAACCTTCGGACGATCGCGGTCATCCCGGACCGCCTCGCCGAGCCGGCGACCGCCGATGTCCGCGGCGAGGTCTTCATGCCCAAGGCCGAGTTCGTGCGCATCAACGCCGAGCGCGAGGAGGCTGGTCTCGCGCTGTACGCCAATCCACGCAACTCGGGAGCGGGGTCGCTGCGCCAGAAGGACCCATCGGTCACCGCGAGTCGGCTGCTGTCCTTCTGGGCGTACCAGCTCCTCGAAGAGGGTGACGGGAGCCTCACTTCGCAGGGTGATGCGCTCGATCGCATCTCGGCGCTCGGGCTTCCCGGGAACCCCGATCACGAGGCAGGGCTCGATATCGAGGGCATCATCGCCTTCACCGAGACGTGGCGGGAGGCCCGCCACGAGCTCCCGTACGAGACCGATGGCGTCGTGGTCAAGGTCGACCGGTTCGACCAGCAGGAACAGCTGGGGATGGTCAGCCGAGCGCCGCGCTGGGCGATCGCCTACAAATTCCCGCCGGAGCAGGTCGAGACCACCCTCGAAGACATCGTCCCGTACGTCGGGCGGACGGGGACGCTGACGCCGGTCGCCCACTTGACGCCGACCAAGGTCGCGGGCTCCACGGTCGCCCGCGCCACGCTCCACAACCTCGACGAGATCCGGCGCAAGGACATCAGGATCGGGGACCGCGTGATCCTCCAGAAGGCCGGCGACGTGATCCCGGAGGTCGTCCGCCCGGTCGTCGAGAAGCGCACGGGCGATGAGCGTGAGTTCGAGATGCCGGCGACGTGCCCGGTCTGCGCCACGCCCGTCGTCCAGGACGAGGGAGCTGTCCGCGTCTACTGCCCGAACCAGGCATGCCCGGCGCGCGTGTCTCAGGAGTTCTCGCATTTCGTCGGGCGCGGCGGGATGGATATCGAGGGGGCCGGCTGGAAGGTCCTCGAGCAGCTGCTTCAGCGCGGGATGATCCGTCAGCGCGGTGACTTCTACAGGCTCTCGGTCGAGGACCTCGAGTCGCTGGATCGCTTCGGTCGGAAGAGCGCAGAGAACCTCCACAAGGCGATCCAGAAGTCGCGCCGACGGCCGCTGGCGCGGATCCTCAACGGGCTCGGGATCCCGCAGGTCGGCGAGCAGACCGCGATCGACCTGAGCGATTGGCTCGTCGAGCAGGTGCCCGCAGGTGATGGGTGGCTCGAGCGGGCTGCCGACTTCCTCGAGACGGCCGGGCCCGAGGCCTTCGAGGCCGTCTACGGCGTGGGGCCGACCGTTGCGACCAGCCTCGCGGCGTATTTCGGCCCGGATGGACCGGGCGGGGACGTGCTGCGCGACCTCGCCGCGGCCGGTATCGAGCCCGAGCTGCCGGAGCCCCGACCGGCGGGCGTCGATGAAGGACCGCTCGCGGGCAAGACGCTCGTCGTGACCGGTACGCTGCCGGGCTTCAGCCGGCAGGAGGCCGAGGAGGCGATCCGGGCAGCGGGCGGCAAGCCGGGCGGCTCCGTATCGAAGAAGACCGACTATGTCGTCGCCGGCGAGGCGGCAGGATCCAAGCTCACGAAGGCTCAGGAGCTGGGCGTTCCCGTGCTCGACGAGGACGCATTCCGACGACTGTTGGCTGGCGAGACCATCTGAGATCAGGGGAGACCATGACCCACCCGAACATCGACCTCATCCGGCGCTACTCGGAGGCGCTCACCGCCGGCAAGGCCGCCGACGCGCTGCCGTTCTACACCGAGGATCTGGCCCTCCACATCCCGGGTCGGAGCCCGCATGCCGGCACGTTCCGCGGCCAGGACGCCGTGCTCGCCTATTACACGCGGCTGTTCCGCGATACCGACGGTGCGTTCACTCCGTTGGGCGTCGACGACATCCTCGCGAGCGACGACCATGCTGCGAGCCTCGTTCGCTGGAGGGTGGAACGGAACGGCCGATCGATCGAGATCGATCGGGTCGTGATCTACCGCATCGAGGACGGGCGGATCGCCGAGATCTGGGTCCGCGACTGGGACCAGTACGGCTACGACGAGCTGTTCGAGGATGCCAGCGGCGAGGCGGTCGCCGGGGCAGGTTGAACGTCGCTCAGCGACGTCCGGTGGCGTAGCGCTCCATCAGCTGGGACACCGCCACCCTCGCGGCCTGCCATTCCGGCTGATCGCCGAGGATCACGCCTTCGGTCCCGAAACGGCGGATCTGGGTCATCGCGGTCACGATCAGGTCGTGTGCCAGCTGCCGGTTGCGGCCAGCTTCGACCTGACCCGTGACCAGGTAGCGGCGCACCGTGTCGAACGGCGCGGTCCAACGGCCCCAGCGGATCTTGTCGCCTTCGCGGAGCGTCTCGAGCCACTCGTCATCACCGACCGGATGGCGGTCGTGCTCGGCCATGTGGTGACGCAGGTCGACGCGGAGCCCGGGCAGATCGAGGCTGTCGGTCCGCCCGTCGTCGTCGACGGTCCGGTAGCAGGTCGGGCACGTGGGTAGTTCGGCGTCTGCTCGCGGGGCGTCGCCATAGGGGAGGCCGCAGCGGCGGCAGAAGGTCGCGTCGGGGCGAGCGGCGGGCGTGCCGCATTGCAGACAGGACGTCGTGATCACTGCTATAGGTTCGCGACGCGTGTGAGCGCCCACCATCCCACCATCGGTGCGTTCGGGAGGGACCCTTGGGTCACGCGTCGGGTCGCGTGAGTGCGCCGCCTCAGCCCATCGCGTGGTTGAACTGGCCCCACAGGTGGTCGGGATGCCAAGTCAGCGGTGCGCCGCGGATCAGTCGGGGTGCGCGCCACGCCTCCGTCCAGCCCGCGCGTTCCAACGCGTCGGCGCCGGCCTCGTTCTCGAGGACGATCCCGCAGCGGACGCGTTTCCCAGACGTGCCGGCACGTCGTCGGGCATCGACGATCGGGAGCGCGTCATCGAGCATCGGCGCGACCGTCGCGCCACCACCCCACGGCCCCCGGACGACGAAACCGCGGATGTCGCCGTCACCCGTTTCCAACACGCGCGTCCCGGTCGGCGACGCCAGCTCGTCGAGGATGCGCCGGCGGTCCTCGCCGGTCGCGACGCGGTCGAGCGCCGCCATCGGCTCGATGTCCTCGGGGCGGAACGGCCGGATCGTGGCGCCAGATGGCGGAGCGAGCCGTCCCTCGGCGTAAGCCTCGTCGCTCTCGGGCGCCTCGAACGTCCGATACCAGGTCTGGACCTCGAACCCAGATCGCTCGTACAGCGGCCGCCCACGGTCCGTCGCGACCAGCAGGAGCGTCTCGGCGCCCTCCGCGAAGGCGATGTCTGTCACGGCATCCGTCAGCGCCGCACCGATCCCGTGACGCCGGTGATCGTGCGCGACCCAGATCGTGCCGATCCACGCGACGAGCCCGTTGACCGTGGCGACACCCGTTCCGACGACCTCGCCATCGAGATCCGCGACGATGGAGTGACAGGCCGCGCTGCCAAGCGTGAATTCGAACCAGGCGCGACGGTCGCCCCAGTGGTCGGACAGGATCGCCGTGACGGCCGGGTCGAGGTCGTCACGCGTCATGGGGCGAAGGCGCGGGGTCATCGGCACCCGACTATCATCGGGCGATGGCCACCCTGTCGCGCGCGGATGTCGAACACGTCGCTCATCTCGCTCGTCTCGGGCTGACCGACGAGGAGCTCGAGCGGCTCGAGGGACAGCTGAACCACATCCTCGACCAGTACGCGATCCTGGCAACGGTCCCGACCGACCATATCGCGCCGACTGCCCAGACGATCGAGCTCGAGAACATCCTGCGTGACGACACGACGCGCCCGTCGCTGCCCGTGGACGCGGTGCTGGGCAACGCCGCCGACAAGGATGGGTCGTTCATCGTCGTACCTGCGATCCTTGGCGGCGAGTGACCGACCTCACGCGCCTCCTCGCCCACGACATGGCGGACCGGCTTCGGTCGGGCGACGTTTCGTCGCGCGAGCTGACCGAGGCGCATCTCGATCTGGCCGATCGCCAGAACGACGGGCTGCATGCCTGGCTATCGATCGACCGCGACCGTGCGCTGGCCGAGGCCGACGCGGCAGACGGCCGGATCCGCGCCGCGCGCGAGGCCGGGACGTCAGCCCTCGGCGAGCTTCATCCGATGCTCGGCATCCCCGTGGCGCTCAAGGATCTCGTCTCGGTCGCAGGCGGGCAGTGCACCGCCGGTTCGCGGATCCTCGATGGCTACCGCTCCCCGTATGACGCCCACATCACGGAACGGCTGCGTGACGTCGGCGCGGTGATCCTCGGAAAGACCAACATGGACGAGTTCGCGATGGGCTCGTCCACGGAGCATTCCGCCTTCGGTCCGACCGCGAATCCGTGGGCGCTCGATCGCGTTCCGGGTGGCTCGAGTGGCGGTTCGGCCGCCGCGGTGGCCGCTTATCACGCGGCGGTCTCGATCGGCACGGACACGGGTGGTTCGATCCGGCAGCCCGCGGCGCTGACCGGCATCGTCGGGCTGAAGCCGACGTACGGCCGCGTCAGCCGCTACGGGATCGTGGCGTTCGCGAGCTCGCTCGACCAGATCGGCCCCTTCGCGCGCGATGTCCGCGACGCGGCGTCGCTCCTCCATGCGGTCGCAGGGCGGGACGAGCGCGACTCGACGTCGTCGCCCGAACCCGTCCCGGACGAGCTCCTATCGCTCGTCACGTCCGACGACGAGGCGGCCACCTCGTTGCGGGGCAAGCGGCTCGGCCTGCCGCGCGAGTACTTCGTCGCGGGCATGGAGCCCGGTGTCGAAGCGCGCGTCCGCGAGGGCGTCACCGCGCTCGAGGCGGCTGGGGCGATCGTCGACGAGGTCTCGCTGCCCCATACCGAGTACGGCCTCGCGACCTACTACATCGTCGCGCCCGCGGAAGCGTCCGCGAACCTCGCCCGATACGACGGCATCCGGTTCGGACCCCGCCTCGGCGAGGGCCGCGACGTGCTCGGCGACTACCTCGCGACGCGCGGGATGGGCTTTGGGCCAGAGGTCAAGCGCCGGATCATGCTCGGCACGTACGCGCTGTCGGCCGGCTACTACGACGCCTACTATCTGAA
>Ga0070674_100001175_pt1 | contig 13762 bp, 11 predicted proteins | sample KBSM33metaG_FD_65344 | JGI IMG/M metagenome (GOLD analysis project Ga0070674, IMG submission 65344) | Miscanthus rhizosphere microbial communities from Kellogg Biological Station, Michigan, USA - KBS M3-3 metaG | ecosystem: Host-associated > Plants > Roots > Rhizosphere > Soil ... | reverse complement strand
GTGAACAGCTTGTCGAGGGTGTCGTTCTCCCAGTGCGAGAAGAAGCCGTCGCCCTTGAGCGCAGGCGCGCGCTCGGATCCAACCAGCTCGTTGTTGTGGCAACGACCGCAGCTGGTTTCGAACGCAGGCTTGCCGCGAGCGGCCTGCGCTTCGGTGTAGATGCCGTCCCAGGCCGTTCGTTGCTGCGCCACGAGCATCTGGCTGCTGGCCATCGACAGTGCCAAGCACGCCACGCTCAGTGACAACGGCAGGAGAAATGTTGATTTCACGATCGTTGATTGTTGAATCGTTGTTGATTGGTGATTTCTGATCTTCGATTTGTCTCCGACGCGGTCTCAATCAACGATCGACAATCCTCGATCACTAACGAATCAACCATCAAAGATCGCCAAATCAACAATGGATTACTGCGTGGATCGTGCGCCGGTTGCCGCGCCCCCAGGCAGCGCGAAGACCAGGATCGAGTTGCCGCTGTTGGGGCGACGGATCTCGGGCGCGAGCTCCGGCGCGAGAAGAGTCGACCAGCTTCCACCGCCGATGCCCGCAGGCACAGCCACGTACTGCTTGCCCTTCGCCAGGTAGCTGACGGGGAAGCCCTGCGCGGATGTCGGCAGTCGTGTCTGCCACAGGATCTTTCCGCTGGCGGCGTCGTAGGCGTACACGTGACGGTCCCAGTCGCCGGCGAACACCACTCCGCCCGCAGTCGTCAGCGCCGCCGTGTTGATCGGCGACGGCGTGCGGTGACGCCACATGGTTTTTCCGGATCTGACATCCACCGCCTGGAGCTCACCGAGATTTCCGTCGGACATCGGATGCTTGTAGTCGCGCCGGCGGACAGGGCCCGTGCCGCCGCCGCCCGCACGTTTCTCAGTCGGGCCGAATGTCGCCTTCTCGCAGCTGAGACTGAGCGGCAAGTACATCGCGTTCGTCTGCGGACTGAACGCCATCGCACGCCAGCTCTTGAATCCCGCGGTGCTCGGACACCACTCGACTTCCTTGCCGATCTCCGGAACCTTGCCGGGCCGATATGTGACCTTGCCGGTGTTCGGGTCCACGTCGACAAGTGTCTGATAGCCGAGATCGGTCGCATGAATGAACGCACCCGTCTCCCGATCGAGCTGCCAGAGGATGCCGAGCTTGCCCATCTTGAAGAGCGACTTGCGCCCGCCGACGTCAACGAGCACGTTCTCGAACACTTCGTCCATGTCGTGGGATTCGCCCGGAAGATGCTGGTAGTACCACTTCATCTTGCCCGTGTCGGGATCGAGCGCGAGCGTCGAGTTGGTATAGAGCGCCGCGCCGTCGGTGCCGCGGACGGCGCGCGCCCACGGCTTGGCTTGCGCGGTGCCCCAGTAGACGAGATTCGTCGCCGCATCGTAGCTGCCGGTGACCCATGCATCGCTGCCAGCGCGGAACGTGAGCGGCAGATCTCCCCAGCTGTCGCCGCCGGGTTCACCCGGCCTCGCAACCGTGGACGTTCGCCACAACTCTTTTCCGGTCGCCGCGTCATGCCCGCTGATGAAGCACACATCGTCTTTGTAGCGGCTGCAGCCGGTGATTCCGGCGATGACCTTGCCGTGCGCGACGATCGGGCCAGCGGTGTATTCGTATCCGAGCTTGTCGTCGGCGGTCTTGACGTCCCAGACGATCGTGCCCGTGCGCGCGTCCAACGCGACGATGTGCGCATCGTTCGTGGTGCCGAAGATCTTGTCGCCGAAGATGGCGAGCGTCTTCTGGATGCCGCGTCCGAGGTCGTTTCCGCCGCTGGCAGGACGTTGCCCGAGGCGTGGAATGTCGGTCTGTTCTCCGCCGCCGCGTCCCGCTGGAGCAGCCGGCGCAGTCGTACCGGGGCGGTATTCCCAGATCAGATCGCCCGTTGCCGCATCGAGCGCCTGGATGACGCCGCGCGGGTTCGGCAGGTACATGACGCCGTCGTAAACGAGCGGTGCCGCCTCTTGCGCGCCGGTGTCGTCCATCGACCACGACCAGGCGAGCTGCAGTTGCTGCACGTTCTGCTTGTTGATCTGATCGAGCGGGCTGTATCCCCAGGCGTTGTCCGTGCGGCGCCAGTTCAGCCAGTCGCCCGCGGCAGGATTTCGCAGCATTGCCTCGGAGACAGGACGGAACTCCTTCGCCTGCGCGGTCAGGAGGAGACCGGTGCCCATGAGGACGCTCGCGATCACGAGGCCGAGTCGCTTGGTCATGATTCCTCCGTAACGACGGGGCGATGATGCGCCTCCGCTGAGCCCTCGTCAATGGCTGACTCCCACGCCGGCGCCTCTGATTTGGGCGCGCTTGATGCGTTGCTCGCGCAGGCGTATAAAAAGCGTCGTGCGGCTCCATTCCTCTGCCGTCATCGCGGCGATCGTCGTGACCTGTAGTTTGTGGGTCGACGTCGTCGGCCAAAGCAGGCCGCCGTACGCACCGGCTCGAACTCCGTGGGGCGATCCCGATCTCCAGGGGACCTACACGAACAAGTACGAACAGAGCACCCCGCTCGAGCGTCCCGCGGAGTTTGCCGGACGACGAGTCGAGGACGTGTCTGGTGCGGAGCTGGCGGAGGTCCTCGCGACTCGAAACAAGCAGGTGACCGAGCGCGCGGCTGGTGTGGGCCCGCTCCAGTTTCGCGATCCGCTCGAGGTGACGAAGGGCAGTCGCGCGTGGTTGATCGTCGATCCGCCCGATGGACGGATTCCACCGCTGACTGCGGCCGCGCAGAAACGCATCGGGCCGCCGGATCCGTTTCAGGACACGGGCATCCAGGGCATCGTCAACGCGAGAGTCCGAGAAGCGAGCAGCTTCGACTCGAATTCTTCCTTCAGGAGCATCGACGACTTCGATCTGTGGGAGCGGTGCATTACCCGAGGTGTCCCTGGCGCGATGATGCCGCACATCCTCGGCAACTCGTACGAGATCGTGCAGTCGCCGGGCTTCGTCGCGATCCGCTACGAGCTGGTTCACGACGTCCGCGTCATCCCACTGGATGGCCGGGCACACACCACGAAGACAATCGAGTTCGAGATGGGCGATGCGCGCGGTCACTGGGATGGCAACGCGCTTGTCGTCGAGTCCACCAACTACAAAGACCGCAGCACGTATCGCAATGCCAACGCCGGGACGCTTCGTCTCGTCGAGCGCTTTACGCGCACGTCCGCGGATCGAATCGAATGGTCGGTCACCGTCAACGACCCTGCGACCTGGACGAAGCCGTGGACGTTCGCGATGCCGCTCACACAGACAGACGCCGAGCCGGTCCTGGAGTTCGCGTGTCACGAAGGCAACTACGCGTTGCCGCACATCCTGAGCGGCGCGCGTGCGGCCGAAGTGAAGCCTTGAGCTTTCGGCGGGCCTGAAGGCCGCCGCTACACATCGAGATCAGCGACGGTACCCTGCCAGGTAGAGGCGGGTCTTTCCTGGCCCGAGCGAAGTCGAGGGCAGACCCGCCTTGACCGGCTTCAGGGACGGAGTGTTTCCGGTAACGACTTCAGGAATTCGCGGATCGACGCGATCTGGCTGTTCTCGGAGATGAACTCGAAGTCAGTCGCACTGACCGCGTGCGTTCCTGAACCCCGCGTTGCCCTGACGCCGGGATGCAGCACGGGGAACTCATTCAGCAGTCCAACGAGCGCAGCCCACGCTGGCATGTCGAGCATCGTGATGACGTCCAGGGCTTCTGCAGCGCGCCACGGTGCTCCAGCACGCCATTGTTTCGTGAGCCCCTTCCGCAACGCGTTGAGACCACTCTGAATGTCGGCGTCCTCGAAACGGAGTGTGGCGAGGACATTGAGCAGCTGCTCTGCCACGTCCATGACGACGTTGTCGTGGAGGACCGTCCATCCGACTTGAAACACCGTGACGAGATCATGATTCAGGAGAAAATCGTCCTGCGCGGTGCGCCACTGCGGCGGCCAGTTCTCGAGCCCGAGATTGCAGACAGCCATTGCCGCATCCCACGCTTCCTCCGCAGACAGAGGTCGTGCCTGCACGGAGCATCCTGCCGCGATCGCGTTCGCGAGAAAAGCGAGCTCTTCGTTTCTCTGTGACGAGGCGACGTTGTCGCGCTCGAGAACGAACTGGATTCGCGCCTGGATGTGTTGCAAGCGAGGCGTCTGACTCTCCGCTGCGTTCAGGAGCGCGCGCGGCTGCGGCGCAAAGAGGCCCGCATCGCGCAGCACTTCGACGATGGCCGCGAGCGACGCGGGGTCGTCCTCATTGACGCGCGGCGTATCGGTCCCCCCGGGTGCGTCGTGAGCGTCCGATGCGGCCGAAGAGGCGGTCGTTCTGAGATGTGCGCGAGCGATGGGATCCAATGACGGCGCCGTGGCGCGGTTGAAGCGAAGCCGGCGCGACGCTTCGAGGAACGCGCGAGCCTGAGCCGGCGCCACGAATCCACTCCGGTCCCGCCGCTGTTCGCGATCGAACGCCACGTCGAACATCGCTTGATCTCCCGCGCCGAGCAGGTCATCCAGGCCGTCGATCTCTGGCGTCGAGTTCGAGAGCACCCGGCATCCAGTCATCACGTGGTCGAAGCAGTGGTGATGATCGTGGGCGAGCGCCGTGAGCACGGCGACAATGGCCTCCCACGAGTCAATACGCCGGGCGACGGCGAGGTAGCTGCCGACCTCGCAGGAGAGTCCATCCGTCCGCCCGACCGCCTCGGGCACCTCGAGTCCGTCCGTCGTTATATAGGGCGACACCGCCGCGCGGTCGAAGACGCGCACGTGCTGTGCGAATCCGGCGGTCACGATTCGGGCGTCCATCTCCGCGAGCTTTTGTGCCGCGACGTCGGCTCCGGCCTCCACGAGTACCTCGAGCCACACGCCGAACCGATCGGCATCGAACCGCTCGTCGCGACCCGGTATCCCGCCACGCCACAGATCGAGGTCGAAGACGCGCTCCAGTTGTTCCGGCGTCGCCAGCGCGACGAGCTCGCTGCTGTCTTCGAGTCCGACGTGCTGGATGACGCGGTGGATGATCTCTGGCTGTAGTTTCGGGACGACTTGAGCCAGGTGTGGGGTGTTCAGAATGCGATCGAGCAGGCCCTGTGGTTCCGCTGGACGAGTGAGATCGAGTCGTTTGGGCATGTCGGATGAACAACGATGCCTCGAAAGAGCGCCGACCGATAGACTGTTTCGGTATTGACGAGGGGCGTAAAATGATAGTGGGAAGACGCTTTCGCCCTCCGCCTTCGACTTCAGTAAACAGCGCGCCGCTGAATCGTGCCCTTCGTCGCCAGCGCGAACGTGGCTTCTGGTGTCGTCGTGCCGGCGATCAGCCCTGCAACGTGCTCCCCGACAGCCGGTCCGTGTTTGAAGCCGTGACCGGAACCGCCGCCTGCGATCCAGACGTTCTCATGCTCCGGGTGCCGATCGATGAGGAAGTCTCCAGTGGCAGTGTTTTCGTACTGACACACACGACTCTCGACGAGTGGAGCGGCGCCCATGCTCGGGAATCGCCGCCGCAGCCATACGCGCGCGGTGTCGATGCTGTTCTCGTCGACAGTGCGATCACCACTGTCCGGATCGAACGGCGGGCCGTGTGCGTCGATCCCCACTTTCAGCCCGCGTCCTTCGAGATCCGGGACGCCGTAGATCCCTGACGCGAAATCAATCCATGCCGGCGCATGTGCCGCCGTGAACCGGTCGTCTCCGGCAACCGTACCGAAATACAGGACCACTTGCCGTGTCGGCATGATGCGCTGACCGAGGAGCTCTGGAAACACCGATGGCAGCCACGCGCCACATGCGAATACGAACGTGTCACCCGTCAGTGCCTTTCCATCGGCGAGTTGCACGGCCGAGACTCGCCCTGATGCCGACGGCTTTGCGACTCGGCCTCGTGTGACCCGCACGCCTCGTCGTGTCAGTTCAGAAGCCAGCGCCTGGATCGAACGTCGCGCCATGATGACGCCACCTTCGGGCTCGAGCATCGCCGTGCCGATGTCGGACGGATCGAGATACGGATAGCGCTCGCGTAGTGCGGATCTGTCGAGCAGCTCGATCGGGTAGTTGCCGCGCTGGAGCGTCGCGCGCGTGTCGGCGGTGTAGGTGTCGCCCTCGGGAGCGAGCCAGAGCACGCCGCACGGATGCCACAGGCTGAGGCCCGAGCCGTTCCGCTCATTGAGATCGCGCCACTGCGGGCGCGATTGCCGGGCGAGCCGCGAGTAGATCTCGTCGACACCGTACCCGTAACGCAGGATCCGCGATTCGTCGCCCGAGCTCGATCGCGAGTTGCCTGGCCCGTAGGCATCGACGACCGTCACGCGGGCACCTGCGTTGGACAGGTGATGGGCCGTCCACACTCCAAACGCCCCCGCTCCGATTACGACGACGTCAGACACCAGTCAAGACGACCGACGACACACAGAGGCTCCGAGGCACAGAGGTACTAACTGTTACCACGATCCACCGGCGGGTTGGTAAGTCGGGCGTAGCCATGGCTCTCAGGCGCTCTTGTGTCCCGCCAACCAGCAAGCACGCGGCGTTGGTGGTTCGATCTGTTAGAGCGTAGGTGGATAAACCGATCACAACGGAGATGCCAGACCAGGAAGACCAATTCGCCTCGGTGCCTCTGTGTGTCGCGGGAGGAGACTCAGTTCAATCCCAGTATCGTCCTTGCCACCTGCGGCGTGGCGACTGTTCGGCCGTACTCGCTGCAGAGATCGGCGACTCGTTTCACGAGCTCCGCATTCGATGCGGCAAGACGATACTTGTCCCAGCGGACGTTGTCTTCGAGTCCCGTGCGGCAGTGGCCGCCCATCTCGAGGCACCAGCGATTGACCTCGACCTGATGACGGCCGATGCCGGCCGCGACCCACGTCGCCTCCGGCATCAGCTCGGCGAGCTTCCTGACCTCGAACTCCAGGACGTCGCGTGCCGCCGGCAGCGCGTGCTTCACACCGAGCACGAACTGCACGTGTAGAGGCGCCTTGATAAGCCCGTCGCGTACGTAGTTCACGGCGTTGTAGAGCATCGCGAGATCGAAGACTTCGATCTCCGGCTTCACGTCGTAGCGGAGCATCTTCCCGGCGAGTTCCTGGATCAGTTCGGGGGAGTTCTCGTAGACGCGCGTGGGGAAGTTGCATGAACCCGTCGAAAGCGACGCCATGTCCGGCCGATGGTGCAGCATGCCACCGCGCTCGGACCCGACGCCGGACCGTCCGCCGGTCGAGAACTGCACGATGATGCCGGGGCAGATCTTCCGGACGCGTTCCTGGAACTCGGCGAACTTGTCCGGGTTCGACGTCGTAGACCCATCGTCGTTGCGGACGTGGACGTGTACCAGGGCGGCGCCGGCCTCAAAGGCAGCGTGCGTCGACTCGATTTGTTCGCTGACCGTGATCGGAACCGCCGGGTTGTTCTCCTTGCGCGGTACCGATCCCGTGATGGCAGCGGTGATGATGCAGGGCTGAGGCCCTTGGCTCTGCATCAGATATGTATACCCGATGTTCCCTATTGTTCTTTGCACCCCTGGTCCGGCGGCGGGCCTTCCATGCGCCGCAAGTCAAGTTTCAGCATGCAGCCATCATCTTCCGTCGGTGGCGGTGGCGGTGGCGGCGGCGGTGGCGCTGCGACGCAGTCCCCACACGGATTGGCCGGCCCAATCTGTTTTGTTACCCACGGCGACCACGCACACGTACCCGCGCGCGCCCGGCCGCGGTACTTGGTGTTGAAGTGCAGGGGGACGCTCGTTCTGCCCACGACATTGGACAGGAGCGTGACTGGGATGGTGTGCCCATCCGAAAGATACTCCTCGATCTCGATCTCGACCGGTGAGGGGCTGGATGCGAACACCTCGATCAGCAGGTGCGGACCCGAAAGGTCGATGTCGAGTGTGAGGCCCGTGATCTGCGTGTCGCAGATGGCGTTTACCGTTTGCACGGTCGCAGGGCTAGGGCTGGGGCTGGGGCCGGTCAGAACGGTTTCAATTCCGTTCTCACCACAGGCGACGGCCGAGAGGGCGAGCACGATTGCGAGAATGAATTTCACAATTCATTGAGGGAGCAACCAGTGCGCCGGTTGAGCAGTCCGCCAGGGAAGAATCTCTTCCAGCGCTCTCGCGTGGCAATCGACGAAGGCTGCCAGTTCGAGGACTATGTTTCGGCGTGGGGGCGACCCACGGTCTTCGGCAGGCAGACTGAAGGCGGCCTTTCAGACTGGACTAGAATCACCCGCTGGGCTGATCTTCTCGAGAAATATTGCAGTGTGTGCTGAGCTGGGTTGAAGGAGTGATCCATGAGCCGACGACTCGGATTGCCAGGTCTTGTCGCCATCGCGATGCTGTCGATTGTGAACGCCCAGTCGACCCCTCAGGTCGAGTGGACTCAGTACGCCAGCGACTCAGGGGGCTCGCGATACTCGCCGCTCGCTGACATCGACGCAGCAAAGCTGCAGCGATTGCAGGTGGCGTGGCAGTGGAAGCATTGGGAGACGCCGCTCAAGGAGTACGGCACGACGCCGGGCCAGTTCGAGAGCACGCCGTTGATGGTGGACGGCACACTCTACGTGACGACGCCGTACAACAGTCTCGCGGCGCTCGACGCGGAGACCGGTGCAGAGAAGTGGCGATTCGACGGACACGCGTACGAGCTCGGCCAGCTGCTGTCCGGCAGTGGATGGAAACTGCGAGGCACGGCGACGTGGCGCGACGGCGGCCGGCTCCGCATCTTCCTGAACAGCCGTCATCGACTCGTGCAGCTCGATGCGGCGACCGGGAAGCCGGTCGCGGGATTTGGCAGCAACGGGGCCGTCTCACTGACAGACGGTCTGCCTCGCATCGGCGACGTCACGCACGTGTCGCAGAGCTCGCCGCCTGTCGTCTATCGTGACCTCGTCATCGTCGGCAGCCAGGTCCCTGATCGTGTGCAGCTTCCGGATCCGATGGGATACGTGCAGGCCTTCGATGCGCGAACCGGCAAGCGCGTCTGGGCGTTCTCGACCATCCCGCAGTCAGCGACCGATCCGGGAGCCAACACGTGGGAGAACGAGTCGTGGCGCCGCAATGGACACGCGAATGTGTGGGCGCCGATGGCGCTCGACGAGCAACGGGGTCTCCTGTATCTCCCCACGTCGACACCGACGAGCGACTACTACGGCGGCAATCGTCCGGGTGCCAACTTGTTTGCCGAATCGCTCGTGTGTCTGGACGCGGCGACCGGCAAAGTGAAGTGGCACTTCCAGACCGTGCATCACGGCCTGTGGGACTGGGACATCCCGACGCAGCCGAACCTCGTGACGATCACCGTCGACGGCAAACGCATCGATGCAGTGGCGCAGGTGACCAAGCGTGGCGACACGTTCGTCTTCGATCGCGTGACCGGCACGCCGGTTTGGCCGATCGTCGAGCGGCCGGTGCCAACCGACAGTGACGTGCCTGGTGAGAAGCCGTATCCCACGCAGCCGTTCCCCACGAAGCCGCGCTCGTTCGTCGATCAGGGCGTGACGCTGGACGATGCGAACAATCTGACGCCGGAGATTCGCAGGCTGGCCCAGGAGCAGATGCAGAAGTTCCGCATCGGCCCGATGTTCACTCCGCCTTCACTGAAAGGGACGCTGCAGCGCCCCAGCCAGGGCGGCGGCGCCAACTGGGGAGGTGCCGCCTTCGATCCCGAGACCGGCTATCTGATCGTGCGCGCCAACAACGCGATCGGCGTCAACGCCGTTGGAAAGAACGACGGTTCCGATCCGCTCGTGCAGGTGGATTACTCGCATGTGTTCGCGGACCGGGCCACGGCGAATCTGCCGGGTGGACTGCCGCTCGTGTCGCCTCCGTACGCCGTGCTGGTCGCGATTGACTTGAACCGGGGCGAAATCGCGTGGCGGGTGCCGCTCGGCGACAACGCCACCGTCCGCAATCACCCGCTGCTCAAGGGAGTGGCGCTGCCGGAGCGGCTCGGCTCGTCAGGAAATCTCGGCGGCGCGATGGTGACGAAGAGTGGCCTCATCTTCATTGGAGGAGGCGACGGCTACTTCTACGCGTTCGAGACGAAGACCGGCAAGGAGGTCTGGCGGGCGAAGATCCCGTATAACAATACGGCGAACCCGATGACGTATCGTACCAAGTCGGGCAAGCAGTTCATCGTCATGGCATCGGGCACGAGCGATCAGAACGCGCTGCTCGCGTTCGCTGTGGACGAGAAGCAATAGGCTCTCGGCTTTAGGCTCTGGGCTCTCGGCTTTTGGGAGTTGGGAGTTGGGTTTTTGGGGAGTTGACGTGATGGGACGAGTCCTGGGTGCGGCGTCGGTATTGCTGGTCATCGCAGTCATCGTTGTGGCCGGTCAGGCACAAAAGACCGTGTGGGACGGCGTGTATACAGAAGAACAGGCGAAGCACGGTGCCGAGGTGTACGCCGAGAAGTGCGCGATGTGCCACGGTGACAGCCTTGGCGGTGTCGAGTCGGCGCCGGCACTGACCGGTCCCGCGTTCTACGCGACGTGGGAAGGTGAGACTCTCAACTCGTTGTTCGAGCGGATCCGGATGTCGATGCCGCAGGACAACCCGGGTTCGTTGTCGCGCGCGCAGAATGCAGACATCGTCGCGCACATCTTGCACATAGGCGGGTATCCAGCCGGCAGCACAGCGCTCGAGGGTCAGGCAGGTGCACTGACCGGCATCAAAGTACTCACGTACAAACCGTAGGGCGGGTCTTGTTTCGTAGACCCGCCGGGTCCGAAGAACTGGACCCGGCCTACGCTGGAAAGGGCCGTTCATATGTCGCGAAGATTGCGGACTCATGTGCTGGGGCTCGTCGCGTTTGCTGCGCTGACGTCGATTTCCGTTCAGGGTCAGACGGGCGCGCAGAAGGGCGAGTGGCGAACGTACGGCGGTGATCTCGGGCACACCCGCTACGCGCCGCTCGATCAGATCAACGCCGGCAACTTCAGCAAGCTCGAAGTCGCCTGGCGCTTCAAGACCGACAACCTCGGCCCACGCCTCGAATTCAACCTGCAGTCGACGCCGCTTGTGGTGGGGAACCGCCTCTATTCGACAGCCGGCACGCGGCGCGCAGTCGTCTCACTCGACGCCGCGACGGGCGAGCTGCAGTGGGTGCACAGCGAAGATGAGGGTGCGCGTGGAGCGGCGGCACCGCGTCAACTCTCGGGACGCGGGCTCGCCTATTGGACCGACGGCAAAGAGGAACGCATCCTCTACGTAACGCAAGGCTACCGGCTCGTGGCGCTCGACGCCAAGACCGGTAATCGCGTGCCGTCGTTTGCCACCAACGGCATCCTCGATCTCAAAGCGGATCTCGATCGCAGCATCGATCTCACGGGCGGTTCAGTCGGACTCCATGCGACGCCCGTCGTTGCCGGCGACATCGTTCTCGTCGGCGCGGCATTCGAAACCGGTGCGAATCCGAAGAGCAAGAGCAACATCAAAGGCGCTGTTCGGGCGTTCGATGTGAGAACCGGCAAACGCCTCTGGATGTTCAAGACTATTCCCGAGCCTGGCGAGGTCGGTGCCGAGACGTGGGAAGACGACTCGTGGGCGTACACCGGTAACACCGGAGTGTGGGCGCAAATCTCAGTCGACCTCGAACTCGGCATGGCATACCTGCCGGTCGAGATGCCGACGCACGACTACTACGGCGGCGCCCGTCCGGGTAACGGACTCTTCGGTGAAACGCTCGTCGCCGTCGATTTGAAGACCGGTCAGCGCAAATGGCACTACCAGCTCGTGCACCACGGCATCTGGGACATGGACATCCCGTGCGCGCCAATCCTCGCTGACATCACCGTCAACGGAAAGACGATCAAGGCGGTCGCGCAGCCGACGAAGCAGGCGTTCCTCTACGTGTTCGATCGCGTCACCGGTCAGCCGATCTGGCCGATCGAAGAGAAGCCGGTTCCACAAGGCGACACGCCTGGCGAGAAGTATTCGAAGACGCAGCCGATTCCAAGCAAGCCTGCGGCCTACAACCGGCAGGGACTCCAGGTCGACTGGCTGATCGACTTCACTCCCGAACTCCGCGCCGAGGCTGTGAAGGCGATCGAGAAATACAAGATCGGACCGGTCTTCACGCCACCCGTCGTGAGCAAGGCGGAAGGTCCGATCGCGACACTGCAGATGGCGAGTCAGGGTGCGGCGACCAACTGGCCGGGCGGCTCGTACGATCCGGAGACGCACATCCTTTACGTGCACTCGCAGAGCGCGGTTGCGACGCTCGGCCTCGTGCCGCCGCCGGCTGGCGCGGCGCCAGACGTGCGCTATCACCAGGGCACCGTTCTCTCGGGTGCGCGCCGATCCGGTGGATCGGGATCGGCCGCTGCCGCAGAAGGCGGAGCGGTGACGACGCTGACAGTACAGGGGCTGCCGCTCGTGAAGCCGCCCTACGGCCAGATCAACGCGATCAATCTCGATACCGGCGACATCATCTGGCAGGTGCCGCACGGCGAGACGCCGGACGCCATCAAGAACAATCCCGCGCTCAAAGGGCTGACCATTCCGCGCACCGGACGTCCGGGCAACGTCGGTACGCTCGTTACGAAGACGCTCGTCGTCTCCGGCGAGCCGGGCTTCGGGATCACATCGACCGGTCAGCGGGGATCGATGCTGCGCGCGTACGACAAGAAGACGGGCGCAGAAGTCGGCGCCGTCTACATGCCCGCGCCGCAGACCGGTTCGCCGATGACATACATGCTCAACGGACGGCAGTACGTCGTCGTGGCGATCAGTGGAGGGACATACAGCGGCGAGTTGCTCGCGTTGAAGCTGCCGCAATAGTCCGGGAGATGCGCATTCAGGGACGGCGAGTCTAGAGACTCGCCGCTACGACGCCGCTCGGAGAGGCTACAACGCCGCTCGTAGAGGCGGGCCTTCAGGCCCGCCTGCACGACCTTGCGCATCCCCGCGAACTTACAGTTCTCACGTCGAACGACGATTTTCGCCTGCGCCAGACTGCTGCGCTCTGGCGTCAACAGGCGGAATTGAAACGCGCTCACGAACTTATCCAGTCTCTCGTAGACGGCAGCCGCTTTGCTCTCCCACACGTGGGAGATATGTCAATGCGACACGCTGCCTTCTCGTTGATCGTGCTCGGCGCTCTTTCGATTCCCGCGCGAACCGACGCTCAGACGCCGTTCAGCGTCGATGCGCGCATCGGAGACTTCCACGTCGCCGTCGCGAATTACTACCACGTGCCTCAGCGCGAGGTCGTCGTGATCCGCGAGCGTCGCGTTCGCGACGAGGACCTGCCCGTCGTGCTCTTCATCGCGCAGCACGCCCGAGTGACGCCTGCGACGATCGTGGACCTGCGACTGCGCGGGCTCTCGTGGTGGGACATCTCCGTCCGCTACGGCATCGGTCCCGAGGTCTACTACGTTCCCGTCACGGTCGTGCCCGGCCCCCCGTATGGCAAGGCCTGGGGTCACTACAAGAAGAAGCACCGTAAGCAGTGGAACACGATCGTCCTCGCCGACGACGATGTGGTGAACCTGGTCCACGTGCGATTCATCTCGGACTACTACCGCATTCCGCCGGAGCGAGTCTTCGAGGTCCGCGGCCATCACCCCGACATCGTCGCCGTCAACTACGAGGTGTCCAGAAGCCGATCCCGTCACGACGATGACGACGACCAGGGCCACGACGAAGGCAACCACAAAGGCAAGGGCAAGCACGGCAACAAGTAGTCCCGTTCGCAGGTACCGCCCTCTCAACGGTCGAGCGCCGGTGGCGCTCGGCCTTCCTCCATGTCAAAATCTGCCCGCGTTGTGTGCAACTCTGTGACGGGGTCTGACCCCTTCACAGAACTGCGAGGTGGACC
>Ga0070674_100001167_pt1 | contig 13839 bp, 11 predicted proteins | sample KBSM33metaG_FD_65344 | JGI IMG/M metagenome (GOLD analysis project Ga0070674, IMG submission 65344) | Miscanthus rhizosphere microbial communities from Kellogg Biological Station, Michigan, USA - KBS M3-3 metaG | ecosystem: Host-associated > Plants > Roots > Rhizosphere > Soil ... | reverse complement strand
CATCCGCGCGGACGGAACCCTCTGCGGCTACGGCGGCGGCCTCTGGCGCAAGAAGTGGCTGCTCGAGCACGAGCGGAAATGGACGGGGAAAGCGAGTCGTGAAGAGTGATCAGTGAACCGTTGTAGCCGGGGGCGCCCGGCCCCGGCCGCCGCACTGGAGCCCTACGCTGGGATAGCCGGGGTCAACGCCCCGGCTACAACACGTGCGTTCGGATTTCAACGCTCCAGTGCACCATTCACCCGCTTGGAAATCGGGCCTGGAAACGGGTTATCGACTTTCGAGACTTGACGGTTTTAAACCGTCAAGTTCAAAACCTGTTATCCTAATTGCCGTTTGCGACGTTACGCGCGACGATCAGCTGGCGGCGGCGGTTCGGGCGTGGGTCTCTCTTTTTTTTGTGCCATTTGCAGTTCCTTTGCCAAAAAATTCCCGTGAAGGCGAGAACTTATTTAGGTGACATTATCATTCACATATCACTGATCACCAACAGTTGTTAAAAGACCGCGCCCAGGAGGACTCGAACCTCCGACCACCGGATTAGAAATCCGATGCTCTATCCAGCTGAGCTATGGGCGCTTTTCGTAGGTAGACTGCGGTGACAGAAAAGAATATTGTTACATTTTTCGCGGTGCGTTTCTACGGTTGGCCTTGTGAAACCATGCAAACCGTCGAAAACGTGGGCAAAAACGCGGCTTCAAAATCTTCTCCCCCATAAGTCCGGTCGCTACTATGCCAGAGCCTTTGCGGGCGGCAAAGAAGTTTGGAAGTCGCTAAAGACAACACATTTCAGTGTTGCGGAAGCAAAGCTGGCGAGATTCCTGAAGGAACACCGGGAACGCCGCAGCAACGTCAACGAAACGCTCCGCTAAGATGACGTTTGGAGAGGTCGCAACGATTCACCTGAGAAATCTTGAGGATAATCTGAGCCTTAAACCGCGTACTCGCGACTACTGGCGGGAATGCCTAGCGGCGCTCAAGAAGAGTTGGCCGGGACTGAACGAGACCCAGGTTCGTCGGATTACGCAAACCGGCAGCAGGGAGTGGGCTAGGGCCTATGCGAAAGCGGCTTCGCCGACGAGGTTCAACAATACGGCTGCAGTTTCCGGCACGTCCTAGGCGTGGCTGTTGAAGCTGGCGTGATCTATAGCAACCCGGGAGCCATCGTGAAACGAGTGGCGGTGCGCTCCAAAGAAATTGCGCTGCCATCTGTTGGGAAATTCAACGCGCTAATGATCACTTCGCCCATTTGTCATTGGAAGCGACGAGTACGCCGTTTCCATCCCGCAACTCCGGAGTCGGTTGGCCAATCTGCCAGGCCAGTTGCCGCAATGCCGTGTTTGTGGTCAGGCGGGCCGGTGATGATCTCACTAGTTGCGCCGCGCTGTACGCCGCGCCACCCCGGCAACGCTTACAGGTGTACATGGACGCCCGACTACCGCTTCGGCAGTCGAGACGAAACTGAGTCCACCGGGGCTCAACGGTCCCACCGCGAATTCCAGCCCACCCAACAAGATGGCCCCACCCAGCAGGAATAAGCTAAATCTCTTCAATATCATCATTTTGCACCTCCAATCATAAACTGCTTCGGCAATTCATCCGGAATATCTTTCGGGTCGATCTTCTTCGCCTCGGTTGTATTTTGGAACCCAAAATCGTCCGCCGCGACGTTATCTCCGGTCTTAAAGTCCCTGAGCTGAATGCTGTATTCCGGTCCATCAGCAATCTTCACTGATTTGATGACATATCGGCAAGGGTAGGGACGGTCTCCCTGGGCGATCCAGATTTGCCAGTCGACTTCCTTGGTCCGAAACGCAAAATGATCGCACTCCATGCCGCCAATAACACCACTGCCAAGGTCCTTGATGTCAGTCACATCAGGCATCAACTGACCTTCGATATCAGTCATCAACAAATCGGCGGCCGGCAGGGGACGGTCGTATTTGTTCTTCAACTCGTCGATTAGATGATCGATTGATCCAGGGATGTCGGCCTGGGCGTAGAGGTTGGCGTTCTTGCCGAGCATTGTCAGCGTCTTGCCGTCAAAAAGCATCTCGACGTCGGCGAAACCGCCGCTACGTGTCGCTCGGATCTTGTCGGGCCGTCGCAGAAGAACAGTACCCGAACTCGCCAACGCGAGTGTCTGATGATCTTTTGTGACCACTTCAAGGATGGAATCGTATCCAAACGAAATGGCTTTCTGTCCTGCCATGTAATCGGACATGGCCTTGACCATCCGCTTGGCATCGGCCTCATCGGCTTTCACCTCGGCCAACGCCCCCAGTAGAACTATCAGAGGTAGCACCGCAACGGAAATGCATCGCACCCCCATCTTTAATGACTTGAAACCCGTCTTTTTCACTTTGTTTTTCCTTCCTTTCTTGCTCGTGATCCCTACACATAACAGTGCTCCTGACAGCTGCCTATAGGACCTTGGTCCCACACCAAAGGTGTGAGGCGAAGCACTTTCCGCCATTCCTGTTGCGCCTTACGAGAGGCTGAAAAGCATTCGGACAAATTTGGAGACCCGAACAGGCGCAAAACGATCTGCAGAGCCTACTTCTTTACCGTAGTCCGCCGAGACAGGAGACGAGAAGTCAAGCCGCTCCATCTGGGCTGTCTCTCATGTTGTCTCCGGGCTCGCATGTAGTTTCGAAGGACAATCGTCCCCGCGCCGAGCGGCGCTTTGCCGATCGTGAACACTGGCTCCTGGTGACGAATTGACATTTTCATGTGGTGACGACCTCCACCGCTTCAGGGTCGTTGGGCCGTCCGTAACACTCGCTTTAGCTCATCTTCCGGCTGATCCATCCACCGATGATTACATATTGCTGCCTTGTGGATATACGACTTTGGTCGGATATGATTTGCTGACGGCTCTCGCCGTCATCACCAGTGCCTCGCTGGCCGTGGCGCAAACGCCCGCTCCAGCTGAGTCACCCGCCGCTTCGCCCTCACCCGCGAAACATCATCGTAAAGCAAAAGCTTCACCCTCGCCAACGGAAGAAGCTTCGCCTGCTAATACTGCTGCTGCCTCGCCGTCACCAGCAAAGAGCCACGGTCACAAGAAGGCGGAATCCTCTGCAGCCGCACCCTCGTCGCCCGCGGCATCTCCAGCCGCAACGGCCGCCGGGAAGGCCCGTAAGAAAACCGCAGCGTCCGAGGCGGCCCCGACAACTGCGGCGATTACGCCTGCGCCGGCACCATCAGGCAGTCCCAAACAAAATATCCTTGGTCGATTCTTCAATAAGCCTTCTCCTACCGCAGCCCCAGTGGCGGCAGCGAACCCCATGACGGCGACCGCACCACCAGTGAATGCGACGCCCATGCCTGGTGGCGGTCATGGCATGGTATGGGTAAACACCGAAACGAAAGTCTTCCACCGCGAGGGTTCCCGTTATTACGGGAAGACCAAACAGGGCAAGTATATGACCGAGGATGAGGCCGTGAAGGCGGGTTATCGTCCACCGACCAAAGGTCAGTAGAACAAGGTGTGTGGCCGGGATTGAAGATCACGGCCACGCCTTCTCTTGCAGAGTCCAGAGCCCGTCCGCTGTGGCGAGTCTCAGCGGAAAACTCGTAAAGATGATCAGCTAATCGAACTTCTGGCTGGCTTTCAGCTCGTTTACAGCAGTCTTAAGGTCAGCGATTTCGTTCGTTAGTTCCTCCACCTTCTTATGTTCCTTCAGAAACTCATTGAGTAACATCGCGTTCACGGCTTCATAGCGCACCGTATAGGGTTTACCTTGTTCATCTCTTGCCACTAAATCGGGGTTAACCTTTTCTACCTGCTCTGCCACTAGGCCGAATTGCGGAATGCCATCAGGATCAAGATCTTTCTTGTAATGGAAGGTGACCGGTTTAAGCGCCAAGATCGCTTCACTCGACTTGTCCATCGGCTTGATCTTGTCCTTAAACCGCTCTGATGAGGTTGTGATTCCCAAGCGACCTTCACGGTTAACAAAGACTGGAACGCCTGCTGCGATTGTGGCACTATGGACACCAGCAATTACCGCGGCCCGATGAGTTCCAGCCGTGCCAATGCGGATGATGCCTGATTCGTTAGGAACACCCAAGTTGCCGATAGCGATGTTGTTATCGCCCGTGAGGAGGAAACCAGCTTCAAAGCCCAATGCGATATTGCTGTCGCCGGTTCCGTTGTTGTCGAGTGCATCCCAACCAACGGCTGTGTTGTAGCTGCCGGTCTCATTGTTGATAAGCGCATAAATACCGTTGGCGGTGTTGCCGACGCCGGTGGTGTTGTAACGGAGCGCACTATTTCCATCGGCCGTGTTCTCTCGACCGCCGGCGTTGCTTTGGAGCGAAAAAGCACCGGTCGCCGTGTTTCCGGAGCCATCACCACCGGAGAGCGCAAAAGCACCACAGGCCGTGTTGTCGGTCCCGGTCATGTTGGCAGAGAGTGCGTAGGAACCAACTGCCGTGTTGTATTCGCCGTTGGTATTGCTAAAGAGCGCTTGAACACCAGTGGCCGTGTTGTAGTTGCCGATTGTGTTGCTATAGAGAGCCTCAAAACCCAGTGCCGTGTTATTGACACCTGTCGTAAGACTAAAGAGTGCATTCTCACCCTCAGCGGTGGTTTGATTGGGATAACCGCCATCCGGCGGCGGGCTGACTGCTTGGCTTGTCGCGGCAGCTAGAACGAATGCGCCAATGAGACTGATAGTTTTGAACATGTTATTCTTCGGATTCATATGGTTGTTTCCTTTTACCTGGTAGGTTACTTCCGACTGCAGTTCCGAAAGATGGTGGAGGCCCCCAGGACAAGCGTCCCCGCCAGATCCAGATCTATTGGTTGATGTGAAATTGGAGTCATTGGACGGTGAGAGTAAGATCGTTGCCGTCGCCACCTTCGTAGCTCACTTGAAAAGTGTTAGTACCGGCGTTAAAGGTCGAGCCGTCGGCCAGATTACTGAAGGTGCCCGCGATAGGTGTCGCGGCTGTGTTGTCAATCGCCGTAAAGACGATGCCCGCTGTGAGAGCGCTCTGACCAAAGTCCAAAGGGGTAAACTGCGCCCCATTGATGGTAACGCCTCTTGCAACGACTTTATCCGCGATCTCGTGCTTGGTTCTGAGTCCGCAGTTGTAAGTACCGTCCGAGTTAAAAGTCAATGTGCTTTGGATGGTTAGGGTACCGTGTTTGCCTCCGCGCTTCCCAGGTGCCAAAACTGCACCCGGGCCGCTTCCGGTTCCTACAGTAACCGCCCCCGCAATAATGCCTTTGCCGCCGAGCCGGCCAGCAGCGATTTGCACCGCGCCAGTGCCTGTGCCCGTTCCCGCCTCAGGCGGGTTATCAACCAGCAATTCGCCGCCCTCAATTGTGGTGCCACCCGTGTAGGTGTTCGCGCCGATGAGTGTAAACGTGCCTGCGCCAATCTTAGTCAACGAGCCGTCATTTTGGATCATGCCGGAAAAGGTCGTGCTCCGATCGTTGCTGCCCACGGTCAGGCTATTGGCTCCGAGAAGCACGAGACCGTCTCCTTCGATCGAGCCGACCGTTATGCCGGTTGGATTGCGCCCGCTGATGTCGAGATTGCCATTGCCGAAGAGCTTCAACCGAGCGTTGCCGCCAAGGGAATCTTCGAGAAACTGAATCGAACCACCTAAGCCACCGCTCGAGCCGCCATCGGCGACCAGCGTGGCGTGGGCTGCAGATGACGTTCCGTAAAATATCGTCTGGCCGCCGAAAGCGCTGTCAATCGTCGCACCCTCGTTGGTCAAAGTTCCATTGCCCGCTGCGGACGTATCATTAAATACCGTGCTGCCTCCGGGCACATCAGGGTAGCCGATCGTAGAACCGAAGATAGCCGGGTTGTTCGTGAAGGTCCCGTCGCCCGCGGTCGAACTATTGAAGAACTGTGTAGAGGCAGCCCACGACCAGTCGTCATTGCCGTTGCTGACAAAGACGCCATGATTTGCACTCGAAGCGTCAAAGAATTGCGTTTGACCGCCAGAAACGAAGGGACCGTACGCACCTAGGTTCGTAAAGGTGGCTTTGCCCGCGGTCGCGCGATCGCGAAAGCGTGTGATACCGCCCTTGGTGGAATAGCTAGAATTACCGCCGTTGTTGGTGAAGGCAGTCAGACTGCCGGCGCTCGCACCGTTGATGAATGCGAAAAACTCCGTTCCGTAATCATCGGCACTAACGATCTGTTGGACAATACCGGAGTCATTCGTAATCCCCACTCCACTAACCGTGAACTTAAAATTAAAGGAAAATTCTCCGTTGCTAATCGTGAACGCGCCTGCACCCGGGCTAAAAAGGATGCCGTTGACCTCCGTCTCAGAATCATAGGGGAAGGCAATGCTTGTGATATTGGAGAACCCGAAGGTCGCCGTATCGTCCAGCCCGTTAGGCACGATTGCTGGCGTCCAATTCGAGGCCGTGTACCAGTCGGTGCTGGTCGCGTTAACATTCCAAGTGGCGCTGCTGGCAAAGGCTGTGCTCGCCGCTAAAACCAGAGACGCCGGCAGGATTGTAGCGATGAGTGTGGCTCCAAGTAGGTGCGGCAGCGCCCGTCGTTTGAACTTAGCAGGTTGCTTTTTCATGGATTTTCTTTCTCGAGGTGTCCGCATCCGCAGGATCACGGGACGCCTCTACGGAATTTGCAGCGTGTCGGTCGTTTCGACGTTGAGAGAAGCGTTGTACTCGCGTGTAGGGTGACTAACTTTCCGGACCTTGAATTTGTATAGACCAGTGGAGGTCGTGGAGAACTTTACTGTGCCCACTCCCATCTCGTCGGTTTTCACCGGGAAGGTGAGAAGTTGCCCATCAGGAAACATGGACCCGACTTGCACGGTCGCGTCTTGAATGCCAACGCCGTTGACATCTTGAATCAGAACCGGCATAGAAATTGAATACTCGGAACCCCTGGCTTTGTAAGAGGGGTCGATGGAAGAAACAAATATCTCTGGCTTGCATTGCCCGCTTGCTCCCGCCTGATAAATCGCCAAGATTTCAGCGTCGGTTAAGGCACGACTGAAGATTTGTGGTTCGTCGATGATCCCCTTCGTCAAATCTCCGGTTACGTCACCACCGATTCCAACCGAATTGCGGGTTGGAACAATGTCACCAACGGCATCCAGCACAGCATTTTCCACTCCGTTTAGATATAGCCGTAGCTTCAATCCATCATGGGTCATGGCAATGTGATACCAAGTGTTGAGTTCGACGTTAGTAACACCCGCAACGGCTTTCAGGCCCGATGGGACAACAACGAAGCCCTCGACCGTGTTAACGTTATTGACACCCAAGCTGTATTCCCGAGTTGTGACGACGCCATCCTTGCCAATGACATGCCGAAACATATTTGCGTTACCCGTCAGGTAGATCCATGCATCGACCGTCAACTTTGGTTGGTTTAGCGAACTTGAGGTCGGAATCATTACCCAGTCATCAAGGCCGTCCAACATAAAGCCAGGTCCCGCCATTCCCTTTGCGAATGATGCTCCATTCAACAGCGTGCCCGTATTTGTGCCCTGCACGTCATCTGCTGTCTTGTCGCCAGACCACCAACTAATAAGGCCCGAAGGTGGCGAGACACAGTTTCGATCTACCGTAACAAGCACCTCTGCACTCTGAAGGTTTAACGTATCGTCCGAGCCGCCGACCGCGTATAGCCGGCCATCTCCACCGAGGGCTACTCCAGGAGTGGATCGCTGGGCCAACATAGGTGAACCAATTACCCAAGCGTTAGTGACGGGGGAGTAGATGTCCACTTCCTTGAGAGCCCCAGGCGAGCAGCAACCGCCGAGCGCGTAAATTTGGCCATCGCGGTCGGCCGCACCAGCCAAGTAAGCCCGCGCGGTCGGTAGCGGCGGAAGGAACGACCAGACGCCTGATACGGGGTCGTAGACTTCCGAGTTATAAGCTACCGCGTAGATTCGGCCATCTGACCCAGTCGCTGCCCCATGTAGGGCCAGTGGCTCCAACATCGGCGGGCCATAACTCCAACCGTTGGTAGCAGGGTCGTAGATGAGTACGTTCGTCGTGCCTTGGTTCATCACCGGACCTCCACCGAGCACGTAAATTCGCCCGTCCTGACCAGTCGTCGCAGCTTCCATCGCTACGCGCACCGGCATGGTGTCGATGAATACCCAGGAGTCCGTATCAGGCGAGTACACCTCCGCGGTGTTGGTGACGTCGCCGTCCGGAGTCCAGCCGCCGATAGCGTAGACACGTCCGTCGCTCCCGGTCGCAGCGGCGAAGTAGCACCTAGACTTGTGCATTGGTGCGATCGCTGACCATGAACCGGTCGCGGAGGAATACCGCTCAGCCGATGTCGTGATCCCGCATCCCCAACTACAAACGTAGCGATCCGTGTCCCCGCCCAAGGCGTAGATCCCGTCAGGCGCCGGAGCTACCGCCACATGTGTGCGTCGCATCGACATCGGCGATATGAGCTGCCACGCGCTCGAAGCCGGAAGGGCGATTGCGCCAGGAACCAGGGGCTGATTGATCAGTGGGACAGGATTTGCGCCATCGACCACTGAACCGCTCAGCGCAGCGACGGCCCAGACGCTCCATAAACAGAGGGTAACGCTGAGCAGAACGCGTGGAGTGGAAAACCCGTTTTCGCTCGGGCTACGGTGGCCAGGTGCTGATCGAAAACTGTAATTTGTTTTCATCACTCCTTCCAAAAGAAAAAACCGGCTGGAATTGCAAAAAAGTGGTGAGCAAGCCAAACGGCGATCACGGCAATAATGATGTCGACTGTGCGTAAACACCGGGACCGGCAGAAATTTCTTCGAGCTTGACGAACAAGCGTGCTAATGTTCAGATGAACATTATGCGCTACATCCGCCGATTTTTCGCTGCCGTTTTGCGCTTCCGGTCCTCGGACAAGCACAAGCAATTGGAGCTGGATTTATGGCCGAGGAAGCGCCGCTAAAGCCAATTCGTGAGGTCTTGCTGAAGATACGCAACGCGGCTGACGCCGCATTGAAACGAATCGATCAACCGCCCCGTGGATTCTCTGTTCAGTGGGTTTGTACCAGTTGCCGGTATGTGAAGACATTCGTCAAACCGGTTGACCTGGATGTAGTGGGAAAATGTCCCAGGTGCCGGTCATCGGAATTTCGAATTGCTGGTCAGGGTCGCGGGTGATTGCACTTGAAAGGTGACCAAGGCATCGACGCCTAGCCTTGATATAAAGAAGTCTGAAGATTCCGAGCGGCAGGCGCCTTAGCGCCTCAGAGCACTCGGCTACATTTTCGAAAGCGAAAACTATAGGCCGCAGTGTTTACATGGGCAGATGGAATGCCCAAAGATAAGAATCTGGCGGAGAGACTCTTGGGTGTGAGGTGCACAATTTTGCGCCACGTGGCGAGAAAATTTGCAAGAAACAGGTGAACGGAAACAAATGAAACAAGGCGTTGTCCTTTAGAGCCAAAAGCAAAGGAAAAGACTTGACGCAGATCGGGCGAGAAGCATCTAATCGCGCTTGCCCTAGCCCCTACTAGATAATCCCGACCCGTTTCAAAGGGTAGATCGGGCCGGCCTTTTTTAGAGAGGCTCCGGTAATAATCGGAGGTCTCCGCCATGAACCCCTTTAGGTCGGCTGCAAGCAGGTCGGTTCTGCCCCGATGCTGCAGCACTCTGCTTTCGTCTCTCAGGCGCTCGTCGCGTAATCGTCAAGCCAACTCTACCAACTCTCCAAATCATGAACCGGAACGACCATAACTTCAGCAACCCCATTCTCATCAATCTTCCGGTCGTACTATTAGCCTTCGTAACGCTCACACTCGCGCCGAGAGCTGGAGCAGTTTGTCAACAAGGTTGCGGAGACCCGGCCGGCATTCCGCAGTTCGGTCTGGTGGCTGAGCAAGTGGAGACAGTCGACCCCGACCTGATCGTACGCGACGATCAAGGCAGACCTTATACAGTGCGCTACGAAGCAGTAAACGCGATGCTGCTCAATGAATTCCTGAAGGAACACCGAGCCGTTGAAGAACAGAAAAGCGCAATAACTCAAACCAAGTCAGCCCTCTTCCAGCAAGATGTGATGATCAGGCAAGAGAAAGAGATACAAACGCTCAGCGCGAGTCTGAAAGAACAGACTGCCCAAATTGAGAAGGTCAGCAACCAACTCCAACTGAGCAAAGCCCCATCGCAACTCACCGCTAGCTAGCAGTAGAAAACAGAACAAATGAAAGGAAAACCACATGACAACTCAAAGATCAACACCGACGACCCGCCGCTCACTCAACCCGCTATCGCTTTGGCATTTATCCCTTCGGTTTCTTATTCCAGTTGTTTGTTTAATGTTCGCAACCAGTTTGCATGCAGTCAGCCCCGCGCCCGATGGTGGCTATGCTAACGAAAATACGGCGGAAGGTCAGGATGCGCTCTTTAGCCTGACGACCGGATTTGGCAATACCGCCGTGGGTTATGACGCGCTCTTTGCGGTGACGACCGGTGGGGATAACACGGCAGTAGGCGTGGAAGCGATGATCAGCGATACCACTGGCGGCGGCAACACCGCGGTCGGCTTCAATGCTCTCTCCGATAGTACGGCGGGGATCCAAAACACCGCCATCGGCAATCTCGCACTTACCGCCAACACCACAGGCAACTTGAATACCGCCTGTGGTTCGGGAGCGCTCTTTAGCAACACCACGGCGATCAATAACACCGCAGTGGGGGCCTCCGCACTCGAGTTCACAAGCACCGGCAAGAATAACGCCGCCATGGGTACGTTCTGTATGGCCAATAATACGACCGGCAATCAGAACACCGCGGTCGGATTTGAAGCGCTCAATCTCAGTATGACTGGCATAAGCAATACCGCAGTCGGTTATCAAGCTCTGGTAACCAGCGGCGGTAGCAGTAACATCGCAATCGGGGCCTTCGCCGGCACAAACCTCACCACCGGCAGCAATAACATCGATATCGCCGCCTTGGGCATCGCGGGCGAGTCCAACACCACACGTCTGGGAAAGAAAGGCACTCAGACCAATGCTTATATTGCCGGCGTCAGCGGAGTGACAGTCGCACGCGGCGTTGGGGTAATCATCGACACCAATGGCCACCTCGGAACGATCGTTTCCTCAAAACGATTCAAGGAGAACATTCAGCCGATGGCGAAGACGAGCGAAGCGATTCTTTCTCTTAGTCCGGTCACTTTTTGTTACAAGAAAGAGCTAGATCCGGAAGCTACTCCGCAATTCGGCTTGGTCGCGGAACAGGTTGAGAAAATCGATCCCGATCTGGTCGTCCGCGATGAACAAGGCAAGCCTTACAGCGTTCGCTATGAAGCGGTAAATGCCATGCTGCTCAATGAATTTCTCAAAGAACATCGCAAAGTCGAAGAGCAAGCCCTTAAGGCGCAGCGACAGGAAGCGACCATCGCCCAGCAGCAGGAGACGATCGAAGCGCTCGAGGCCGCATCAGGAGCCCAAGCTGTGCAAATCCAGAGAATTAGCGCGCGACTGGAGGCAACTCAGTCCGGGGCAAAAGTAGTCGATAATTAGTGCGCCGCTTTATGAGAGGAAGCGCAGCTTCCAAGACACGTGCGTTCCCAAGCGGGAGTTTGGGAACGAGTGCCTAATGCAAAAGAGATTGTCGATTTTACCGTTCTTGATCCGTCAACCCAGGATTAAATCAATAACATCTGAATTTGGCGACGAAGCCTCTTCGCCTAAGGACTCGTCGCCTCTTCCAGACACCAAACCGGAGCCCCATGAGAACAGGCGAATAGAAAGGATATATGAAAACCTTCAAACACCACCTTAGAGCCAGTAATGTAAACAAACTCTGCCAATCGATGGCGATCACTCTTTTGGCGCTCGCGGCGTCGACCCGAGCGGCCACCGATGCGGCCTGGAATCCGACCGGCAGCATGAGCGTTGGGCGCTTCGTGTTCACGGCCACAACGCTTCAAAATAATCAGGTGTTGGTGGCCGGCGGCGAAGCTCCCGGACAGGTTGCCACCGCTACTGCCGATCTCTACAACCCGCTCACCGGAACATTTACGGCGACCGGCAACATGAATAAACCGCGGGTCGGTTTCTCGGCCACGCGGTTAGCTAATGGCAGAGTGTTAGTCGCAGGCGGTGGCACCGACGCCGAAATTGCGACAAACACAGCTGAGCTCTACGACCCGACCAGTGGAACATGGTCCATGACTGGCGCGATGAACCAAGGTCGCCAGCAGCATTCCGCTGTCCTTCTTGGCAACGGAATGGTATTAGTTAGTGGCGGAAACATTGATCGCACACCTTGCGCAACAGATGTTTGCGTCAACACGATCGCCGGATCGGAAGTGTACAATCCAGCGACGGGCCAGTGGAAAACAGCGGGAGAGATGACGATTCCGCGTTCGTTCTTTACTACTACCTTGCTTTCCAACGGCAAAGTAATCGCCGTCGGCGGCCGAATTCATACGGGGCCGGATTATTTCGACTACAAAGCCATTGCGTGGGCCGATCTGTTTGACCCGACGACAAAGAAGTGGAGCGCAACCGGGACGATGTCGATCAGTCGAGAGGATCACGCAACCGTTCTCCTCGCCAATGGTAAAGTGCTCGTGATCGGCGGAACCACAGTTGACTTCAATGGCGTGACTGTCGCCTCGGCAGAGATATATGACCCGATTGCTGGCACTTGGACGACGACTGGCAGCATGCTCCAAGGCCGCGAAAGATTTACGGCGACGCTTCTCCCGAACGGCAAGGTGCTGATCGCAGGCGGCGATTATTATGATGGGATCAATGCCGCCGTTCTTACTGAAAGCGAGTTATACGATCCGATTCTCGGCAGCTGGTCTGTGACGACGAGCATGGGTACACCTCGCTTCGGGGCCCAGGCGGTGTTCCTGCGCAACGGCAAAGTCCTTGAGGCGGGGGGAGACCCAGACTTTAGCGATACCCCAACGGCATCCGCCGAACTCTATTCGCCCTAGAAATCGCCACAGGAAGCCAAGTGGCTCGTAACAAAATCGCGCCGGGTGGTGCAGTGAGTCTCAAAAGCCCCACCAGCCGCGAACGAAAAGTCCTGCGAAAAGAGCCATGAAAAGAAGCGACGCCGCCGTCATCGTTCCATACCAGAATCGATTCCGGCCAGCGAGACCGGCTAACATGAAAATCGGGAACAGGGTCAGCGCGTAGCGAGGCTCGCTGACCAGGAAAGTGGCTGATGTGACGAGCAGCCAGCTGCCTGTTATCCAAACAGCGTAGATCGGCCTCAGCTTGATCCAGCTAATAATCGCGCAGGCCAATCCCAGGCTGGCGGCGAGGAATTCCTCCGTGCCTACCGTAATCGCGCTGGAGGGCGCCTGGAGTTGGTTGCGCCAGGCGGCCATCATTCCAACCCACGGCGGCGCGCCCGAGAGATAGAAAAGCTGTCGCCGCATGGGCAGGAATGCGAAAGGGCTGCCAGCGATCTTGTAATTCAAAAGAAGATAGACGCCGAATCCGACCGGGACGAACGCGATCCAGAGCCATTGCCACTGCCACCGTCGCGTTTCCCAGAAACGATGCGCTGCCTCAATCGCAAGAGTTGGGAGCAAGACGATGCCCGTCGGGCGCGTCATCCAGCAGAGTGCACCGAACACCCCGGCCATCCACCAGCATTCCTTACGCGCGCTGAAAAGCGAAGCGAGCATGAAGGCCAGGAAGAGAGATTCTGTATATCCGATATGTAGAAAATAGGCGGTCGGAAAAATTAGAAAGAACCAGACAGTGCGCAGCGCTACCGCCTCTCCATGGTCTAGCGCTACCAACCTCCGCAAGAGAACCGCTGCTGCTGCACAGGCCAACCCAGAGACAACGAAAGCGGCCACGAGATAGTCACGAGTCACCCATGCGAACACTCGCACAGTCCA
>Ga0070674_100001166_pt1 | contig 13840 bp, 13 predicted proteins | sample KBSM33metaG_FD_65344 | JGI IMG/M metagenome (GOLD analysis project Ga0070674, IMG submission 65344) | Miscanthus rhizosphere microbial communities from Kellogg Biological Station, Michigan, USA - KBS M3-3 metaG | ecosystem: Host-associated > Plants > Roots > Rhizosphere > Soil ... | reverse complement strand
CGCTGCGGCAGGCCGTTGGAGGTCGTGACCTCCATCTTGATGGTGATGTCGGGGTTGGCCTTCATGAAGTCGGCCGCTAACTTTTCCGCCCGCGCCTGCCCCCAGTTCGGCGTCCACCAGACAACCTCGCCCGCTGCTGCTGCAGCGACGAATGTTAACGTTGAGACAGCGAAAGCAAGCGCTGCCGTCGACCCCAGATGCTTCATGAACTCCTCCCAGGAATGCGCCTTGGTGCGCTAGGCGCTAGGCGCTGTTCGTATTTGAACTATATCAATTCAAAATCATGATGCGTCAGTCGGGCCCGTCTGTCAAACGTCCTAACCCGATCTGCTACTTCTGCCGCATCACGGCGTCGCCCTTGTTGACCCCGTGCTGGTTGATCGAGCCGTCGAACAGCGGCACATCGAAGGCCTGGTACGGATATTTCGCGCACGCCTCCTCGTTGAGCTCGACGCCCAACCCAGGCGCGGTCGGCGCGAGGATGTCGCCGTGATCGAACACCAGCGTCTCCTTCACCAGCTCCTTGCGCCACGGCACATCTACGCTGACCGTCTCGAAGATCATGAAGTTGGGCACGGCCACCGACGCATGCAGAGTCATTGCATTCATCACCGGTCCCACCGGGTTGTGCGGCGCGACCGGGATCATGTGCCAGTGCGCCAAATGACTGAAGCGCTTGGTCTCGCCCATGCCCCCTGCGTGGCTGACATCCGGCTGCAGGATATCGACTGCCTTCTTCTCCAGTGCCTCGAGGAACCATTTCGGCTCGAACCAGCGCTCACCGGCCGCGATCGGCACCGGCGACGCGGCACGGACGTCGACCAGCGCGTCGATCGCCTCTGGCGGCACCGGCTCTTCGATCCAGGTGAGATCGAACGGCGCCATCGCCTGGCACATCTTGATCGCGGTCGGCACGTTGAAGCGGCCGTGGCAATCGAGCATCAGATCGACATCCGGCCCGACGGTCTCGCGCACCGCCGCAACCACCTCGACGGAGCGGTTGAACAGGGCGCGATCCATTTCGAGGCTCGCATCTTCGAACGGATCCCATTTGAGGGCGCGGTAACCCATCACCTCGACGGCGTGACGGGCGTTCTTCGCATAGTCCTCGGGTGTCACCGCCGCGGCGAACCAGTGGTTGGCATAACACTTCACCCGGTCGCGATACCTGCCGCCCAGGAGTTCGAACACCGGGACACCCAGCGCCTTGCCCTTGATGTCGAGCAGCGCTGCTTCGATGGCGCCCAGGGCCGTGCGGAACACCGCTCCGGTCCGCCAGTAGGAATCGCGGTGCAGCTGCTCGATAATCGCGTCGACTTCGAACGGGTTACGCCCGACCACGACACGCTCGAGCTCCTCGAGCGCCGCCACAATCGTCAGCGTTTTCCACTCGAGCGTCGCCTCACCTACCCCGTCGATGCCGTCGTCGGTGTAGAGCTTCACGAACACGAAGTTGGTGCGGCTGACATTGGCGGTGAAGACCTTCAGTCCAGTGATTTTCATTTCTGTTCCCTGCCCCATCACAACTACGGGTCATTCCCGCGAAAGCGGGAACCTCTGTTTTCTTGCTAACCCGAAACGGCAAGCGCAGGAGCGGAGAGCTCCGCCTCACCCCATCGCTTCAGTAAGCATCGCCCGATAGTCCTCGGCGCTTGCCGCTCGGGGATTGGTGGCGTGCGAGTGATCGGCGAGCGCCCGCTCGATCACCCAGTCGAAATGATCCTCGCGCACGCCCATGACCCGCAGGCCCCGGGGGATGCCGAGGCGGCGGTTGAGCGCATCGAGTGCCGCATCGACGCCACCCGCGATTCCCGTCGCCGCCCTGAGCCACACAAGCTTGTCGACGATCACCGGCGCGTTGAACCGCACCACGATCGGCATCAGCACCGCATTCAGCGTGCCGTGATGCAGCGACACGTCCTTGAGCCCGCCGAGCGCGTGGCTCAGCGAATGCACAGCGCCGAGCCCCTTCTGGAAGCTGAGGCCACCCATCAGCGCGCCCATCATCATCTCGGCGCGCGCGTCGAGATCCGCGGCAGCGCTGGCGGCCTTCTCCAGGTTGCGCCAGATACGCCCTGCCCCGTCGAGCGCAATCGCCTCGGCCGGCGGATTGATCCGCGGCGAGCACAATGTCTCGATGCAGTGGCTGAGCGCGTCGAGCCCGGTGGCCGCCGTCAGCATCGGCGGCAGACCCATGGTCAACTCCGGATCGCAAATCGCCCGCTTTGGGATCAGGTGCGGCGAGATGATCCCGAGCTTGCGCCCATCATCGAGCGTCAGCAGCGCCGCGCGTCCGACTTCGGCGCCGGTCCCAGCGGTCGTCGGGATCGCGATCATCGGCGCAACCCTGGCCGTGATGCGTTCGAGCCCGCCATAGATCATCGCGTAGTGTTCAAGATCGCCCTCATGCGTCGCGAGCAACGCCACGCCCTTGGCGAGATCGATCGGCGAACCGCCACCCAGTGCAACGATGCCGTCGCAGCCTTCCGCGCGGTATTGCGCCAGTGCCGCATTCACAGCGCTCTCTGTCGGGTTGGGCGGCGTGTCGGAGAAGACGGGCGTGCCGGCGGGGAGGTAAGCCGTGGCCTTGTCGACCAGGCCGGCGGCCAGCACGCCCTTGTCGGCGACCAGCAACGGTCGCCGGATCGCCAACTCACGGACTGCGCTGGACAGGGTGTTGAGGACTCCCGGTCCGAAGTCGATCGTCGTGAGGTAGGCAATACGAGCCATCGGCGTGGTCCTGCTTAGCGAGCCGATAAGATCATGTTCATCCGCCTCGCGCGAGATCGGCGCCCCACCTGGAAATTGCAGCTGTCCTTCCCAAACACCATGGTGACATCGGCGCCTTTGGCACTGGTTGCGCCAGGCCATCTCGTCCATGATGTCATGGCCTGCAGCGGCGCACGGCGTCTCGCGGCGCGCCGCTGCGTTGGCAGCCAGCCGTTGTTTGGCATGCTTCGCTACCTCCCGCTCCAAGCCTGATCGCCAAATTATCTATTCACAGTTGAACTTGGCCTGTTCAGTTTTTGATGATAGATACGCGTCGCGCCCGGAGTCAACGGGCTCAAGGGACAAGGACCAATGGCCGACGCGAACTACGGCGATGCCGCTCTCAAGCACCGCATTCCGGTGATCGACCGCATGATGGATGTGCTCAGCCAACTCGAACGGCGCGAGAGCGGTCTCACCATCCGCGATCTGGTGACCCAACTGCACCTGCCCCGCACCACAATTTACCGCATCCTCAACACCCTGCAGATGCACGACATGGTCCACCGCGACGAGGGGGGCGCCTATCAGCTCGGCCGCCGTCTCCTCGGACTCGCCGCCCACGTCGCGACCGGCGCCAGCGAGATCGACCTCGCCGCCGTGGCGCAGCCCGTTCTTGACAAGCTCGCCGGCGATCTCGGTGAGGGCGTTAAGCTCAGTGTCCTCGATAAGAACGGTGTCCTGGTATTGGCGGCCGCCCAGGGCCGGCGCGAATACGCACTCACCGTGGCGCCCGGCCAGCGGCAGCATGCGCACGCCGGCGCTGGCAGCCGCCTGCTGCTGTCCTATCTCAGCGAAGGTGAGCTCGAGCCCTGGCTGAGCAAGCCGCTCGTGGCATTCACCAGCAAGACCCTCACCGACCCGCGCCGTTTGCGAACGGAGCTCACGCGCGTCCGCCGTCTGGGATGGTCGCAGGACAAGGGCGAGACCGCGCCATCGATCCACGCCTTTGCCGCCCCGGTGTTCGATACCCGGAACCAGATGGTCGCCGCGCTCAGCGTCCCTTTCCTCGCCGGCACCGAACCGGCGCGGATGGAGGAAATCCGTCTCCACACCATCGCCGCCGCCAAGCAGCTCAGCGCTGCGATTCCGGGACCCGTGGCGCGCTAGGCCCTACGTTCCGTTCGCGATCTCGATCAGCACCTCGCTGTGACACGGCGTGCCCGGCTTGCACCAGCAGGCGAGGTTGTAGCCCTTGAGCTCACGCCGGATGCTTTCGTGGCTGGGTGGATCACTCGGTGACGATTTCCTGTCCAGCGTACCGCGCAGCCATTGTCCGCAGAGCTCCACGGCCTTTGCCTGCGCCGCCTCGGCATCGAGCTTGTAGCGCTTGGCGATGTCGTCGATCGTGAACGGGTTGCCCCACGGTCCGGGCCGCGTCACACGCTTGGCCGGCAGGCCGTTCAGCCTCTTGGACTGGGCCTGCAGGTTGAATCCGGCGTGACGGGACAGTTGCATGCGCTGCGGTCTCGCGCTCATCGCAGATCCTTGTCGTAGATGAATTTCGGCATGCCCCAGTTGAAGCGGATCGCCAGCACACGCAGCGTGAAGCCGATTAGGATGGTCACGATCGTCACCACGTCGTGCACCAGGTTGAGCTGCAGGCCGAAATAATAGAGCGCGCCGGTGACGATCGACACCGTCGCGTAGAGTTGGCTCGAAAACACCAGCGGGATGTCATTGCACAGCACGTCGCGCATGATGCCGCCGACGATGCCGGTGATCATCCCAGAAACGATCACGATCACCGGCGACTGCCCCATCTCGATCGCCACATTGCAGCCGATGATGGTGAACACCACCAGTCCCAGCGCGTCGAGCAGCAGGAACGGCCAGCGCAGATGTTCCATGAAGCGCGCCAGCGCGATCGTCAGCAGCGCGAAGCCGCAACAGATGAGCAGTAGCGTCGGGTCCTTCACCCAGCTCAACGGATAGTGCCCGAGCAGCGTGTCGCGCATCGTCCCGCCCCCCAGAGCCGTCACGGCGGCGAGCACGCAGACGCCGAACCAGTCCATCTTGCGGCGCCCGGCCGCGAGCGCGGCGGTCATGGCCTCGGCGGCGATCGCGATCACGAAGATGACCTGCAGCATCGGCTAGTTGCCAGTGTCCTGGATGGTGATGATGCGCACATCGACATCGTCGCAGGCATCGCTCTTGCAGATCCCCGAAATCCACAGCTGCCCATCGCCGAACATCGCGCCCTGGTAGGTCACGTGCAAATCCTCGTAGCGCTGGTCGGTGATCGCGCTCTTGATCTCGGGGGTGAACACATCCGGGTAGACAGCGTCGAAATCGCCGGCACCTTTGAGCGTCTGCACCGCATCGCCGACCCGAACATTGATGGGAAACTGCACCCATTCGGCGAGCGCGTCGGGATCGTCATCCTCGACTGCCTGCTGGATGGCAATGAAGGCGTCGTGAAACGCCGCCGGGTCCCCGAGCAGGTCGCTGATCGATTTGTCGACGTCCTCCACCGTCCCGGCAAAAACCACAGTCGGCGTCAGCAGCACGGCCGCTAAGGCAAGGACTTTCAGCATGGCGGATTCCGGGTTTCCTGAAGCGACGATGCCGGCCATTCTACTCAGCGCAGCGACAGGAAGCGAGACGATGAAACAGCCGCAAAGCATGCGTGCGCTCGAGGAGCTAGGGCGCGTTCGCCTCAGCAAGAACTTCTTCATGCGCGACTTTCTCTATTCCGAGATCGCCAATTTCTACCGCCTCCAGAATTTCCCCGATGACCCGGATCTGGCGATCATGGCGGGCCGCAAGCTCTGCGAAGAGGCGCTGGAGCCGTTGAGCGAGCGCTTCGGCCGCATCTCCATTCGCTCGGCCTATCGCAGCCCCGAGGTCAACCGCTTCGGCAACCAGCACAACCTCAATTGCGGGAACAACGAAAGCAATTTCGGCGGCCATATCTGGGACCGCCGTACCGCCAAAGGCGAGATCGGCGCCTGCGCCACCATCATCGTCCACGCGCTGATCCCATGGTACGAGGCGACCGGCCGCTGGGAAGCCATCGCCTGGTGGATCCACGATCACCTGCCCTACGACGAGCTCGAATTCTTCCCCAAGTTCGCGGCCTTCAACTACAGCCACGGCGACCGCCAGACCCGCCGCATCCGCAGCTACATCCCGCCGCGTCGCGGCATCCTCACCAAGCCCGGCATTGCCGGCGCTGAGGCCAACCACTCGGCCGAGTATGCCGAGTGGCTCGCGACCCTCGACTGACCACTGGCTATCTGGCCTGCCCCGGATGGGTCACGTCGCGGGTACGCTTGAGGGCATCGATGGTCTGGTCGTAGCGCAGACGGGCGACACCCAGGAACAGGCAGTCGACGACGGCAAGCTGAGCGATACGGCTGACCATCGCGCCAGCCCGCAGCGCGCTCTCGCGGGCATGCGTGATGAGGCATTCCTGTGCCGCTTTCGCCAATGGCGACTCCTCGACGCTGGTCACGGCGACGGTCAGCGCGCCGTTCTCGCGGGCGAGATCCAGGAACTGCACCGTGTCGGCCGTAGCGCCCGAGTGCGAGAAGCCGATTGCCACCGTACCCTTTGGTGAGAGCAACGACGCCGACCAGGCCTCGTGCGCGTCGCTCATCAGGAAGGCGTTGCGGCCGATGCGGAACAGCTTGTGGTGCAGATCCTGTGCGACGAACTGGCTGGCGCCGATGCCGAACAGCAATATGCGCTGCGCCTTGTCGAGGGCGGTGACGATGCGGCCGAGCGCGCGAAAATCGAGCGCGGCGACCGTTTCCTCGATCGCCAGCATTTCGAGCGAAGCGACCTTTGCCGCCATCTCCTTGAGGCTGTCGGACTGTGCGATCTCGGCGCCCAGCGTCAGCGTCGCCCCGAATTGCGCCGCCTCCTTCCCAAGTTCGGTGGCGAGCGCCATGCGCAGCTCGGCATAACCGCTCAGTCCTATGGCGCGGCAGAAGCGCACCACCGAGGCCACGGAGGTGTCGCAGCTCGCCGCCAGCGCGGAGATGGTCATCTCGCGGACAATCGCCGGATTCTGCCGAAGCGCATCGGCGATGCGACGCATGGCCGGGGTGAAGCTGGGCGCCGACGCTTCGATCCTGGACTGAATGCCCATCGCACCCTCTCGTGTAACAAAAGTGCAGACTTCTAGCACATCGTGAAAATCGTTGACACAGCGACCAATGGCGATACGGTCGCTGTCCAGAAGAAATGTTCAGCTGCCACCGAGGCAGCGGAGGGTGGAGTGGACGCTGCCGTCGACAGTCGCCGGGCGCTGATGGCCGAGCTCGATCAGCTCGTCTCCGAGGGCCGCAACCCGCGCTCGATGGGCATCGACCTGATGTCGACCCGCGACATTCTCACCACCATCAACGATGAAGACCGCCTGGTCCCCGACGCTGTCGGCAGGGTCATTCCTGAGATTGCACGCGCCGTCGACGCGATCGTCGGTGCCTTCGGCAAAGGCGGCCGGCTGATCTATATCGGCGCCGGCACCAGTGGCCGGCTCGGCGTGCTGGATGCATCGGAATGTCCGCCGACGTTTGGCGTTCCGCCAGGCATGGTGGTCGGGTTGATTGCCGGCGGACCTAGCGCCTTGATGCGGGCCTCCGAGGGTACGGAGGACCGCTCCGTCGAGGGGGCTGCGAATCTGAAGTCTGTCAATCTCAGCGACCGCGACGTGGTCGTCGGCATCGCCGTCAGCGGCCGCACACCCTATGTGATCGGCGCCCTCGACTACGCCAAGAGCATGGGAGCTGTCACGGTAGGTCTCACCTGCAACCCAAGCTCGGCGATCGCCCAGATGGCCGATATCTCGATTGCGCCGTTGGTTGGTCCAGAGGTGCTGACCGGCTCGACGCGGCTCAAATCGGGCAGCGCACAGAAACTTGTGCTCAACATGCTCACTACCGCGAGCATGATCCGCATCGGCAAGAGCTATCAGAACCTGATGGTCGACCTCCACGTGAGCAACGCCAAGCTGCTGGCCCGCGCGGTGCGCATCGTCATGGAAGCAACCGACTGCTCGCCCGAAGACGCCGAACAGGCGCTCGAGCAAACCGGCAACGACGTAAAGCTCGCCATTCTCGTGAAGCTCACCGGCCGACCAGCCGAGGCGGCCCGCGCCGCGCTTACCACCTCCGGCGGCTTTCTGCGCCGCGCTATCGAAGAGGGCGCGACATGAGCGGGCGCCACACTGACCGATCTTCCCGGGCGCCTCTTCGCGTCCGGAGTTTGGACGACCACAATCCGCCGGACGGCGGAACAACCAACAACAGGGGAAACTGATGCACTGGACCAACACGAAACAACTGCTGGCCGGTCTCGCCATCGCGACCGCCCTCAGCACCGCCGCCGTTGCCCTGCCCGTCGAGGCCGCCAGTCTGCGCATGGCCTGGTCGCAGGACGCAACGGGGCTCGATCCGCACAAGCAAACCGCCTTCTCGTCGCTGCGTCTGCTCGAGCTCATCTATGAGCCGCTGGTCCGCCTCGACAACAAACTGAACGTCGTGCCGGCGATTGCGACGAGCTGGGAGTTCGCCGCCGACGGCAAGACGCTGAGCTTCAAGCTCGATCCCAAGGCCAAGTTCACCAACGGCGCGCAGGTCACCTCGGCCGACGTCAAGGCCTCCTTCACCCGCATTCTCGATGAGGCGACCGCCGCCGCGGCGCGCTCCAACTTCCTGTCGATCGACACCATCGATACGCCCGATCCGCAGACGGTGATCTTCCATTTGAAGACCTCGGACGCGCCGATCCTCGTGGCCATGGCAACGATCAACGCCGCGATCGTGCCGGCGAGCGAAGTCACTGCTGGCAGCATCGGCACCAAGGCACTCGGCTCGGGTCCGTTCAAGCTCGATTCCTGGGATCCCAACTCCAAGGAAGTGCTCAGCGCCAACGCCGACTGGGCGGGCGGCAAGCTCGGTATCGACGGCATCACCATATCGGTGCTTCCGGACGAGAGTGCGATCCTCGCCTCCATGCGTGCTGGCCAGACCGACTTCGCGCTGCTCAATGATCCACTGATCGCCACGCTCGTCCCGGCGGAAGCCAACATGCAGCTCAACCGCGTGCCCGGTCTTGCCTACAACGTGCTGCAGCTCAATCCGTCGCGAAAGCCGATGGACGACCTTAAGGTTCGCCAGGCGATTTCCTGCGCGGTGAACCGCCAGGAGGTGATCGACACCGCGCTGGCGGGCGAGGGCACCGTGACTGGCCCCCTGACCATGCCCAGCTTCGCCGAGGATCCGAGCTCGCTGTTCTGCTACAAGCAGGATCTCGCCAAGGCCAAGGAATTGATGGCCGCCTCGAGCTCGCCCAACGGTTTCTCGGCCAGCGTGATCGGGGCGACCGGTGAGCCCCCCTACGCCGCCAACGAAGCGCAGGTGCTGCAGAGCCAGCTCGCCGCCATCGGCATCAAGCTCGACATCAAGATGATGGAGCTCAAGGTCTACGTGGACACCTGGCTGAAGGGCGACTTCGACATGGCCGTGGCCCAGAATGGCGGACGTCCGGACCCCTACCCCATGTACAACCGCTACTTCACCAAGGACGGCAATCTGCTCAAGGTATCGAACTTCGTCGACGACGACCTCGACAGCCTGATGAAGCAGGGGCAGGCCGAAACCGATCCGGCCAAGCGGGCCGACATCTTCCACAAGTTCGAGCAGCATCTGGTCGAACAGTCGCCGTGGATCTGGCTGTCGACTTCCTACAGCTACACCGCACAGCTCAAGACCGTGCACGGCTTCGAAGGCTCGCCGACCGGAACGCTGTTCGGGTTGGTCAAGGCGACGATCGGCTGATGTTGCAGTCCGGAATCCTCTCCTGCGACGCAGTCGCGGGGGAGGATCCCGACTGAAGGATTAGTGCATGAACTATGTCGCGCAACGCCTGCTGACGTTTCCGCTGATTTTGTTCGGCGTCTCGATCCTCGTCTTCGTCGCCATCCGCCTGATCCCCGGCGACGCCATCACGGCCATGCTGGGAACCGAGGCGGGACTTCTCACGCCCGCCCAGCGCGCCTCCCTTGCCGCCTATTTCGGTATCGACCAGCCCATTCTCACCCAATACTTCCGCTGGGCCGGCGGACTATTCCATGGCGATCTCGGCATCTCCGCGACTTACGGCAAGTCGGTCCTCTCAATCATCCTTGAGCGCTTCCCGCTGACCCTCGAGCTTGCCCTCCTGTCGATGGTCATCGCGCTGCTCGTGGGCGTGCCGCTTGGCGTGCTCGCCGCCACCCGCAACGAGCGGCCGAGCGACCTTGCGGTACGCATGCTGGCGATGCTCGGCCAGTCGACGCCGAGCTTCGTGCTGGGCCTGCTGATCATCTACGTGCTCTCGGTCTATGTCGGCATCGTCCCGACCATGGGCACCTTCACGCCGCTCACGGTCGATCCGCTTGCCAATCTCGGCCAGATGATCTTTCCGGCGATCACGCTGGGGTTCGCCTTCGCCGCCTCGGTGACGCGCATCTCGCGCTCCGCCATGCTCGACGTGCTGAGCGACGACTACATCCGCACAGCGCGCAGCAAGGGCGCCTCGTCCGCCAGCGTGGTGTGGCAGCACGCCCTGCCCAACGCGCTGATCCCGGTGGTGACGCTGAGTGGCGTCGAATTCGGCTATCTGCTCGGTGGTGCCGTCATCGTCGAGCAGGTGTTCGCCCTGCCCGGCCTCGGACGACTGGTGCTCGATGCCATCTCGCAGCGCGATTACGCGCTGGTCCAGGGCACCGTGCTGTTCATCGCCATGAATTTCCTCGTCGTGAACCTGATCGTCGACCTGCTCTACGTCGCGCTCGACCCACGCATTCGGCTCGGGAGCAAATGATGCGGGTGCTGGCGGCGCTGTTTCGGCACCCGAGCGGACGGATCGGCGCGGTGATCATCGCGCTCTATCTCGTCGCTGCCGTGCTCGGCGCCGTCGGCATCACGCCGCACAACGCTCTCAAGCAATTCTCCATCGATCGCCTGAAACCGCCCAACCTCAATTACCTCATGGGCACCGACCTTCTCGGCCGCGACACCCTGAGCCGGCTGATGCTGGGGATCGGCCAGAGCTTCGTCGTCGCCTTCGCCTCGGTCGCCTGCGCCACACTCGCCGGCACGATCATCGGACTGCTCGCTGCGTGGTGGGGCTCGCTCTGGGACGGCGTCCTGATGCGGGTCATGGACGTGCTCCTCGCCTTCCCCGCGATCCTGCTGGCGCTCCTGATCATTGCCATCGTCGGGCCCGGCACTTTCACCAGCGTCGCCGCCATCGCCATCGTCTACACACCGATTTTCGCGCGCGTCGTGCGCGGCCCCGCGCTCAGCCTCAAGCGCCGCGATTTCGTCGACGCCGCGCGAACCTTCGGCAGTTCGCAGCGCTACATCCTCACCCGCCATTTGCTGCTCAACCTCGTGGCGCCGCTCACCGTGCAGGTGACGCTGGCGCTGGCCTGGGCGCTGCTGACCGAAGCCGGCCTCAGCTTCCTCGGACTCGGCACGCAGCCGCCGGCGCCCTCGCTCGGGCTGATGCTGAGCGACAGCAAGAATTTGATGCAGCATGCGCCGTGGCTGATGCTTTTTCCCGGCCTCACCATCATGCTGGGCATCCTGGGCTTCAACCTCACCGGCGACGCGCTGCGCGATATTTTGGACCCACGCACCGAGCGGAGAACGGCATGACGTCGCTCCTCTCCGTTCACGATCTGCATGTCGGCTTCGGCCGCGATCCGCGTGCCAACGAGGTGGTCAAGGGTGTGAGCTTCGATCTCGAGGCGGGCCAGACCCTGGCCATCGTTGGCGAGAGCGGCTCGGGAAAATCCGTGACAGCGCTCTCGATCAACCGCCTCGTCGATTTCGGTGGCGGCAGGATCACCGGCGGGACCATCACCTTACAACCGGCCGAGGGTGCGAGCCTCGACCTGGCGATGGCCGACGAGCGCACATTGCGCCACATCCGGGGGCGCGAGATCGGCATGATCTTTCAGGAGCCGATGACCTCGCTTAATCCGGTACATACCGTCGGCCGCCAGATTGAGGAGGCTTTCCGATTGAACCGCGGCCTCGGCGGCGCAGCCGCGCGAACCGCCGCTCGGGAGGCGCTGGAACGGGTCCGCATCCCCGACGCGGCGTCGCGGCTCGGATATTATCCGCACCAGCTGTCCGGTGGCATGCGGCAGCGCGTGATGATCGCCATGGCGCTTGCAAGCTCGCCACGCCTGCTGATCGCCGACGAGCCCACCACTGCCCTCGACGTCACCGTGCAGGCGCAGATCATGGCGCTCTTGGCGGAACTCCGCGAGGAGACCGGCATGACGATGATCTTCATCACCCACGATATCGGCCTCGTCGCCGGCATCGCCGACCGCATCATGGTCATGCAGCAGGGCGTCGCGGTGGAGCAGGCCGACACCGGCCAGGTACTCGACCACCCGCAGCACGACTACACCCGGCACCTGTTGCAGTCCGTGCCGCATTTCACCTCGGGGCGTGCTGCCCGCCGCGACGGCAAGCGCGCCGATCCCACGCCACCATTGCTTGCCGTCGACAACCTCGTGGTCCGCTTTCCTGTCGGCAGGGGCCTGTTGCGCAAGCCCGGCGCCGTGCATGCCGTCGACGGCGTCGACTTCGATCTTGTCCCCGGAGAAACGCTTGCGATCGTCGGCGAGAGCGGATCGGGCAAGTCGACCACGGCGCGCGCCATTCTCGGTCTGGTGCAGAAGACGCGCGGGGAGATCGACGCCAGGGCTGGCCGCGGAGTTCGTCCTATCCAGATGGTGTTCCAGGATCCGTTCGCGTCCCTCAACCCGCGCCTCAATGTCGAGTCGCTGCTCGCCGAACCCGCCATCGCCAACCGCCAGCACCAGGATGTCGCCCTGCGGGAGCGCATGAATTTCCTGCTCAAGCGCGTCGGTCTTCCGGCGGATTCACTGTCTCGCTACCCGCATCAATTCTCGGGCGGCCAGCGCCAGCGCCTGTGCATCGCTCGCGCCCTCATGCTGAACCCCGAAGTCGTCGTTCTCGACGAAGCCGTCTCCGCGCTCGATGTCTCCGTGCAGGCGCGCGTCCTCGATCTGCTGATCGATCTGCAGCGTGAATTCGGCCTCGCCTATATCTTCATCTCGCACGACATGGCCGTGGTCGAGCGCATCGCCCACCGCATCGCCGTGATGTATGCCGGCCAGATCGTCGAGATCGGCGAGGCGGCGGCCGTCTTGTCCGACCCGCAGCACGGCTACACCAAGCGCCTGATCGCCGCCGTGCCAGCCATTGAGCGACGCAAGCAGCGCTTCACGCTGGACGTGACACAAATCCCCTCGCTGCTGCGTCCGCCGGGCTATGAGCCGCCGCTCCCACGATGGCGCGAGGCCGGCCGCGATCACCTGGTCCGCGAGGAAATCGTATGAACGACCTCGAACAAATCCTCGACCGGGCTTTTGCGCCGGTGGCCGCATCGGTCGCCGCCAAGCGCATCCCGGGCGCCGTACTCGGCGTCGTCGACAGCACCGGCAGGGGTGCCATCCGCTCCATCGGTTCGGCCCAGCTCGTGCCGATTGCTCGGCCGATGCGCGACGACACCTGGTTCGACCTCGCCTCGCTGACCAAGGTGATTTTCACCACGGAACGCATCCTGCTCGCCGCCGAGACCGGCGCCATCGATCTCGATGCCCCGCTCGTCAGCGTCATCCCCGACTATCGCCAGTACAATCCCGACAATTGGGAACGGAAGGTCACGTTCCGGCAGTGCCTCGGCCACCAGACGCCGTTCCCCGGTGTGTTCCCGATCTACACCTACGGCACCAACCCCGAGCTGTTGCGCGCCTTCGTGTTGCAACACGAATGGCCGGCCGGACCCGCGGTCTATTCCGACATCAATTTCATCCTGCTCGGCATCGCGCTCGAGCGGCTCGAGGGCAAGTCGATCCGCGAGATGGATCCGGGCTCGGGCTTCGCCTGGTCGACTGATCCGACAGACGCAGCGGCGACCGAACGATGCGCCTGGCGCAACCGTGTGCTCTCTGGCGAGGTCCACGATGAGAACTGCGCCGCGCTGCTGGGCTCGGGCCATGCCGGCCTGTTCGGCACCGCGGACTCGGTGC
>Ga0070674_100001162_pt1 | contig 13865 bp, 13 predicted proteins | sample KBSM33metaG_FD_65344 | JGI IMG/M metagenome (GOLD analysis project Ga0070674, IMG submission 65344) | Miscanthus rhizosphere microbial communities from Kellogg Biological Station, Michigan, USA - KBS M3-3 metaG | ecosystem: Host-associated > Plants > Roots > Rhizosphere > Soil ... | reverse complement strand
GCATGGCGGACCGCCTGGTGGCGCAGGAACGGCTGCAACGCGAGGTCGAGCTGGCGGCCGAGATCCAGCGCCACCTCCTGCCGACCGAAGACAACGACGCCTCGCCCATTTGCGGCCTGGTGCGGCCGATCCAGGAAGTGTCCGGCGATTTCTACGATCACTTCGAACTGCCGGACGGCACCATCGCCTTCGCCATCGGCGACGTGTCGGGCAAGGGGCTGAACGCCTCGCTGCTGATGTCGCAGACCGCCAGCCTGTTCCGCTGCCTCGGCAAGACGGTGCGCGATCCGGCGCGCCTGATGTCGATCCTCAATCGCGAAATCTGCGCGACCGTGAGCCGCGGCATGTTCGTGACCATGGTGTCGGGCCTGTACGATCCGGCGACCGGCCATCTGCGCTTCGCCAACGCGGGCCACATCCCGCCCCTGCTGCGCCGGCCGAACCAGCGTTCGGTCGAGATGCCGGCCGACAGCCCGCCGCTCGGTATCCTGCCGGGCTCGAAATACGAGACCGAGGAAGTGAACCTTGAGGGCGCGCAGTTCATCCTGTGCACCGACGGTGTGACGGAATTCCGCTTCGGCGATGAAGAGCTCGGCACCGAGGGGCTGGACCTGCTGCTCGATACCGCACGCGGCCAGCCGCTGTTGCAGCGGCTGAATGCCGTGGTCGACGAACTGCAGCGCGCCGGCTGGCGCTCGCGCGACGATCTGACGCTGCTCGCGATCGACGACAGCATGGCCGCGCGTTCGGTCGAGCAGCGGGCGGAGAGCGAGCGCGCCACCCCGGACTCCAGCGATTTCCTGTTCGGCCTGTCTTTTCCGGCCGATCCCAAGCGGTTGAAGCTGGTCCGGCCCGCCATCCGGGCCGCCGCCGAGGCCTGCGGCTTTGACGAAAATGAAACGGATGACGTGCTATTGGCGGCTGGGGAAGCGATCGAGAACATCATCGTCCACGCCTATGGCAACCGGCGGGGCGAGATTGCGCTTGCCGTCCACCGGATGCCGGATGGTCTCATGCTGCGGATTCGGGATTTTGCGCCCAACGTCGACCCGGCTAAGATACAGCCGCGGAAACTCGAGGATGTGCGTCCGGGGGGGCTCGGGACGCACTTCATTCGCGCTGTCATGGATGATGCCAGCTTCATCCCCCTGCCGGATGGGGAGGGCAACCTCTTGGAACTGGTCAAGCGCAAGAGGTAGAGCAATGTCTGTCGCAAGCATCACCGAGCAGTCCGGCCGAACCGTGGTCGCCCTCAGCGGTGAAATCGACATGGAAGAGGCGCCCAAGGTGCGGCGCGCGCTGCTCGACAGCATGAAGCAGAAGCGCGACATCCTGGTGGATTTGAGCGCGGTCACCTATATCGACTCGTCCGGCATCGCCAGCCTGATCGAGGGCTTGCAGGCCGCGCGCAAGCAGAAGAACGACCTGGCCCTGGTCTCGGTCAGCCAGCGCGCACGCCGCGTGCTGGAGCTGGCGCGCCTCGACAAGGTCTTCACCATCCATGCCGACCTGGCGACCGCCCTCGCCGTGACAAAGAGCTAGATCCCGCCCATGACCGCCGTCCTCAAATTCTTTGACGCGATCGGACGGCGGACCGCCAAGGGCTTCGACGAATGGGGCTTTGGCGCCTCGCTGCTGGCAGAGTCCATCGTCTGGATCTTCGTCGGCCGCTTCTATCGCCAACCGGTGCGCTTCACGCACACCTTCGCGGAGATGATGCGCTTCGGCATCGCCGCATTGCCGATCGCAATCTTGCTGTCCGCCACCATCGGCCTCATGCTGGCGATCCAGAGCCTCTATTCGCTCGGCCTGTTCGGCGCGCAGAACTTCGCCTATATCGGCATCGCGCTCTCCGTGACGCGCGAATTCTCGCCGCTCATCATGGGCATCCTGATCGCCGGCCGGTCCGGCTCCGCGATCGCGGCGCGGCTCGCCACCATGACCATCAATCAGGAGGTCGACGCGCTGCAGGTCATGGGCATCAATCCGGTGCGCTTCCTGGTGGCGCCGATGCTGATCGCCCTCGTCATCATGCTGCCGTGCCTGGCGATGCTGGCGAACCTCGTCTCCATCGGCGCGGCCGCCCTCTACGTTTCGGCCAGCCTCGATACCTCGATGGGGTCCTACATCTACAACACGCTGCAGATCCTGAAGACCGACGATGTCTGGCACGGCATCTACAAGTCATCCTTCTTCGGCCTGCTGATCGCCCTGATCGGCGTGATGAACGGCGCCAGTGTCAGCGGCGGCGCCGAGGGCGTCGGGCGCGTCACCACCCGCTCTGTCGTGCAGGCGATCACTGCCATCGTCGTGTCCGACATGGTCATCGGCTATCTGAGTACGCACTGATGGCCCTCGCCGCGCCCGAACCCGAAACCATCTGGAAGCCCACGATCGAGGAGCTGCAGAGCCGTCCGGTGGTGATCGAGGTCGATCATCTCGACTGGACGTTCGGCACGCGCCAAGTCTTGTTCGATGTGTCCATGAAGGTCCATGAGGGTGAGATCATGGTCATCATGGGCGGCAGCGGCTCGGGCAAGACCACGCTGCTGCGCCACCTGGTCGGGCTGATGCCGCCGGTGAAGAACCGGGTCAAGCTGCTGGGCCACGACGTCGGCAGCCTGAAGGCGCTGCAGAAGCTGGAGCTGCGGCGCAAGATCGGCGTCGCGTTCCAGTTCGGCGCCCTGTTCAGCTCCATGAGCGTCGCGGAGAATGTGAAGCTGCCGTTGCGCGAGCTGGCGCATCTCGACGAGAAGACCATGGACATCATGGCGCGGCTCAAGCTCGAGGTCGTGAACATGTCCGGCTTCGGCAACCTGATGCCGGCGGAGCTGTCGGGCGGCATGGTGAAGCGCGCCTCGATCGCCCGCGCCATCGTGATGGATCCGAAGCTGGTGTTCCTGGATGAGCCGTCTTCGGGACTTGATCCGATCGTCTCTTCGGCGCTCGACGATCTCATCCTGCGGCTGCGCGAGGCGATGGGAATCTCCGTGGTCGTCGTCACCCACGATGTCGAGAGCGCCTTCAAGATCGGCGACCGCATCACGGTGCTGGATCGCGGCCATATCCTGGCTTGCGAGCGCCCGGACCAGATTCGCGTGAACACCAATGAGCGCGTGCAGAACCTGATCAATCGCAGGTCCGAGCACATCGAGGTCGATCCGGAGGAATATCTGCGCCGGCTGGCCGGAGACTAGGCCAGAAACGAGGGGCTGAGGGGAAGATGCGCAACCATTTCATCAACTACACGACCGTTGGCGTATTCGTCGCGGCCATGATCGTCGCGCTGCTCTGGGCGCTGGCGCAGATCTCGGGGCGGACCGGTCCATCCGACGGCTACGCGATCGTCATGGATGCCGTGACCGACATCGATTACGGCACCCTCGTCCGCTACGAAGGCTACAAGATCGGCCAGGTCGAACGCATCGAGCCGGAATGGGTCAACGGCAAGTACCAGTTCCGGGTCTTCGTCTCGGTGGAAAAGGATTGGAAGTTCCCGGCCGATTCGGTTGCGCGCATTTCCGCATCCAGCTTCCTCGCGGGCAAGACGGTGGAAGTCTTCAGCGGCAAGTCGACACAGCTGGTCGCCGTTGGCGGCGAGATCAAGAGCGGCCCGCCGGCCGACGCGTTCTCCCTGATGGCGCAGGTCGCGGGCCAGATCGGCGATCTCTCGGAGAATTCGCTGAAGCCGCTCATCCAGCACGTCGACGAAATCATCCTGAGAATCGGCAACCACACCGACGCCAACCTGGAGGAGTTGTTCACCAGCCTGCAGGCGATCGCGGCCGAGGTGCAGAACAAGACGCCGAAGATCACCGACGACATCTCGACCTTCACGACGCAGATGAACGCCACGTTGCTGCAGGCCGACAAGTTCCTGGACGACCAGAACCTGCAGTCGGTGCGCACCATCCTCGCCAACACCGAAAAGGCCACCAAGGACGCCAGCGTCGCGGCCGGTGAGGTGAAGGAATTGGGTCAGAAGCTGCAGAAGCTGGCCGACCAAGTCAACGACATGATCGGCGACAACCGCAAGAACGTCGACAAATCGCTTGCGAATCTCGAATACATCCTGCGTTCTGTGGCGCAGAACATCGATTCGATCACGCGCAACATCGACGGGACAGCGCGCAACATGAGCGAGTTCAGCAGATTGATCCGCCAGAATCCGGGCCTGCTCTTGAATGGTGGGCCGCCGGCGGCCGATCAGGGCCTGACCCCCGCATCCTCGGCGGAGCAGTGATCATGCGCGGACTGAAAGCCCTCGCGCTCCTGCCGATCCTGGCGATGCTCTCCGGCTGTTTCGGTTCCGCTCCGGCGGTTCCGAAGGAGCAGTATTTCCGTCTGATCGCCGACCAGCCGGCCGGGCAGGCATCGAAGAAGATCACGGGCGGCATCGAGATCGTGCCGTTCGCCGGCGAAGGCGTGATGTCGGAACGGCCCCTGCTCTTCACCGCCGACGGCGGGCGCAAGCTGGAGCAGCGCAACTACGCCTACTGGACCGACGCGCCGCCGCAGATGCTGCGCGACCAGCTGGTGACCTATCTGCGGGAGGCCGGCGTCGCCGACGGCGTGGCGCCGAGCGAGCTCCGGCTGGACAGCGCCTATGTCATCCGCGGCACCATCCGGCGGCTGGAGCAGCTGGTCGGCAGCGGTTCCGGCGCCGTCATCTCGCTGGAATTGGCGGTGACGGAGAACAGCAGCGACCGGCTGGTCCTGAGCAAGGTCTACACCGCGGAGAAGCCCACCTCGGGCGACGGCATCGACGGTGCAGTGGCGGCGCTCAACGACGGCCTGGATGAGATCTTCGCCGCCTTCGCCAGCGACCTCGCCGCGGCAAAGTTCTGAGGCTCCCTACTCCAGCGCCTGCGACCGCGTGACGTCGAACGGATGGTCGATCAGCTGCTCTGCGCGCTCCACGAAGCGGTCGGTGTCGAGCAAGTTCGCATGCACATTGAACGCCGCCTCGTCCGCCCAGCGCGAGTGGATCCAGAACAGGCGCGGATCGCGGACTGAACGATAGATTCCCATTTCGACGCAACCCGGCTCGGCGCGGACCGGCTCCGGTTGCGCGCGCAGCAGCGCTTCGAGCGCATGCTCCTGGCCCTCGCGGGCGTGGAATCGGGCAAAGATGAACAGCTTCATCGGACTCCTCCGTCAAGCACGGCCAGAGCCTAGAACCGCCCGCCGACAGTTCGTGTCCGCAGCTCGTGCTTCAAACGACGTCCAGCGCATGGTGAAGGATTATCCAAACGAGGAAACCGAGAAGCCCAACGATTCCAGCGATTGCAAGCCAATTCAGGGGCGGCCTGGGCCACGGAATGCCGCGCCGCTCAAACAATCCTCGCAGAGTGTAGAATATCCGGGGCCCTGCTAGACTCTCGTTCCCCGCGTCGCTCAAGAGATGGGCGAACCTGGCGGTTGGATAGGGCGACAACGTCCAATCCGGATTGAAGCCGACAAACCCCAGGATGCTGCCAATCGCCCGCCGTCCGATCGCGCATTTCGTTTCGACCGCCGGGTGATGCTCCTTGATCGCGGCGAGCATGCGCTGCAGCTCGACTTGATCATCGACAATGATCAGCAAGCGGTCCGGTGTCACGCTGCCGAGCGCCGTGGTCAGCTCCCACTTGAGTCCCGCGCTTTCTCCAGTGCGCAGCACAATCAAGCTCGCGCTCTTGATCAATTTCCGCACCTCATCCTGCCAATCAGAATCGCTGACATAGAACCGGTGGGCGCCGACTTCCGGAAGGCGCTCGCCGGGCCTGCCGACCGCGACAAATGGGCCGAAATGAGACAGCACACCGGCGATGTGCTCCTCCTCGGTCAGACCGCCCAGGCGAGCGGACCCTCTGACGTCGTCATCGAACGAACGGAGATAAACGACTGGCGGCTGCTCCAGTTTCACCTTTGACAAATCGGCGAGGCCGATCTGTCCGACCTGAACGCGGCGAGACAGGTGGTGATATCGGGGGGCGAGCATTCTTCGCCGGACATAGGCGATGCCGCATATCGGCAGCGCGATCAATGGAACCACGACATATTCCTCGGGAATGAAATTTCCCGAGAAAGCGGTGCAGAAAGACACGATCAGCACGATCGTCCAGAAGGCGTTCTTTCTGCCGAGCTTGTGGACATCCTCCAGCGGCGCATCGCCGCGCCGGGCCTCGACGATCTGCCGTTCGACGAGCAATTTCCTCGCCAGGGTCCGGTATCTTGCAAAGGCCATGAAGGAGACGATGGTCAGCGCGAGGCACGTCAACAATGTAAGGGACGCCATACCGGGGGACCCGGGGTAGAGGTTGGCAAGCACAATCCAGGCTGGAAACGCACCGAGGCCGGCAATCAAGCAGAGATACTTCGTGATACGCGCACGGTTGTGCCGCGAGACGATATCCGCCGAGGACGGGAATTCGACGCTTGGCGTCGGGATTTCCTGCCCGGCGGGTTCTGTTTCCTGCGTCGCCGCAACAGCCGCGGGCTCGACGGCGGGCAATGCTCGAAGGGCGGTCGGATAGAGGCGGTTGGTCTCGAACTCCTGCCACTCGGCATATCGCTGCTTGGCGATCTTTCGATGTTTCAGGTATTGCGTGAATGCAACAACCGCCAACGCGATCGACGACAGAAGAATGACCAGCACTGCGACCCGGGATTCGGAATATGCGTTGGTCGCTATCAACCAGATCGGAAACGCGCCAACCCAGCCGATCAGGTAGATGGACTTCGTGTAATGCGCCCGGCGGTACCGCGATGCGTAGTCCGCCGCGAATTGCGGCTGCGACATGGCGGGAGAAGCGCCCGCTTGAGACGCGGGCTGCTTGCGAGAGTGCAGCATCGTCGATCTCCATTCCTCGAGGAAGTGGAGCATCGCAGGCAACAACAACTTAGCATTGCGGATCAAAACTGGAAACGCGCAGCCCGCTCGAGCAGCGGTCCTCGACCACTGGGTCTTGGGGCGCCGCTAGACCTTCCTCAGCTCCTCGGTCATGAACGCGACGAAGGCGCGGCAGCTCGGCGTCGGCGCCTTGTCGCGGACAAAGATCTCGATCTCGAAATCCGGCAGCGGCGGCAGCCCCTGCTCTTCGCCCAGGATGCGCAGCTCGGGGATCACCGCCGATTTCGGCACCATGGCGATGCCGAGCCCGCCCTGCACCGCGGCCTGCAGTCCCGCGGTCGACGAGCTGACATAGACGAAGCGCCAGGGGATGCCGGCGCGATCCAAGGCTTCCAGGCAGATGCCCCGATGGGTGCAGTGCGGCGGCAAGCTTGCCAGCGGGACCGGGCGGTCGAGACGCAGCTGGAAGCTGGGCGCGGCCACCCAGACCAGGGCGTCGCGGTAGAGCATCCCGCCGTCCTTGAACACCATGCCGCGCCCGGCAATCACGACGTCGAGCTCACCCTGTTCGTAGCCTGGCAGCAAATCCATGCTGAGACCGGTGCGCATTTCCATGGTGACGCCGGGATGCAGCCGGTTGAAGCGTCCCAGCAGCTGCGGCATCAGGTGCGGCTTCACATAGTCGGCGAGGCCGATTCGGAGCGGGCCCTGCGCCTGGGCGCCGGTCAGGCGCCCGATCGCCTCGTCGTTTAGGTCGACCATGCGCCGCGCATAGCTCAGCAGCACCTCGCCATCCTCGGTCAGGTTGACCGAGCGGCTGGTGCGGTCGAACAACCGCCGGCCCAGCCGTTCCTCCAAATTGCGGATGCGCACGCTGATGCCGGATTGCGTCAGGCCGATCAGGTCGCTCGCGGCGGTGAAACCCCGGGCGTCGGCCACCGCCACGAAGCAGCGCAGGAGGTCGGAATCGAGATCGATGCGGGACATAACGATCCATGATCAACGATCATGGATGATATATCAACAATTCGTTTCAGTAATTTATGATCCATCCCCACATTCCGTTCGAGAGCGGATGGAGACCATCCATGAAACAGACCCAGTCACCCTTCGGGATCGAGCGGCGCCTGACTTTGGAGCTGTTCGACCATTATGTCGCCAAGGCCCGGGCCGAGCGCGCCAAGGCCATCGCCGCGTTCTTCGGTCAAATCGCTGGCTGGCTGAGCACCTCGCGCGCCGACGTCGATGCATCGTCGCGCACTGCCATCTGTGTACGTCGCAAGCTGACGGGCTGACCGCGCTATTGGCGGATCACGGCGACGTTGGCTAGGAACCAGGCGTAATAGAGCTTGAACCCCGCCTCCAGCGACGTCGGCGCGGTCCATCCCAACGCCTTGAGCGCCGAGACATCCATGACCTTGCGCGGCGTGCCGTCGGGGCGGCTGGTATCGAACGCGATGCGGCCTTCGAACCCCACCGTGGCGCGGACCACCTGCGCGAACTCGGCGATCGAGACGTCGCTGCCGGTTCCGACATTGACGTGCTCCTCGCCGGAATAGTGCTTCATCAGGTGCACACAGGCATCGGCGGCGTCCTCGACGAACATGAACTCGCGCCGCGGCGTGCCGGTGCCCCAGACCGTGACCTCGGCGGCGTGTGCGAGCTTCGCTTCATGGAAGCGGCGCAGCAGCGCGGCCGGGACGTGGCTGTTCTGCGGATGGAAATTGTCGCCCGGACCATAGAGGTTGGTCGGCATCGCGGAGATGAAGTCGCGTCCATGCTGCCGGCGATAGGCCTGACACAGCTTGATGCCTGCGATCTTGGCGATCGCATACCATTCGTTGGTCGGCTCGAGCGGACCGGTCAGCAGCGCGGCTTCCGCCATCGGCTGAGCCGCGTCGCGCGGATAGATGCAGGAGGAACCGAGGAACAGCAGCTTCTCCACGCCGATCCCGTGCGCCGCGTGGATGACGTTCGCTTCGATCGCGAGGTTGTCGTAGATGAAGTCGGCCGGATAGCTGTCGTTGGCATGGATGCCGCCCACCCGCCCGGCGGCCAGGAAGACCGCGTGCGGCCGCGCCGCCGCCATCCACGCCTCGGTCTCCGCCTGCCGCGTCAGGTCCACCTGGTCGCGCGCGACCGACAGGATCTCGCAGCCTTCGGTCGCCAGTCGCCGCACGATGGCACTGCCGACCATGCCGCGATGCCCGGCGACCCACACGCGCTTGCCGGAGAGGGAATAGGTCATCTTGCCTGTGCGTTGACATGCCCCGCCGCGCCCACGAACGCAGCCGGACAGGCTTTGCACAATCCCTGCGGATTTACAATCAAGGCGCGGGTTAAGACCGGCGGGCGATCGCGATCAGGTTGACGCTCGGATCCTCACGATCCGAGATCGACAGCTGCTCCGGCCCGAAACCGAAATTGACCGGCTCCGATCCCGCGGGCTTCTCCTGCGTCAGCTTGCGGGCCAGCGGCCGCGCCAGATGCCGCCCCAGCTGGCGTACGAAATTCAGCCCCGCCACGCGCAGCGGCTCGGGAATGAACGGCAAAGTCAGCGGCAGCAGGATCCAGCGCAGCGACAAGGTGCGGCGCGCCTCAAGCGCGATCACGTCGGACCGGCCGCCCATCATCTTGATCGTCACGTCGCCGAAATGCCGGGCGACGACTTCGCGCAACGCGTCGGCGGAATATTCGTAGAGGTGCCACATGTTCCAGGGCTTCTGCCCCGGGAAGAGGCGGGAGCTGCGGTCCGGCGTCGCCACCACGAAGGTGCCACCGGGCTTGAGCACGCGCCGGATCTCCGAGAGATAGGCGTTCACGTCGCGCACATGCTCGATCACCTGGAACGACAGCACCACGTCGAAGCTGGCGTCGGGAAACGGCAGCGCTTTCTCCTCGACCGGAGGAACTGCGATGTAATCGAGATTGCCGCGCCGGTACTTGTCCTTGGCATAGGCGACCGCGTCGGCGGAGATGTCGATGCCGACCACCCTGGCGCAATGCTCCGCGATCCGGGCCGTGCCGTAGCCGCTGCCGCAGCCGAAATCGAGCACGGTCTTGCCGGCGATCATGTCCCGCACATAGTCGTAGGTGACGATGTGGAACAGGTAGATCAGGTAGGACTGCGGCGAGGCGGTCCGGTATTCCTCGATCATCCGTTCGCTGGTCGGTTCGAGACTCATGCCTGCTCCCATCGAGACCCGGCGCGCTGGGCACCCGGACTGACCCCTATCACGGCTTTCTTAGCAATTTGTTTAGCATACGGCGGACACTATCCTGGACCCATCCAAGCCCTTGGAAAGTCCGCTGGAGCCGCCCCTGTCGTCCTCGCCGCACCGCGTTGTCCTGTGGGGCACCTATGACCTCGGCAAGCCGCGCACCCGGATCCTGATCCGCGGCCTGGGCGAGGCCGGCGTCGAGCTCATCCAGTGCCACGTCGACGTCTGGTCCGGCATCGAGGACAAGGCGAACATCGCCGGCTGGCGCAAGATCGCGGCCGTCCTCGGCAAGCTGATCCTGGCCTACCCGATCCTGATCTGGCGCTATCTGCGGCTGCCGCGCCACGATGTCGTGCTGGTCGGCTATCTCGGCCATCTCGACGTCATCGTGCTCTGGCCGTTCGCCGCGTTGCGCGGCGTCCCGGTGGTGTGGGACGCCTTCCTGTCGCTGTACGAGACCATCGTCGAGGATCGCCAGATGGTGGGCCCGCGCCATCCGCTCGCCTGGCTGGTCTGGGCCTGGGACTGGCTGGCTTGCCGCGCGGCCGACCTGGTGCTGCTCGACACCCTGGCGCATGCGCGCTGGTTCCAGTCGGAGTTCAAGCTCCAGCTCGGGCGGACCGACGCAGTCTTTGTCGGCGCGGAGCCGAATGCCTTTGCGCCGCTTCCCAACGCAGGCGCCGAGACCGGCGGACCGATCCGGGTGCTGTTCTACGGCCAGTTCATTCCGCTGCACGGCATCGAGACCATCGTCGCGGCGGCGGCGCGCACGGCGCCCGATCGGTATTCCTGGACCATCATCGGCACCGGCCAGGAGGACGCGCGCATCCGCAAGCTGCTGGAGGCCCACCCGATCCCCCATCTGCGCTGGATCACCTGGGTGCCGTACGCGCAGTTGCGCGAGAGCATCGCCACCGCCGACATCTGCCTCGGCATCTTCGGCCAGTCCGGCAAGGCTGCCCGGGTCATCCCCAACAAGGTGTTCCAGGTCATCGCCGCCGGCCGGCCGCTGGTCACGCGCGATTCCCCCGCGATGCGCGAGCTGGTCACATCGGATACGCCGGGTATCCACCTGGTGCGGGCCGGCGATGCCGACTCCCTGCTGGCTGGCATCGCAGAGCTGGCGCGGCAGATCCGCCAGTCCTCCACCGCCGCCCTATTCGGCTCCCTGCGGGACCAGATCGCGCCCGCCGCCATCGGCCGGCAGCTCGCTGCCCTGCTCGCCAGTGTCGCGAGCGCGCGGCAGGGGGGCTGACATGGCGACGCATCACCCCGTCCTCGGCGCCGCGCTGCCGGAACTCGGCTGGGTCCCGGCGCCGAGCTACCTGATGCGGCGCGACCGCATCCTGCGCATGATGCGCGCGCTGCCGCCCGGGCAGTTGCTGGAGATCGGCTGTGGGGCCGGCGCGCTGCTCAGCGACCTCGCGCGCATGGGGCATGCGTGCCAGGCGATGGAGACGTCGCCCGCCGCCCGCGCTCTGGCCGAAGTCATGCTGCGCGAGCACGCCGGCGTCCGGGTCCATGACGCTGCGCAGGACGGCTGGCACGGTCGCTTCGACTATGTGCTGTCGTTCGAGGTGCTGGAGCACATCGAGGACGACCGCGGCGCGCTCAGGACCTGGGCGAGCTGGCTGAAACCGAACGGCCATCTCGTGATTTCGGTGCCGGCGCATCAACGGCGCTGGACAGCCTCGGACGTGTGGGCCGGCCACTACCGCCGCTACGAGCAGGCGCAGCTCATCAGCCTGGTCGAGGCGAGCGGCTTCCAGGTTCGCCAGACGGAATGCTACGGCTTCCCCCTCTCCAACATGATGGCGCCGGTGCGCGGCTGGCTGCACCAGCGCGCCATGCGGCGCGAGCGCACCTCGGCCGAGGACAAGGCCGGCAATACCCAGCGCAGCGGCACCGAGCGCGCGGTCGAATCGCGGTTCTACCCGCTGGAGGCCAGCTTCGTCGGCACCGCCCTGCTCAAGCTGAATTTCGCCATCCAGGCGCTGTCGGTGGGCACGGAAATGGGCACCGGATATCTCGTCCTGGCCCAGAAATGCTGAGATAATCCCGCGATTCCAGCGCCTCAGCGGGCCGCGAAAACCGTGGTTTTCTAACACTTTATTTACCAAGCCAATCGACACTAGGCAGCCTCGCCACCTCGCCCAATTCCTGAGGAGAGTCTGCTGCTGCCGCGGCCGCCCGATCGGTCCCCGACGTCGCACCGAGCGCCCGGAACCCCGGACGCGCGCGCATCGTCGCGCGCCCAGAGCGCGGAACCGCAGGCATGATGCAGCCGCCAACATCACCCGCCATGTCGGGCAAGCCGGCCGCGACCACCGGCGGTGCCCTGGCCTGGATCACCCTTCACGCGGAACGAGTCATGCTGGCCGCGATCCTGGTCGCGGTCGTCGCCAAGTTCTGGCTGATCCTCCGCATCAACCTGAACTGGGACGAGTTCTATTTTCTCGAGCTGACCCATCAGTATGCCAGCGGCACGCTGACGGGGCGGTTCCAGACCTTCCACGTGCACCTGTTCTCCTGGCTGCCGGCGCTCGGTTGGGACGTGCCGGACCAGATCGTGGCAGGCCGCCTGGTGATGGCGGTGCTGGCGACGGCCAGCGCCTATCTGACCTACGCGATCGCGGGCCGCTTCGTGACGCGGCGCGGCGCGCTGTTCGCGCTGCTGGCCTACCTGTCGGTGAGCGCCGTGATCGAGCACGGCAGCAGCTTCCGCGTCGATCCCATCGTCACCTTCCTGTGCCTGCTCGCATTGTTCGCCATCCTGTGCCGGCCGGGCGGCGCGCGCGGCGCTGTGTTGGCCGGCGCCGCGATGGCGCTGGCAGCGCTGGTCACGGTCAAGAGCGCGTTCTATCTGGTGATCATCGCCGGTGTGTTCTGGTGCCTCGGGGATAACCTGCGCGACCGCGCCAGGCTGGCGCTGCCGTTCGCGGCCAGCTTCGCACTCGGGGCCATCGCCCTCTTCGTCTTTCACGACGCGACGCTGGCGCCGCAGGAGGCCGGCGGCGCCGCTGAGTTCCTGCACGGCTCCGCCTCGAAGGTGTTCTTCGAGAGCGTGTTTCCGCGCGCCTTCGACCTGATCTGGATGCTGATCCCGAACCCGTTGTTCTGGCTCCTGCTGGTGCAAGGCGTGGCGGTCACGTGGTCGGCGGCGCGCAAGCCGGGAAATCGCAGCGGCTGGGAGGCCTACCTGCCGCTGGTGCTCGCCTTGCCGGTGCTGACGCCGATCCTCTATCGCAACGCGTTTCCGTATTTCTATCCGTTCATCCTGGCGCCGGCCGCCATCCTGGTCGGCCTCGCCTTCGACAAGCAGCGCCAAGGCGCGCACAAGCCCAATGCCGTCCCGCCGGCCAAGCTGGGCGTGGCGCTTGTGCTGGTGCAGTGCGCCATCCTGGCGTTCGGCACCCTTTCCAAGGTCAACGAGGACGCGCGCGTCCAGCGCGAGACCATTGCGGCGGTGCGTTCGGTCTTTCCGCAGCCGGTGCCGTACATCGAGGGCTTCGGCGTGCTCGCCGACTATCCGCGCAACGGCTTCTTCATGAGCAGCTGGGGAGTCGAGAACTATCGCCGGGTCGGGCAGCCGGTATTCGCCGCGCTGGTGGCGCGAAACCAGCCGCCATTCGTGCTGGCCGATTCGCCGTCGCTCTACGGCGCGTTGGTGCCGGGAGTGGTGGTGGACCAGGACCGCAGCTTCCTGCCGGAGGACGCGCGCTTCCTGCAGGACAACTACATCCGCCATTGGGGCATGCTGTTCGTCGCCGGCAAGCATCTCGGGTCGCCGGCTACCAACTTCGACATCG
>Ga0070674_100001159_pt1 | contig 13878 bp, 11 predicted proteins | sample KBSM33metaG_FD_65344 | JGI IMG/M metagenome (GOLD analysis project Ga0070674, IMG submission 65344) | Miscanthus rhizosphere microbial communities from Kellogg Biological Station, Michigan, USA - KBS M3-3 metaG | ecosystem: Host-associated > Plants > Roots > Rhizosphere > Soil ... | reverse complement strand
TTGTCGAGGACGTTGACGGCGCGGTAGTACCCGTCGGCCTGCAGGTAGGTGGCCCCATCGTTGAAGACCATGAGGCTCACCTCGGTCTTGCCGTCATACTGCGCAGGCACGTACACCCAGTAGTCGTGATCGACACCGGTGAATGCCGCGCTCGGCAGCGTGAAAGGCCCGACGACCTTTCCCTTCGGCACGCCGCGGCGGACGAGGGAATCGGGCCCGAGCTCGTAGAACGCGTCGTAGTTCGGTTCCGACGGCGCGCGACGCTGGGCAGTGGCCACGCCGATCGACGCCGCGATGACGAGAATGAGCACTGCGGCGATCGTGCTGTGTCGTGCGATCTGTTTCATCATCAACCAACCACGAGGGAGACTGTCCATCAGCGCTCCAATTGCGCCACGAGGATCGACGTGTCACCTGGCGCCTTGATGATAGACCGTCGGGCGGACGGAGGGTTCTGGTCCCGCCGTCTCCAGCCAGAGTTCAGGAGTTCATGCCCTCACGAGATGGCAGCTCAGTCCATAATGGCCAAACTGTAACGAACGGCATGTGGCAAGATGCCGCCACTGTGATGGGCCCGTCTTCACGGAATAGGCACCTCGCTCTCCGAAATTTTGTGACAGCTGATCGCCGCCGTTGAGCTAGGCAGCGGCTACTCACACACGGCGCACGCTGTCCTCTCCACAGAAGGCTTCTGCATGGCGGACCTCAACGTGAAATCTCGTACCGCATGGAGAGGAAATATACGGAGGCTCACGTCGGGACAGGCGCGGACCTGGCTCGCCCGGCATTTGCACATTGACACTGACGAGCGCAGGCGCCTCGCTGCGCACGGCTTCGCAGCAAGTGTTGTCGCTGGTGCCGCCTTGCTACGGTGGACGCTCCGCTCCTCGACCGATGAACCGCAACTCTGGCTCTTTCACGTCGCGATTGCGCTGTCTGCTGCGAACAGTGGAACCGCCGCGGCGCTCGTTGCGACTCTTCTCTCGGTGCTGCTGGCACGTATCGGGTCGGTGCCACTTTCGACGTCATTGCTGTTTGGCCTCGAGGGGCTGCTAATCGCGTTCATCGTCCTTCGTATGGCGAAGGCGATTCAGGGCTTGCGGCTGAGCCTCGCTGCGCTGACTAGTTCGACTCGCGAGCTCAAATCAGCCGAGCGTCAAGCGAGCCGAATGAATCATGCGCTGGGCCGTCTCGAGCAGGCGTCGGGCGAGACGGTTCTGATTCTCCTCGACCAAACGGGACACGTCAGCGATTGGGGCAGCGGTGCGGCGCGCTTGTATCGTGTCGAAAGCCGAGAGATGGTTGGGAAGGGCGCGGCGACCATATTCGACGAGCCCGGCCAGGCGGATTTTTCCCGGTTGCTCAGCGAAGCACGACGAGCCACGACTCGTCACTCCTGCCGGCAGTTGCGTGCTGACGGGACGACGTTTGCTGCCGAGATTGAGATCAGTCCTCTCGTATCGGGCGGACTCGACGGATTCACCCTGATCGTGCGCGACCTGACAGACCAGCAGGCGCGCGCCGCCGCTGACTGGTCCACGGCCGAAGCGCATGCGCGGCTTCGCGACGAGGTACAACTCGCGCAGCGGCAGCTGTCGACGCTCCAGGATCTGACGGATCCCACTCTCAATTCACTCGGGGATGTCGAATTCGTAACGGAGCTGCTGGATCGCCTGCGCACGGCGATCAAAGCAGAAGGAATCGCGTTGATTCCCTTCGGTCGCCTGCCACGTCACCCGTTCTACGCGAGCAGTGGACTTCAGTGTCAACGAGGTAATCCTCGGCCGTTTGTCGACGTGAAGACCAACACGGCCCGGGCATTGATGATCCACAACGACCCGTCCGGTGTGGCCGAGGTGAGCGCGGCCGTGTGGCCGGACGATGTGTCGTCGCTGATCGCCGTACCGTTGGTGCGTGCCGGGTCGAAACAGGCAGTCATGGAGGTGGTCAACCGAACCGGGCGGCGCGCTACCGAATGGGAGATCGCACTCGTGCAAGTCGTCGCGGCGAGAATCGCCGGCTTCCTCGAAGATGAGTCCGATACGGACTCCGGCGTCAGTGCTGGGACCGCGTCCGACTCACCCTCGATCTCACGCACCGGGTCAGAAGCGAGCCTGAGACTTAGTCTGGGCGAGCGTGTCTCGGACCAGCACTAGAGGCCGGCACCGTCGACCCGGCGGTCCTTGTCGTTGTGTGGTCCATGGCCGGCTCAGTACACGCGCAGCTTCACATCATCGATCGACACCGAGCCGATTGAGCCTGCCGAACTGATTTTTACTTCGGTAATGTATCCACCGAAACCGGACAGATCCCAGCGGCCGGTGCCCAATGAGTTCCAACACAGCCAAATGCCGGGCGCGGTCGTCCCATCGGGTCCGCTCGTCTCCCAGGGACCGTCCTCTTCCTGCATCGGCTTGTAGCAGAGTCGTACTGGGTTCTCGCTCACGACCCGGAGACCGTCAAGTCCGAACAGCTTCTTGCCCCAGCCGTCGTAGAGATAGAGGTGAATGACAGCGTTCCCGTCATGACTTACGAGACGGCGTGGCTTCGTGCGCGGATCGAATTCCTCGCATGTGCCATCGTCGTGGATGATGTCCCAGTCAATGACAGACGGATAGCATGGTTGGATCGCCGGATCTTCGTAGGCGAGGTGGAAGTGTTCGTACGGGGCAATCGGGCGGACGACGGCGTGATCGATCCCGTTGCACGCCTGGAACCACCACGGCGACCACGCATGCCCGTCCTCTGCATACAATGGAAAACCATCTGGCGCGTACGTGAGGCGGTCCAGAGCATCGTAGTCGCTGAAATCAACGAGACATTGCGACGATTTCAGGACTGGGGGACGAGCCACGAGAGTATCGAGTGGATCCGTCGGCCGCGGCGAGGTCGCGAGCAGATGGGCCACTGGTGTTCCCGGCCGCATCGTCGTCGGGGTCGGCTGCCGGGCTGCCTTTACGTTGTCATGGACGATCTCGCCCTCCGACGTCGCAACGAGAATGGCACGCGGTTTGGCCGTGTCGATGGCTGATAACCCAGCCCTCACCTGGGCGAGCGGGTCCACCGTAGGCAACAACACGAATACGACGGTGGCAAACGCACGCGGTGAGATGTGCCTGGCCATGCGCTCCTCCTCATCCGAAGCGGCCTGCCTCGCCGGATCGCAGAGTTAGTGAGCCAAGGTGGCGCTCCGTTGCATCGCCATTGCAATCTCTGACTTGGCATCCGATAACTCGGCTGCCAACTTCGTTAAACCTCTGTCAGGAATACGCGCGTTCATGCGCGGCGGTGGCCTTGAAGTGACGGAAGACTTCGTGTCTGGGCCGGCTAGAAGCCGAACCTTGCGACAATCACGGTCACGTTGTCGCGTCCGCCGCCATCGAGCGCGAGTTGCACCAGTCGACTACAGACGTCACTTGCTTGCGCTCCGCCAGCGAGCGTTGCGGCAATCGTCTCGTCATCGACGCAGTCGGTCAGCCCATCGCTGCAGAGCAGCAGGCGATCGCCGTCTTCGAGGCGCAGCAGGTCCACGTCCACGTAGACCTGCCGTGCGCTCCCGCCAAGCGCGTTGGTCAGGAGATGTCGCAAGCCTGAACCGGCAACCTCATCGGGCGACAGTTGGCCGGCGTCGACAAGCATTTGCGCGTAAGTGTGATCCCTCGTCAGCCGTTCGAGCCGGCCGGCCCGAAGCAAGTACGCGCGCGAGTCGCCGACGTGGATGATCCACAGGTCGCGGCCGCAACTTCGGGCGCAGGTCAACGTCGACCCCATGCCCCTCAAGGCTGCGTCCTCGCGTCCCCGCTCGAACACGAGCGAACCGACCTGTTGAACGATTTCGCGGGCGCGCTCTTCCATCTCAGGGGCGTGTTCGTCATCCACCCTGAAGATCCAGTCAGGGATATCCAGGGCGAGGCCAACGAGCGAGCTGATGGCCAGCCGGCTGGCGACTTCGCCGGCCGCGTGGCCACCCATCCCGTCGGCGACGACCATCACGTGGTTGATTTCGTCCGCCCGCTCCGGCACATCACCGGCGGGAAGGCTCGTCAGTACCGTCTCCAATGCGCGCGTCGCCTTGGCAACGAAGAAATTGTCTTCGTTGTTGGCGCGCACATGGCCGACATGCGTCATCGCGCTGATGTCGACGCGCGCGACCTGTGAAGCGGGTCGCGCCGTGACGACTGGCCGAACATCACTCGACACCGATGACGTCTTGATCATGGGATCCTCGCGCGAAAAGCAAGGATCAGGCTAACACTAGTCGAGCGTGAGATTCGCGCGAAGTTTGTCGAGCAGTTTTTCGCCGATACCGCGCACCGCGGTGAGCCCGTCGATCGACTTATATGGCCGACCCTTGACGATCGCATCCGCCACCTTCCGGCTCAGCCCCTTGACCGCCGCGAGCTCCTTTGCCGTCGCACGATTGACCGAGACGCGAGCCACCCGTTCCGCACTGACCGGGACTGCTCGCACCGCTGCCGAATCCTCTCCTGGCGTCGCCTTCACGACGTCCGTGTCGGTGGCCGGAGTTGCTGCCGCGATGGTCGTGTCGGTCACCGAAGTTGCCGCCGCGACGTTCGCCGCGCTGGCAGGAGTTGGCTCCGAGACGCTGAAGCGATCGGCGAAGCGAGTGAAGTCGCGCGTGACGTAGCCGGTCGGACCGGCCCATTCGCGCAGCATCAGCACGATCTCCCAGTTGCCCGCCGGCGGCGGCGAGAACGGAACGCGCTCGACCACCGCAGAGAGCGACGTCTGGCCAGCCAGCCGTCCAAGTTCGGCACGTCCGAGCGCGTGACCTTCGAACGTCCCGCCGCGATATGTCTCGGCAAGTGCCCACAACTCCAGGCTGAGCGAGCCGCTCAGGTTGTCGCTGGCCCGTGGACTGCGAATCGCATCGGCCTCGAGCACGACATGTTCTCCGTCGATCCGATAGTCGATACGCCCGTCGAGGTGCGGCGTCACGAACTGCTGGCGAACAGGGTAGTTCGCGAAGTCGTGCACCTGTGTGTGCCCGTTGTCGCCGCTGGCGAGCACGAGCACCATCGCGTAGTCGCGTTGCCCGCCGGGCACCTGTGCCTGCGCCGCGGCATCGAGGCGCTGCGCGTTGTCGCCGGCGTCAAGAGGCTCACTGAGCGTAGCCTCTGCGACTTTGACGCCGAAAAGCGGGCCGCCGGCATGCGGTTGCTCGCACGCCCAGAGCTGCAGGGCCCACTTGCCCGTCAGGGGCGGGGTCTCGAGGAATTCGACGTCGGCGTGGAGCTGCGCGACGTCACCGTCGATCACGTAACCATGGTTGGCGCCGAGGCGCACGTACGGACGAAGAACAATGTCAGTGCTGATCTGGCTCACGAAAATCTCTCCAGGCAAGTAGTGGGTCAGTCGAGAAGCTACCGGGGATTCAGCGCCCCGATGTGTTGACGAAAGTTTTGGAATGGCAATTGTTGCGGAGTTGGAACGAACGAAATTATACGGTTGTGCACTACGGGATTCACGCGTGAAATCGCGGCATTCAAACGTGACGCCGCCGATCGTCATTCCGACAAAATCGATCCACTCGTGATCCATCCGCATTGCTTTTCGCATTGCGCACGAGAACTACGGATCGCGGTTGGTACTTGATACACTTTTCGGCCAACCCGCGAGTGTCGGCTTGACCTCACGAATTTCCCCGCAGGAGAAGGCGGCGCTGGACGACTTGGCCGCGTCACTCGCGGACTGAGCGACCACGGATCGGCAGGAGCAACTACCAACATGGTCAATACGGTCGACCACGAATACACGGACTGGCTGACGCGATATCGTCGTGCGTGGATCGAGCGCGATCCCGTCGCTGCCGGCCAATTGTTCACTGAGGATGCCACGTATCGTGAGCAGCCCTTCCAGCCGCCATTCGTTGGTCGCGAGGCGATCCGGAACTACTGGGCCAACGTCACCGCATCGCAGACAAGCGTCGAGCTCCGTTACGGCAAATCGATTCGCGACGGCCGGCGTCTGGCGGTGGAATGGTGGGCGAACCTCCAGACCAATGACGGTCCTCTCACGTTAGCGGGCGAATTCCTGCTCCTGTTTGCAGACACCGGTGAGTGTCGTGAACTGCGCGAATACTGGGTCCTCACGCAGGGTAGCGTCGAGCCGCCGCCCGGATGGGGCGAGTAAGCCGCTTGCCGGGGAAGCCGCATACGGCCGTCCGACCGTCAGTGAGCCAACTCGAAGCGACGATCATCCGGCGAGTGACGCTTCGGCTCGTTCCGTTTCTGATGGTCTGCTACTTCGTCTCGTTCGTCGATCGAGTCAACCTGGGATTCGCCGCGCTGCAGATGGTGCGCGACCTGCATTTGTCATCGACGGTCTTCGGCTTTGGCGGCGGGATCTTCTTTCTGTCCTATTTTCTGTTCGAAGTGCCGAGCAATCTCGCGCTCGCGCGCGTTGGCGCTCGACTGTGGATTGCCCGCATCATGATCACTTGGGGCGTGCTGGCGATGGCGATGTCGCTCGTGACCGGTCCACAGTCGCTCTACGGCATGCGATTTCTGCTCGGTGCTGCCGAAGCCGGGTTCTTTCCGGGCGTCATGCTGTACCTGACCTACTGGTTTCCGCCCGCCTACCGCGCGCGGATCATCGCTCTCTTCACGGTCGCGATACCTGTATCCGGGTTCCTGGGATCCCCGATCTCCGCCGCATTGCTCGGCATGGACGGATACCTCGGCCTTCGTGGCTGGCAATGGATGTTCATCATCGAAGGTATTCCGGCAGTCGTGCTTGGCGTCGTGTGCCTGTTTGTGCTGACCGATCGTCCTGCACACGCAAAGTGGCTTTCGCCTGACGAGCGCGAATGGTTACGGCAACGTCTCGACGATGACTCGCGGCCACGGGCGCGGCTGGCGCAGGGAAGCCTGTTGCAGGTGTTGTTCAACCGTAACGTGCTGATTCTCAGCCTCGTGCTCGCCGGCAGCACGGCCGTGAGTAGCGGCGTGCAACTGTGGCAGCCGCAAATCATCCAGTCGTACGGTCTGACCAACATGCAAACGGGTTTGCTGAACTCGATACCGTTTGCACTTGCCTCCATCGTCATGATCTTCTGGGGGCGCCACTCCGATTTGAAGTCCGAGCGTATCTGGCATGCAGCGCTTCCATTAATGCTGGCTGCCGCCAGCTTTGCAGGGGCGATCGTGTTCAACTCGCTCACGCCGATCGTCGTCATGCTGTGTCTCGCCGCGATCGGCATCTATGCAGGCAAGGGACCGGCGTGGGCCGTCTCGACCGAGTGGCTGTCCGCGAGCACCGCGCCGGCGGGTCTCGCTCAGATCAACGCGATCAGCAATCTCGCCGGGTTCGGTACGACCTTCGCGATGGGCGCAATCAGGGACGCCACCGGACGCTTTTCCCTGTCGCTCGTGCCGCTAGTCGCACTGTCGGCTTCGGCAGCGGTGGCAATACTCTGGATCGGCTACTCCGACCGCGCTCATCGTCGCTCACAACGCTGAGGCAGCCTCGTCGCGTGCAGAACGATCTGGTCACGTCCGTCGTATCCGAAGGGACTGTGGACCAGGAGAGCCAACTTGGAACGCGACGACTTCAACAACGCTGCGAAAACACTCGAAGATGCCTTCTTCGCCAAAGAGAACGCCCGGCTTCTGCAACAGATGCGTGATCGGGCCAAACAGCAGGAGCGGCGCGCCGCCATGCGCGAGGTCGTGCGCGTGGACGACGACGGATTGATCGATCACCTCATCGAGCTCGGGCTCGAGCCGCAGACGGTGCTCGCCTTGCAACTCGTGCCGCTGGCGGCCATTGCGTGGGCCGACGGACAGATGGAACCGCGCGAGCGCGACGCGGTGCTGAAAGCTGCGGCCGCTCAGGGTGTGCCACCGGACAGCGTCGCGGCGCGAATGCTCGATGGCTGGTTGAGCCAGCAACCCGGTGCGGAGCTGGTCGATGCATGGAAGCGCCAGATGCGGGCGCTCTGGCCGTCACTCTCGCCGAAGGAACGCGATGACATTCGCGCGTCGGCACTTGAGCGCGCGCGCAGCGTCGCTGAGGCTGCCGGCGGTTTCCTCGGTCTGACCTCGCGAATTTCGCCGCAGGAGAAAGCGGTTCTGGACGACCTCGCTCAAGCGCTCGCCGATTGAAACGACCTCAGTCCTTGAGCGCTTGATGAACGAGTGCGACGGCAATCGATCCTTCGCCGACAGCCGACGCCACGCGTTTGACGTTTCCCCCCCGAACATCACCAACCGCAAATACGCGAGGACGGCTCGTTTCGAGCAGATAGGGTGAACGCGCGAGTGGCCACGCCGCCGTTGCCAGATCGTCGTGCGTGAGACTCGGCCCGGTCTTCACGAATCCGTTGTCGTCGAGCAGCACGCAGCCGTCGAGCCAATCCGTGTTGGGAGTCGCGCCAGTCATGATGAACACATGCCTGATGCGATGAACCTCGGTCTCGCCGGTCTGGTTGTTGCGCCAGGTGACGCACTCGAGTTCGTTCTGTCCCTCGAGCGTTACGATCTCGGTGAATGGGTGCACGACGATCGATGGGTTACCCTCGATCCGGTGAATCAAGTAGCGCGACATCGTCAACGCGAGGCCCTGAGATCGAACCAGCACGTGAACTCGAGGGCACGTGCGGGCGAGGAAGACGGCAGCCTGCCCCGCCGAGTTCCCTCCCCCGACGATGACGACCTCGTGGTTGGCGCACACGTGCGCTTCCATCGGCGTCGCGGCGTAGTAGATTCCTGAACCCTCGAAGCGTGAGAGGTTGGGAAGCGGCACCTTTCGATACTCGGCGCCGGTCGCGACGATGACTGCGCGCGCGAGGACTCGTTCTCCAGACGCCATCTCCACGGCGTATTTGCGGTCGGCACAGATCAAGCGCGAGCCACCCGCAGCCACCTGCACATCAGCGCCGAACTTCTGTGCTTGTGTGTAGGCACGCGAGGTCAGCTCCTGACCCGACACTCCCATCGGGAATCCGAGATAGTTCTCGATCTTCGAGCTCGCTCCCGCTTGTCCACCGGGTGCACTCGATTCGAGGACCAGCACGTCGAGGCCTTCGGAGGCGCCGTATACCGCCGCGGCAAGTCCGGCCGGTCCCGCGCCGACGACCACGAGGTCTCGCACCTTGCTGGTGTCGAGCGGATCGTTCAGGCCGAGGCATTCGGTGATCTTCCTGTTCGTTGGATTCCTCAGCGCAACTTTTCCGCGGCAAAGCAGGACCGGGACTTCGCCGATGGTCACCGAGAAGCGATCGAGCAGCTCCTGTGCCCCGGCGTCTCGATCGAGATCGATGTAGGCGTGAGGATGGCCGTTTCGCGTCAGGAAGTCCCTGATGCGCAGCGTATCGGCGCAGTGTTCGGACCCGACGACCACGACGTCGCCGAGGCCTTGCGCGACGAGCTCGACGCGTCGCAGGATGAACGCGCGCATCAGGACGTCGCCAAGGTCGGCGTCGCCCTGAACCAGCGACTGCACGTGCGCATGGTCGAGCTCGATGACCTCACCGGCCTCGCTGACGCGGATCTGCATGAGCGCGCGCCGGTTCGAGAACATGTTGAGCTCGCCGGTGAACTGACCGGATCGCAGGGTCGCAACGAGCGACTCCGCGCCGCTTCCCGCCGGCCGAACGATTCGAAGCTCGCAGCTCCGGACGACGAAGAACGGCGCCTGCCGCTGTCCCTCGGTGACGAGCAGGTCATCGCGGCGTACGATCCGCGTCCGTCCAAGATTGGCTATTCGTTGCAGCTGCGCATCGCTCAGCCTGGGAAATACATGATCAGGCAGTGCTTGTGAAACGATCGGATCCTGAGAGCTGTTTGCCATTGATGAACCAGACGTTCATCATACCCACCTTGCGAAAAACATTTACCGGCCCTCCACTCGTGATCGTTGCGCTGAGCTTCGTGGCGACTCAGCCGGCGCTTGCGCAGACGGGTGCGCGTGGACCGACATTCGAGGTCGTTTCGATCAAGCGCAATACTTCGGCGATAGGGCCAGGCTTCAGGTCCAACGTCGTGACCTGGCGGCCGGACGGTGCCCTGACCATGACCAATGTCACGTTGCCGGTCATCATCTCGCGCGCATATGCCGGCACGGTCCCTGCTGATATCGCAGGCTTGCCCGAATGGGCACGGAGTGAGCGCTTCGACGTGACCGCGACGTCGTCGCTGACGCAGGCCACGGCCGAGGATCGCATCGCAATGCTGCGCGCAATGCTGGCCGACCGGTTCAAATTAGCCGTGCACGTGGAAAAGCGGGAGCAGCAGGCGTACGACCTGGTTGTTGCGCGTGCCGACGCCGGACTCGGACCGGGACTGAAACCGACGGACACCGATTGCGTGCGAATCGTAGCCGAGCGGGCTGCCGCAGCCGAAGCAGCGCTCGCCGCAGGCAGACCTCCGTCGCCACCTGCACCTCCGGATTTCAGTGCGCCCCCGCCGCCGTGCATGCTGCGCATCCTTGACCCGAGTGTCCGCGACCGCTCGGGTGATCGACAAGGTCAGCTTGGCACGCTGCTGGAGGGAGAAACGACCATGAATGATCTGGCGTCGGGCCTTCGTTTCACGGTCGGACGTCTTGTCGTGAACAAGACGGCGCTTGCCGGCAGCTATCGTGTGGCGATGAACTTCGACGGGATGGCGGGACGCGGTGGACCTCCGCTGGCACCAACAGACACGACCGCTCCCTCCATTTTTGCCGCGGTGCAGGAACAACTGGGGCTGAAGCTGGAGGCGTCGCGTGCAGACGTGGATACGTTGGTGATCGATCGACTCGAGCGACCCACCGAGAATTGAACGTGACGGCTGCCTCGTTCTTCACACATCTCGAGTGCTCACGCCCGTGTGGTGCACCCGTGCTCAACGCGCGCGAGCGTCATCATTTATGCCGGTGCGGCGCTCCTCTGCTGGCTCGCTACGATCTCGCTGGCGCACGCCGCTGGTCGCGCGATGTGTTGACGGATCGCGCGCCCGACATGTGGCGCTACCGCGAAATGATGCCCGTCTTCGCGGACGAGACACCGGTCTCGCTCGGGGAAGGGATGACGCCGCTGTTCCATGCGGCGAGACTTGGCGCTCGCATGGGGCTCGAGTGGCTGTACGTCAAGGACGAGTCGCTCAATCCGACGAACTCGTTCAAGGCGCGTGGCCAGTCCGCGGCAATCACCCGCGCTCGCGCGCTGGCGGTGACCACCGTCTCGGTGCCGTCAGCCGGCAACGCTGGCAATGCGATGGCCGCCTACGCGGCGCGAGCAGGACTGACGGCGAAAGTGTTCCTCCCGAGAGACGTCAAGCAGCCGTTCATCCGCGAGTGCCAGTTGTACGGAGCAGATGTCACGCTCGTGGACGGCGTCATCACAGATGCCGCACGTGCCGCGGCCGAGGCGGGAGGGGCGCTCGGTTGGTACGATGTCTCTACGCTGAAGGAGCCCTACCGCATCGAAGGCAAGAAGACGATGGCCTACGAGCTTGCCGAGCAAATGGGATGGGAGTGGCCTGACTGGATCGTCTACCCGACGGGTGGCGGGACCGGGATGGTCGGCATGTGGAAGGCCTTCGAGGAAATTGAACGCATCGGTTGGGTTGCCCCGGGACGTCGTCCGCGCATGGTCTCGGTGCAGGCTGTCGGATGCGCGCCGATCGTCCGCGCATTCGACAGTGGGGCCGAGGCTGCCGCGCCCTGGGAAAATCCAGCGACTGTCGCCGACGGACTCCGGGTGCCTCGCGCGATCGGCGACTTCCTGATCTTGCGGGCCGTGCGCGAAAGCGGTGGCACCGCAGTCGCTGTTGAAGACGCGGCGATGATCGACGGCATGCTCGAGCTCGGCGCCACCGAGGGCATCAGCGCGGCGCCCGAAGGCGGCGCGGCGTTGGCGGCGATTCGAACGCTCGTCACCAGGGGAGTCATGACCTCGCGCGATCGCGTCGTGCTCTTCAACACCGGCGGAGCGCTCAAGTATCTCGACGCGCTGCCCTAAGTTCGCGGACCGATCACCCGAAGCGCTGCGCCAACGACGATGGCGCCACAGAGAATGCCAAGCTGCGGAAGGCTTCGTGTGCTGAGCAGCCACAGCGCGAAGCCAACTCCGGCAACTGAGAAGATCGCGCCGCCGGGGAGTTGAAACCCAGGCGATGGTCCGCGCGCTCTCCGCAAGGCGATGAGCGCCGCGCATGTCACGGCGAACACGACCAGTCGCGCGATTGCCGCCAATGTGGCGGCCTCCGAGAACGAGCTATAGAGAGCCATCGCCAGCGCGACGACGCCGTTCACGATGATCGCGACGTGCGGCGTGTGAAATCGCGGATGCACACCACCGAGAGGGGCTGGCAAGTCCCCGTGTCGCGCCATCGAGTACAGCACCCGCGGCGTCATCAGCGTGAAACCCGTCAGCCACCCGTAAACGGACAAGATGACCGCGACGCTGCCGAGTGTGGCGCCGCTCGTGCCCAGTAGCACACCGAGTGCCGAGGCGATCGGTGTGGTCACGTGACCGGCATCGGGCAGGACACCGACGATCACGAGTTGCAAGAGACAATACAGGAGGGTCACGATCGCGCCGGCAGCGATCAGTGCGAACGCCGTATCCCGTCGCGGATTGCGAGCCTCGCTCGCGGCAATAATCATCGATTCGAAGCCGCCATAGGCGAACACCATCAGCAGCACCGCTTCGCGCCAATCGGGGCGGACACTGATCTGCGTCGCGAGTGTCCCGGCCTGAATCTGCGGCAGCCCAACCACAACGAGCAGCGCCAAGGGCAGCAGCTTCGCAACGGTAAACACATTGGTCGTCCATGTCGCCATGCGTACACCGGCGACGTTGATGGCAGTGACGATCGCCACAGCCGCAGTCATCATCGCGGCGCGCCCGATGGGCGTCGCGAGTGACGGCATGAGCACGTCCAGATAGACGACGAGAATGTTCAGCGCCGCCGCGCAACCCAGGAGCCGTGACATGAGCAGCAGCCAGCCGACCTGGAACCCCACGACGGCGCCGAAGGCATCACGGGCGTAGAGATACGGGCCGCCGGCATCGTCGAACCGGCTGCCGACTTCTGCAAAACACAAGAGGACGATGAAGACGCAGACGCCGGCGATCAGGACCACCAGCGGACTCCACGCGCCGGTAAGGGCGGCGACGGCCGATGGGAGGCCAAAGACGCCGCTGCCGATCACGCCATTGACGACGGCCGCGGTCAGGCTGAAACGGCCGATGACACGAAGCAGCGACGGTTGAGGGGAGGTAGCGTTGGCGACGGGCAACACGGGGACCCGCGTAGGATACCCGCCGCCAGCGATCTTTACTTCTCTTTGAAGACCGTGTCGATCGCGAGTCCTGCCGCCAGGAGCAGCGGCGCCGCGTCCGGCCGGATCGCCGCGGTCTCACTGAGGGCGATCACGTAGTTGTCGGCCGAGGTGAAGAGCTCCTTACCCAGTCCCGCCCATTTCTTGGTGACCTTGCCGATCTCGGTTCCTTCAGGCGTGAGGAAGCGGAAGTTCCATCCCTTCCAATCGCCCTTGATCTCCGCGACGGGCTGGTCGAGTCCGTCCAGGACGTGGAATCCACCGCCGAGCGAGAACAGCTTGCTCTTGAACAGGCCGATCTGCTTGCCGACACTATCCGTGACCTTGACGTGTGAACGGAGCAGCGTCACACCGCGCGAGATCGTCAGAAGCACGCGACCGCCTTCGCGTTCTCGCACTTCGACGGTGGTCGGGAGCAGGCGCTTGTTGATCAGGAAACGCAGCACCTTGACGAACACGCTGATGTTCTCGCGAGCGATCCACACCTGCGCGCCGGTTGCCGGGTCGTAGATATCAAACGTGTCCACGATCTTGAGAAACCCCACCCGCTCTTTGATCAGGAACGTCTTCAGCTTGAACATCGCAAAC
>Ga0070674_100001157_pt1 | contig 13887 bp, 10 predicted proteins | sample KBSM33metaG_FD_65344 | JGI IMG/M metagenome (GOLD analysis project Ga0070674, IMG submission 65344) | Miscanthus rhizosphere microbial communities from Kellogg Biological Station, Michigan, USA - KBS M3-3 metaG | ecosystem: Host-associated > Plants > Roots > Rhizosphere > Soil ... | reverse complement strand
CGGACGTTCTGAATCGTGTAGCCGTAGTTGTCTTTCACCTCGCCGATGAAATCGATCAACGTGCGCGCCGCGCCACGCTTCCTCGCCAGCTCCAGCTCGCTGCCAGGAATCTTCACCGCGACCGGCACGAAGTATTCGGCGCGATTGAGCTGGAAGTAGTTCACTTCCATCGCGATCGCGATGTCGGTGACCGGGTCGTCCAGCATCAGCGCCTCTTCGAGCTGCCGTTCCTTGTCGGCGTCGTTGAAGCGACCGAACGCCTTGTCGGCGTAGTAGCCCTGTCGGTACGCGAGCTCGCCACCCTTCCCGCCGTTCAACGTGATGCGCACGCGACGGAACTTCCCGTCGGCGTCCGTGTGCGTGCTGTAGTACCCGACGATGTAGTAGTCACTGACGGCTTGCGCGGCCTGGACGATGCCGAGAGAGAGGTCGTTGTAGTCGAGCATCGCCTTGCCGCCAGTGTCCTTGGCGAGCGAGTACAACGTGTCCTGCGAGCGCTGGAAGTTCGTCACCGCGGCTTCGGCGAGCTTGCCCGTGAACATGCCGACACCGCCGGGTGAGGCACGCGATGCGTCACCAAGGGGCGGCGTGGCGACCAGACCGCGTGCGTCGATCGGGTTGAGCGTGACGTTCGCACGAATGGCGGCATTCACCGTGGCGCGCAATTGTGCCTGGTTGTCGGCGCCGTTCAGGCGCAGGCCGCTCGCAAAGTACATCAGCGTTTTTTGTTCCGGCAGCGCTCGGAGCATCGAGACAGCCGTCTGCAGCGCCGCCAGCTGGCGATCGGTGTTGAAGATGTTGAACTCGGCGTCGTTCTGTCCGAACGCCGTCCCCTCGGGGTGATCTGCGATGCCGTCGTTGTTCTGATCGTCGCCGTAGATCAGGATCTGAATGACTTCGCGCAGCGCGGCCTTGTTGTCGGTGAAGTCGCTCTTGACCGAGACCGCGCCCTCCTGGAACGCCATGATCGCGATCAGATCGGCCGGCGTCATCTGCGTGTCGATGTATTTCAACGCGTTGGTATAGGCGCGGATCTGATCCGGTGGCGACATCGCCGCGCCGTCGAAGTAGAACACCAGCAGCCGACGATCCTGATAACGAATGTCGCCGGCGGGAGGGGCTGCGATGGCGGTAGCCGTCGCGCGTTCGACCTGATTGTTGTTGGCTGGTGCCGGCGTTGCGGCAGGTTGCGGCGCAACAGCGGCCGGAGTGGGCGTCTGGGCATTGACGGCCGCTGCGGGTGTCTGTGCAGGCGTGGCTGCGCTCATGCGCTGGAACTCGACGAACGCGATGTCCTGCGGCACGCCGTCTTCCGTCACCGCGAAGTCTTTCGCGGTGAGCCCTTCGATGACCTTGCCGTCCTTGTCCTTCACCGTAACGGTCTGGACGATGAGGCGGGTCGTGGTTCGGAAGACCGGCTGTTGGTTTTGCGCGGGCTGCTGCTGCGCGTGCGTGACTCCACTGATTACTACACACAGAGCCAGGCAAACTCCCAACCCCCAACTCCACAACTCCCAACGTTGGGAGTTGGATCTCTTGGCCCTCGATGGGCCCTCGGGCCACCCCGAGCAACGTCGAGGGGTGGGGGTTGGGAGTTGACAGCGACACGACAGGGCAGGGAGCGCCATCGTTAGAACCTCAGTCGAAGGCTCGTTTGCACGCGTCGCATCTGGTTGGCCGCACTCGGCAGACCGAACTGCGGGCTGCCGACGAGCGCGTTGACGCTCGAGTAGGTGACGCTATTGAGCACGTTGGTGGCGTCGATGCGGAAATCCATATTGAGACGGTTGCCCCACGGAAATGTCCGCGTGATGCCCGCATTCATCCCGAACTGCGGCGCGCCCCTCGCGGAGTTGCGACCCGCATCGCCCCATTCGCCCGACGCAGGCGTCGTGTACGCCGCCGGGTTCAGATAGTACCCGGCCGGCGTATCGCTTGACGCTCCCGTGAGCGACGCACGAATGGCGCCGGTAAATCCCGTGCCGGGCGTCGTGGTCAGGTAGTAAGGCGTCGTGGGCAGTGCGCTTCCGCCCGTGATCTGACTGGTGATCGTCCAGCCCTTCAGAAGCGATCCGCGCCAGCCGTCGACGAGCGCACCGCCTGTCACGCCGACGCCCGTCGTGTACTGGAACTGCACCGACAGCAGGTGACGCTGATCAAAGGTCGATGGGCCGCGCTCGGCCTCGAGGTCCAGCCAGTTTTGCGCGAACGCAGTCCCACTCAGATTCGCACCCGCATATGACGCGGCATCGTCGGTGGCTTTGGCAAGCGTGTATTGCACCGTCGCCGTGAGACCGTTGCGCAATCTCCGCCGGACTTGCAGCTGACCCGCGTGACGCGACGAGGTGCCGTTCGACAACAGGTACGCGAAGCCCGACGGGCAAGTCACGCACGGGTCGCCAAAGCCGGGAGGATATGTGTTGGGCAGGAACTCCTGGATCAGGCCGGTTCCCCTGGTGCCGAGATATGTGGCGCTGACCGTGAGCGAGGCCGGAAGGTCGCGCTGGATCGAGACCTGCCAGTTGTGAGCGGATCCGATGCGGAAATCCGGATCGACCGCGAACGTGTTCAGCGTCTCGCCTTCGGGTGCGACGAAGCCATTCGCGAGCGTCAGCGGATTGGCCAGCGAGTTGGCGATGCTCAGCGCGCGCGAGAGCGGTGGCTGCTGTGCCATCAGCGTGGCGATTGATTGATAGACGTTCGTATTGCGATAGATGCCATATCCCGCGCGAACCACGACCGACGATCCCGGCACCGGCCGCCACGCGACGGCGAGACGAGGCTGCAGCCCGGCCCAGTTCGCGTGCATCAGCGAGGATGGGAACGTTTCACCGGTCAGCGAGCCTGCCGGGTCGGATGCCACGACCGGGCTGATCGACTTGAACCCTGGACCAATCTCCAGATTGACGAGACGGTCGTATCGCTCGCTCAACGGCGACTCGTACTCCCATCGCACGCCCGCCGTGACAGTCAGCGACGGCCCCACTCTCCAGTCGTCGGTGACGTAGGCGTCGTAGGCGAAGCCGCGGAGATACTTGTCGGCGTTGCCGTATGCGATCTGACTCGTGGCCGGAACGCCAAGCAGGAAATCCGCGAAGTCGGATCCGGTCAGCGCTCCGGTGAACGCGAAGCCGCCGCGTGGATCCTGCTGCGCAAGGATGTCCACGTGGTTCCGCTTCACGTCGCCGCCGATCGTGAAGTTGTGGCGGCCGCGGCTCATGAACATGTCGCCACCCCCCGCGTTGGTCTGGTTGCGCGTGAATCGTGGCAGTCCGTCGTTCAATCCAGCCATGCCGCTCGCGAAGTTGAGACTCGGCGGTCCCCAGTTGACCGGCTCTTGATTGTTCCCGTTGATTCCGGCGTCGCCGGACACGTTCGTCCGATAGGCGAAGTACGGCGTCGTCTCTGTCGTTTGACGAGTGAACTGGTAGCGGAGGCGCACTGACATGAGCTGCGCGATGCGATGGTTCCAGTTCACTTGCGCGTCCACGGCAGACGATGCGTTTTGGTCTTCGAACCCGAAGAGGTCATTGGCCTCGGTCGTGGTTTGTTGATACGACATGTTGCCAAAGACCTGGTTCCGCTGGTTGATGTTCTGCGTGAGGCGCGCCTGCAGGCTCTCTTGTCGCATCGCGGAGAGGATCGGTACCTCGTAGTTGTATCGGCCATCTGACTCGCGCGTCGGCTGCGGGTAGTATCCGAGCAGTGACGATGCCTGAGGGCTGATGCGAGCGCCGGGGATCGTGTTGCCGGGGAAGGGAAGGCCGGTGAGCGGATCGACGATCTGAATCGGGCGGCCAGACGCGTCGCGGCTCTGCGAGAAGTTGCCGGAGCGTTCGAGCGCGGTCGGCATCAAACCCGGTCGCGTCACGCCGTTGTCGTCGGCAGTGCGCTGAAATCCGACGAAGACGTTCATTCGATTCTGCAGGCGCGGAACCTTGATCGGACCGCCGAAGGTTCCCAGCACGTGAACGTTGTAGTAGTCGGGCCGCGGCGTCGGGATACCGGTGAGTGAATAGGGACGGGCGTCCCACACCGAGTTGCTGAAGAGACCGCCGACCATACCGTTGTAGAGCGCACCGGGACGTCGCCGGTTGTTGCCGAAGGCCGAAGGTTGCGCGAACGGAGAAGCCGCGCCGTTATTGACGCTGCCGTTGATCAGGAATCCATCCGCTGCGGCGGCCGACTCCGCGGGCGGATCATCCGCAGGCGGCGCAGCGGCCGCCTGTCGTGGCGGCGTTTGTGACGGGGCCACTCCAGCGCGCTGAAAACCGGTCTGTGGTGTGGCCGGCTTCGGCGCGTTCGACGGCGAGCGCGTCGATGAAGATTGACTCCCTGATTCGGCTGCTCGCGCGGGACGCGGCGCAGGCGATGGCAGTCCGCGGCTGATTTCCTCAAATGGCAGGAGCGAGAGCTCCCACATCATCGGCTGCGCGTCGGGTCCAACCATCACCTCGCGCGTGAGTGTGGCGAACCCACGCATCTCGACGCGGATCGTCCATCCGCCGTCGGCAATGTCGCGGATACGGAACACGCCCTGCGCATCGGTTGACGTGGTGAGCCGTGTGTCGCCTTGCACCGCGGTCACCTGCGCACCCGGGACAGCCACACCGCCGAAGATGACCTGGCCGTAGTACTCGGCCGCCGCGCTCACGGTGACGGGAAACGATCCGGCGACGAGCGCGGCCGTCAGGAGATACGCGAGGGCTCGGCTTCCGCGGGTGTGCATGCGCGTGGAGCGCTCAATCAGCAACCGGTTGTTCGATGCGATCGATTACAACGACATCCACGGGTCCTCGCTGCGAATCGAGCTTGAGCCCGAGTTGTTCCTGCAGCGCCGTGAACAGATTTGGTGCGTTGGGATCAACAGGCACTGGACCGCCGTTGATCAAGGGAGGACCGCCGACGCTGCCAATCGCTTCGGGCGCGTAGGTCAGTTCGAAGTCGTAGTTACCCGAGAGCTCTGTCTTATCGAGGACGATCCGGCCCACCTGCGGTGCCAGTGCCGTGACCAGGTTGGACATCGGCATCCCGCCGGCGTTCAACCTGCCTGGTCCGATCATCATTCCGCACTCCAACTTCTGGCCCGGCTGCGGGGGCGCCGGCGGCGGACCGCCGCCGCGGCGTCCTCGCCCCGAGCAGTCGACAGTGGCAGGAGTGAGACCGGCGCCGAGCTTCCCGTCCGGTCGCGCCTTCATGAGTGCATAGACGGGCATGTCGCGCGTTTCGTTGTGAAAGGCGAGCTTGAATCGCTCGACGAGCAGCGATCGAAGCATTGGCCTCATGGCGTCGGCGGTGAACTCGACACCGTCCGGCGCTTTGGCGATGACGTCGAACCGATCGGACGTGATCCAGTCAGGGCCGCCAACGATCTGAAAGTCCTGCATGTTGAAGGCCTGGCGCAGGAGGAGACGCAGCGGTACGTTGCTCGCGTTGAAACGGCCCCCTGGCTGCATGCCCACCATCACACGGCCGTCGCCGCTCTTGTTCGGCTTGACGGACGCGACCTCAAACGTTGCGCCCGCGGGCGCTTGCGCGCGAAGAGAGGGGCCGCCGAGAAACGCGAGTGTAACGAATGCGGCGCACGCGGTCGCCATCAGGATCAGTCGTCTCATTGCTGGTCTCCAGGCGGTACCACTCGAGACTCGGCAGGTTGCTGTTGCCGAGGGCGAACGCACGTTATGACGTCCGGTCCCTCTGGTTGGTTCGCTTGGGGACGGACGATTTCAGTGTTCGACACCGAGTCTCGCACGGAGTTCCTGCCGGGGAGTGCACTAGTTTTCCGCGGGCTTTTCGACAGAATCCACAACCAGGACATCCACCGTGGCGCGGCGCGCATCGAGTTTCAGGCCGAGCTGTTCCTGGAGCGCAGTGACCATCGTCGGCTCGTCGCCCGGCGCCGGCGCTGGAGTCGCTCCGACGGGTGGCCCGCCGCGCCCAGCGAACTCATTCGCGAACTTGAAGTCGAAGTCGTACTGGCCCTCGAGCTTCGTGTCGTTCACGACGATTCGATTGAACGAGGTGATCGCCGGGAGGGCGCCAATGGATCGCGCAAGCTGATCGATCGGAACGCCATGAGCGACCAATCGTCCCGGCCCGAAGATCATCCCACCGCACGGCGGCTGCGGGCTGTTGGGATCGATCGGTGGCGGTGAGGCGGCAGGAGGACCTCCCGCTGGCGGAGCACCCCGACGCGCTCCGGGCGGCGGGCATTCTCCATCGGGAATTCTCTTCAGCCCTGAACCGATTTTGCCGTCGCTGCGTGCGACGACCAGCGCATAGATCGGTAGCTCACGCTTCTCGGTATGGAAGGTGAGCTTGAAGCGATCGCGCAGCAGTGACTGCATCATGAATCGCATCTGATCGGGCGGCTTGTCACCCGTTGTCGCGTTGATGTCGAACCCGTCCGACGCGAGCCAGTCCGGGCCGCCGACGATTTGCGCGTCGTGAATGTCGTACGCCTGACGAATGAGTTGCCGCGCCGGAAGGTTGATCCCCTGGAATCGCCCAGGCGTTCCTCGTCCGCCTCGGCGTCCGGTGTCAGCAGCGGGCCTGACTGACGCGGCTTCAAACGTCGGCGCATCCGACGCCGGCGGCGTGATCTGAGCTTCGAGACGCAATCCCATCACCACGATGATGACGACAGGCCCCATCGTTGCTGAAAAAGTGGCGAGCGCGATTCGCTTGAGCACGTGTGTCCCCTTCGTTCAATTCGCAACCGGTGGTGCGGCGGAGTCGATCACGAGCACGTCAACGGGCGCGCGCCGGGCGTCGAGCCGCAGGCCAAGTTGCTCCTGTACCGCCGCAAAGATCGGAACGCCGCCGGAGGCTGGCGCTGCTCCGGGAGGCGGTGGCCCCGGTGGAAGCCCACCGCCCGGTCCTCTGCCGCGCAGTGCGCCGTCGGCTTTGAAGTCGAGGGTGAAATCGAAATTGCCCGCGAGCCCCGTCTCGTCGATGACCGTGCGTCCGGCGTAGCGCGCGAGCGTTTGCGCCATCTGCGCCATCGTGACGCCGCCGCCCGTCAGTCGTCCCGGTGCTGCCGTCATGCCGCATGTCGGCCGCTCTCCTGGTGGCGAGGGACGAGGCGGTTGATTGTTGCGGGCGAACGCGGAGCAATCGAACGTTGACGGCGACAGTCGACGCCCCCGGGCGCTGCCGCTCACCAATGCGTAAACAGGAAGCTCTCTCGTCTCGCGGTGAAGTGTGAGATCGAATCGTTCGGCCAGCAGCGACTGCATGCGCAGCCCGAACTCAGGTCCGGGAGCGCCTCTTGACGACGTGGCGACGATGTCGAAGCGATCGTTGTAGATCCAGGCTGGACCTCCAACGAGCTGTGATTCCTGGATCCGGTACGCGAGGCGGATCATCGACTCGAGCGTGACGTTGGTGGCTTCCCATTCGCCGCCCGGCCGCACCTGCATCGTCACGCGCATCGCGCCGGTCGTGTTTGCCGTCACGTTCGCGACCGCGAACCTCGGTCCGTGGTTCGAGAGGGAGAGACCCACTGGGGCAGGACGCGGCGGAGTTGTCAACGCGCCGATGCCTACAGGCGCTGCGATCGTCGCAGTCGCAGCCGCGATCAGGCAGGCCTTCGCCATCCGGCTCGGATGTTTGCCCGGGCGATGCGACATGATGCGTTCGATTCGTGTCTTCAGATTCGAACCCGTCACTCCGGGCACGCACGCGAGGGGTGACTCGACGAAGAAGTGACAGGTCTTCAGGATGCTTTCCGCGTACACGTCAGGATCGGTGCCGAGTCGCACGACCTCTTCGTCGCATGCGCGCTCGCGTTCGTCAACGAGCCGCGTGCCGATCCACCAGACGAGAGGATGGAACCAGAACGCCGCCTCGACGAACATGTGCATTGTGGCCGTGAGGTTGTCGCGCCGGCGAGCGTGAGTCAGTTCGTGGGCCAGCACCGCGCGCACCTGCGCATCGTCCAGACGCATGTCGATTTCGCGGGGCCAGAGGAGTACCGGGCGCAGGATGCCGAAGACACCAGGTTCCAGCGAGGTGTCGCATGCGACCAGCGGCAGCGAGGTCGTCGCAGCGAGATCCTTGAAGGTGTCGTGCGTGCGTCCGGACACGATCGGCGTTCCAGTGCGAACCGCTCGCGCGACGCGCCGCCAGCGCACGAGCCAGAGGCCGGTCAGCGTCACGAAGCCGATGGCCCAGACCGCGCCGGCTGCCGCCGCGGGAGGAATGCCCGTGTTCGCAGGAAGCGCTTGTGGCAACACAAAGCCCAAAGGTGGAGTCGAGAGCGGTTGCCGCACCGTCTCAATCGCAGCCGTCCACTCCGGCGGTGTTTGAGGTAGCGCGTCTCGCCATCCGAGCTGGGCACCGAGTAACGTGAGTGCCGAAAACGGAATCAGGAACTTGAGCGACGCTGCGAGCCAGATCGCATAGCGCGCCTGGGCATGCGCGCGCTTCAATGCCAGCGTCAGCAGCGCGAGCGCTGCCGCGACGAGCGTCGATTGCCAGAGATGATCGGTCACGAGGTGGATGGTCATCGTCCACCTCGCGCTTTCGTTTGCTCTGCACGGATTTTCTTGAGGGTCTGCTCGGCCTCTTTCACGTCTTCGAGGGTGAGGTTGCCGGACTCGATCAGGTGCGCGACGACCGGCTGGCTGCTGCCGCCGAAGAAATCGAGCAGTTCGTCGATGAGTCGTCTTTGCGCCGCGCGGCGGGTGACCAGCGCTTCGAAGATGTGGGCGTTACCGATCTTCTTCACGCGCCGGATCGCCTTCTTGCTCTCGAGCCTGTAGACCATCGTCTGCACCGTCGTATAGGCGGGGCGGTCGGCTTCGGGGAAAGCTTCCTGGATTTCGCGCACGGACAGCGAGCCGTTCGACCAGAGCGCGTCCATGATGTGCAGTTCGAGCTTGGTCAGGCGAGGTAGGACCACGGCATCTCCTATCGACGTGGTCAGATCTACTACAGATGTAGGTGGTATGGCAAGAGCGAGATCAACTTCCAATTTCCAACCTCCAACTCCCAAAACAAATCGAGGCGCTTGGGAGTTGGGAGTTGGACCTTAGGAGTTGGGTTTCTTGGGAGTTGGCGTCTTGGGAGTTGTTTAGAGGAACCTGATACTTCGGATGCCGCTCTGCGTGACGAAGACGCGCGTGGGGCCGGCGTGCCTGTCGAGCGGACGCACGAAGAAACCGCTGCCTTCGCGACTGTACGTCAGCGTCGTGCCGATCATTTCCTTCCCATTCGGGAGCGTCATCGCGACTCGCCGTCCGCGCGCGGCCACCGCTGCCTGCTCCATCCTGTCCCACTCGGTGGCCGTCGTATGCGGATCGGGAAGGAAGAACAGCGCGTCGAGGTGAATCATCGAGACGAACTTCGTCTCGTCCGCGAATGGCGTCGGCGATACGTGGAGGAACGGTCTCGTCGGGCTGAAGTCGTTCGTGTAGCCGCGCACCGTGCGGCCATCACGGTATTTGCCGACGACGTGCTGCCATCCGGTCCAGGACGCGGAGTCAGCAGACGTCGTTTTCGGAGTGACCGGCTCGGGCGCGAGCGCCGCGCCGACGAGGTCGCCGAGGGGCAGGGGACGCCGGAATGCGCACGCGCCTTCGAGGCGCGGGTTGTTGTCGAACGTGCCGAGGTCGTGACAGCGCAGTACGCGAGACGGGACGAGATACGTCCGCGTCGCTCCCGCGAACTCCAGGACGATGGTCGAGTCCGGCTTCAGCTCGCCGGTGGTTTCGAACAACGCGCCACCTTCGGACAGGTCGATGATGCTGACTTCCTGGCCGTATTTCACCCGAGCCGTGCGCAGGCCGCGCAGCTCGCTCGCCGTGAATCGGCGGTGAGCGCGTCGCTCCGATGTGGGTGTCTCAGTGGTCGTGAGCACGTGATGCGCCAGCATGGGGATTCTCTCTCCTGCCGGTGTTCTCGGCAATCCCAACGCCAGGATGTAGGGGGACTCCCGAGCGCGCGAATCTGCGAAAAAGTGGGGAGAAATGGGCGACTGTGCGGTTGAGCCGGCCGTTCGAAATGTCGCCTGGACGGCATGACGTGACGAACTGTAGGCGGAAGGCCAGCCTACTGCCTTACTGTCTCAGCGGCGGTGGCGTACCACCGCTCGCCGCGGTGCCGGTGATGACTTTCATGGCGAGTGCGATCATCGAGCCCACATCGCCCGCGTTGGCCGGCAGGATGAGTGTGTTCGTGGTCTTGGCGAGCTCGCCGAACTGGGCGATGTACTGTTCGGCGACGCGGAGCTGCACGGCTTCGAGACCGCCCTCGGTCCGCATCGCGTCGGCGACACGCCTGATCCCTTCGGCCGTCGCAGTCGCCACGGCCAGGATCGCGGCAGCCTGCCCCTCCGCCTCGTTGATCTGCTGTTGCCTGCGCGCTTCCGACGCTTTGATCGTTTCCTGCTTGGAGCCTTCCGCCGAGTTGATGACGGCGTCGCGCGTGCCTTCGGAGGTCAGGATCACGGCGCGCTTCTCGCGCTCGGCGCGCATCTGCTTTTCCATCGCTGCGAGGATGTCGTGCGGCGGCGTGATGTTCTTGATCTCGTAGCGAAGAACCTTGACGCCCCAGGGTTCCGACGCCTTGTCGAGTTCGGTCACGACTGACAGATTGATGTTGGTTCGCTCTTCGAAGGTCTTGTCGAGATCGATCTTGCCGATCTCGCTGCGCAGCGTCGTCTGCGCGAGCTGCGTGATCGCGAAGAGGTAGTCGGCGATGCCGTACGAGGCGCGCTCGGCGTTCAGCACCTTGAGATAGAGCACGCCATCCACTCCGACCTGGACGTTGTCGCGCGTGATGCACACCTGTGCGGGGATGTCGTAGGCAGCCTCCTTCAGCGAGAGGCGATAGCGGATGACGTCCACGAAAGGCAGGAGCACGTGGAATCCTGCGCCGAGAGTCCCTGAGAACCGGCCGAGCCGCTCGACGACGTACGCGTTCTGTTGCGGTACGACGACCGCCGTTTTCGCGACGATAATCAGCACGACGATCGCGAGAATCAACAGCACCACGAGACTGGGAGTCATCAGGCGGCCTCCTCGGCCTTCACGAGTAGCGTGAGTCTGTCGGCGCGTACGACCACGCAGCGATGACCACGCGGTAGCGGAGTCAACCCCGTGTTGCGCGCGCTCCACGTCGTGCCACGCAGCTCGACGTGGCCGTTGGCGCCGGCTCCCATATCGTCGAGCGCCGTGCCCGTTTCGCCGGCAAGCGTGTCGATGTCGTCTGCGCCCGCTCCAAGATTCAGTTTCCTCATGACAGGATTGCGGAAAAGGAGGAGCGAGACGACCGACAGCACCGAAAAGAGCAGCCACTGCAGCCACGGCGCTGCCGCAACACCGGTCGCTGCGAGAAGGGCCACAGCCACGCCCGCCACGCCGAAAAAGATGATGTAGAAGCCGCCGGCGCTGGCCATTTCCGCGGCGATCAGCACGAGTCCGAGCACGAGCCAATACCACCAAGTCATGTGAATGCGGCGATTATCGTGGGTCCAGCCCTTCAATGCAATGTGACGGAGGGCAGCGGTGGATCGTTCAAGTGACAAGAGGTGCGACGGGGCGGGGTGCGAGAGTGCGAAGGTCCGGTCCGGGGTGCGAGAGTGCGAAGGTCCGGTCCGGGTGCGAGGGTAGGTAGGAGGTCCGGAAGTGCAGTGGTTTACAGGAAGCGCATCCGGCGCACGCCCGAGGGGGTGACGAACACGCGCTGATTGTTCGACCGGCCATCGGCCGGATGCAGGAAGAACCCGTTACCTTCGCCGCGGTAGCCGAGTGTCGAGCCGACCATGACCTCGTTGTCATGGAACGTCACTTCCACCTTGCGCCCCTTCGGCGGATCGACGAAGTCCTTGCTCTCGACGAGCGTCGGATCTCCGGAGAACTCGCGCACGAAGAACAGCGCCTTGAGCTGCGCGAGCGGAATGAATGTCGACTCACCCTGGCGCGGATTCGGGAACAGATGCAGCTGCAGCTTCGACGGGTGAAAATCGTTCGTATATCCCGCGACGATTCGTCCGTCGTTGAAGCGCGCGACCACCTTCTGCCAGCCGACGCTCGGTGCCGCAGCAACTGGTCGCGCGACCGGCGCCTGCTGTCCCACGATGCGCCGCTCTGTCAGTTCGGGAATCGAGAGCGGCCGCTTGAAGACGCACGCGCCCTGGTACTTGAGAATCTCACCGACCGACGCCGCCCGGCAGCGCAGCACGCGTGACGGAACGAGGATCGGACTCTCCGGTCCCAGCAACTCCACGACGACGTTCGCGTCAGGCGAAAGCTGACTTGATGTTTCGACCAGCATGCCACCGACGGAAATGTCCAGCACACGAATGTCTGCGCCGTACTTGATCCGCGCACCTCGCAGCCACTGCAGATCGCTCGCTCTCAGTCGTTCGTGAACGCGGCGATTCTCGCCTGGTTCCATCGACACATCGAGCGCATCGGCGATGCAGTCGACTTGCAGAGGGGCTCTGTGCAATTCCGCGGTGGCCATCTCAACCTCGGCAACCAGTGAGAGCAACCCGGACGCCAGCGGGCAGTTCCGGAGATAGAGTGCTCATACGGCTGGAGTTACAGGGATAATCGGAAATGCGGTCGCGAGGCCTACGCGTGCTTTTTTAGTACAGAATCCAGCGATTCCAGATTTTCTGAGGCGTGATCATGAGTAAAGAGCAGTTCCCGGTAACGAAGACTGACGAGGAATGGCGGCGTCTACTGACGCCGGAGCAATACGCGGTACTTCGCCACCATGGCACCGAGTCTCCGGGATCGTGTGCGTTGCTGTCAGAACATCGGGAAGGCACCTTCTCGTGCGCCGCATGCGATCAGCCGCTGTTCGTTGGCGGGCGGAAGTTCGAAAGCGGAACCGGGTGGCCCAGTTTCTTTGCGCCGATCGAAGGATCGATCGGTACGACGATTGATCGCAGTCACGGGATGACGCGCACCGAGGTCCACTGCAGCCGCTGCGGCGGTCACCTGGGTCACGTGTTTCCGGACGGTCCTCCTCCGACCGGACTGCGTTATTGCATCAATGGTGTCGCGTTGAACTTCAAGCCCAATCCGTAACGCATTGTGGACTTGGCGATCTGTGATTGTTGATTCGTTGTTGATTTGAGATTGGGCGATTGTGGATTCGGCAAACGACCCCGAACCGTCGATCGACAGTCAGCAATCACCAACGATTCAAAGATTTGGAATCGTCAAATCAACAATTGAACATCAGGCTGAACGACAGGGAGGATGCTGGCAATCGCAGCGGAGCTCGATCTTGTCGCCCGCTTGCTTGCAGTGATCGCTGCAGTACTTTCCGAATGGTCCCTTGGGCTCGACGGTGCAGTTACAGGCCGGGTGAGCGCACTTCATCGGTCCTGTCATGGCGACCCTCCGTTGGTGCGACTGTACGCCTCTTCATAGCGCCGCACAAGCCGCGAAGGTCGGTTGATGAGCTGGTCGCGTCAGGCGACGCTATCGACGAGGTGCCGCCAGTGGAGTTGCCACTCGTCCGGTACAGTTGCGCCGCAGAGACGATTCGACTCGCTGTCCTGCTGCCACACCACTCGCACCGGAACCGAGATGGCGGCCTTCGGGAACGTGATGCGGAACGATGGCTTCGCGAGCGCGCTCGAGTCGCGCTTCGCGATGAAGCGCAGGCCGCCGTAACTCACATCCAGGATCCGAACGAACGTATCGTCCACGCGCGCGCTCAGCTCGCTCGTCGGACGACGTCGCGGCCATCGTCGCGCGAGTGCGAAGCTCTCTCCGCTGTCGGTGACCGGGAGTCGCCGTTCCACCACCGCAAGCAACTGCGACGGCTTCACCGGCTTCAGCAGGAAGTCCGCACCCAGTTCGCGGGCTTCGGCTTCGAGGCCGCGATCGGCGTAACCAGTGACGATGATGACGGGGATCCGTT
>Ga0070674_100001151_pt1 | contig 13940 bp, 9 predicted proteins | sample KBSM33metaG_FD_65344 | JGI IMG/M metagenome (GOLD analysis project Ga0070674, IMG submission 65344) | Miscanthus rhizosphere microbial communities from Kellogg Biological Station, Michigan, USA - KBS M3-3 metaG | ecosystem: Host-associated > Plants > Roots > Rhizosphere > Soil ... | reverse complement strand
TTTCGGCGATCACGCTGTCACTCTCTGCCCAGACCGATTCGGCCCGCCCCAGCGTGGTGCTCGTGCCCGCCCGAGTGTTTGATGGCGACACGATGCACGAAGGGTGGGCCGTTCGTGTGCGTGGAGATCGCATCGAGGCCGCCGGCCCTGTAGCCAGCGTATCTGCCACCGGCGCCGCGTCGATCCAGTTGCCGGACACCACACTTCTGCCTGGGCTCGTCGAAGGGCATTCCCACGTCCTACTTCATCCCTACAACGAGACGAGCTGGAACGATCAGGTCCTCACTGAGTCGCAGGGCGTCCGTGTCGCGCGCGCCACGATGCATCTGCGGCGCACGCTCGAGGCCGGGTTCACGACGATCCGCGATCTGGGTACCGAAGGTGCTGGCTATGCTGATGTCGAGCTGAAGGCTGCCGTCGATCAAGGGATCATCCCCGGTCCCCGGATGCTCGTCGTCACTCGCGCCATCGTGGCGACCGGCAGCTATGGGCCGAAGGGCTTCTCGCTGCAGTGGCGCGTCCCTCAGGGTGCCGAGGAAGCCGACAGCGACACGTTGATTCACGTGGTCCGCGATCAGATCGGACACGGCGCAGACTGGATCAAGGTCTACGCCGACTACCGCTGGGGGCCGGATGGCGGCACGCGGCCCACGTTCTCGGTCGAGGAGCTCCGGCTGATTACGACGACCGCGCGGAGCAGCGGCCGCCCGACCGTTGCGCACGCCACGACCCCAGCGGGCATGCACCGAGCGGTCGAAGCGGGTGTCGAGACCATCGAGCATGGCGATGAAGGGACAGATGCGGCGTTCAAGGAATTGGCCGCGAAGGGCGTCGCGTACTGTCCCACGTTGGCGGCCAGTGAAGCGGTCGCGGAGTATCGCGGCTGGACGCGCGGATCCGCGCCAGAGCCGCCGGCGCTGGCCCAGAAGAGGGCCAGCTTCGCCGCCGCGCTGGCGGCAGGTGTCACCATCATGAACGGAAGCGACGTCGGCGTGTTCGCGCATGGGAAGAACGCCCGCGAGCTGGAATTGATGGTGAGCTATGGCATGCGGCCCGACGCCGCCCTGGCCAGCGCGACGTCCGTCGCGGCACGAGTGCTCCACCTCGACGATCGGATTGGACGGATACGAGCGGGGTTGCTGGCGGATCTCGTGGCAGTAGACGGCGATCCCGGACGCCACATCGAAGCGCTTCGCCATGTCCGCCTGGTCATGAAAGGCGGCGAAGAAGTCTGCGGGCCGTCACGGCTGCCATGTTCGCCGGACGCGCCTCCAGCCCGGCCGTGAAGTTTCCACCAGCCGGTCACACTTCTTTCACCGTCTGGACACGGCCAACGGGCGCGCCAACCGTCATACATGGACGAGAGCTGGCGGCGCCCCACCACATCGGACCCCCTCCCGTGTGTCGGCGCGCACATCGTGCCATTACGCGGGCGTCGCCTCTCTCGACTTTCCCGAGGCACCGATGGACTCAAGCGCTGGTTCCGCCGCTGTGGTTTCTGCCCTACGACATTCCCTGCTCCAACCGACACGTCCGATGACCGGCGTCGTGCTTCTCGAAGAGGCCGCGCGTGCCGTACCAGCCGTCTTGATGACACGTCTCGCCGAAGCGCTCAACGTCGCGCTCGGGGGACGGATTCTTCCAGAGGCCGACGCAACCGTACTGAAGCGCGTGCTGAGCGAGGCCGTGAACGCCTCGGCGCTGTCAGTGAGCCGCTTCCTCGAGGTGCAGGACGAGATGCGTGTCATCCTCGAACGCGGTGGCGCCGGACGCGCGGAAATCGATTGGGTGATGGCTGAACTCGAAACCGTCTTCATCGCTCTCTGGACACAATCTGTGATCGAGCAATGATGCGGAAATCGAGCATTCGAATGACGAACGACGAATGGCTTGCAACTGAGGGCCAATCGTCAACCATCAATCTTCATTCGTCATTGGTCTGACACACCGTAGGTGGCCTTGATCTCCTTCAGCCAGATCAGCGTCTGCATCGACACGCGGCTGAAGGCCGCGAAATCGAGGCGCAGGCGGCGATCGAGTTGATCATCGAGCAAGAGATCCAGGCCTTCCGCTCCGAGCCCCGTCCCGATTGTTTTTGCGACCAGATTGGCGACGACCACAGCGTCGAGTGTCGGCGTCGGGCGCTCGATCGGAGAGCTGTGGTGGTGCTCGATGGCGTGGACGATATCCGCTGGGAATCCCCACCGGCGGGCCATCTCAGCGCCGACTTCGGCATGGTCGCATCCAAACAGTGCGCGTTCGGCCTGGACGAAGCTGATCTCACGTTCGTTCCGCAGCGCGAGAATCGCACTCACGTCGGCTTTCATGTAGCGGACCATCACAAGCTTGCCGATGTCGTGAACCAACGCGGCGGTCGACGCATGGTCGGGGATGCCGCTCGCCGGCAGTTCACGCTGCAACGCTTTGACCGCGAGCGACGCCGCTGCCGAATGAATCCAGAGCTCGTTCTCAGCCAGGTCGTACAACGGCGCGCGCATCTTCATGCCGCGCATGTGGTCGCCCAGCACGATGTCGAGCAACCTGGCGGTGCCCAGTCGAACGACGGCATCACGAACGGTCGCGGTCGGGATACTGCCGGCCCATGCCGCCGAGTTCGCGAGCCGGAGCACGCTCGACGCGACGGCGGGATCGTATTCGACGTACTCCGCGATCTGCGCTGGCCCGATGCGCTCGTCGTCGAGTGCCTTCACGAGCCGTTGCGCCGTGATGGGCAGCGGATCGAGCCGTTCGATTCCCCCGAGCAGGTCGGCGGTCAACGCCATGCGTGCGATCCCCTCCAGTCCGGTAATCGGCACGGCGAGGCTGCGCTGTAATAGGGAACGGTGCTCCTGAGCTACTGTGTCGCAGCCGTTGACGGAAGGCGATCCAGGCCCACCAGCGTCCACCCGTTCGTGGTTCGTCTGAAATACACGTCGATCGGAACGGACCAGGCGGCAATCGCGGGCCGGATCCCGCGCACCTGGATCTTGACGAACGAGCCCGCTGCGGACGGCAAGCCGGGCGGCACCGAGACAGTGCCGGCGGATCCTGTCGTCGGATTGCCGACAGCGGTCGTCTCGCCCGTGGCATTGTCGAATCGAGCCCAGGTGGCTTCGTATCCCGCGCACTCGTCGGCCACATGCGCGGCCACTGCGGCGTTGGTGAAGGTGAGCGCCGTGTCGGTGAGACTGAAATCGACGAGCGGGTTCACGGCGGGCAGATAGGCGCGCAGGATCTTGTCGCGCCGCTTCATGAGCACGGTCGCCAGATGATTGGCGGCAGCCTGATCGGTGAACTGGCCGGTCGCCACGATGGCGCGAATGAGATCGTCGCTGAAGGCACCCACGCGCCGCGCCGCCCAGAACATATCGTCGCTGCGCGCGCGGAGGAATGCTGCGGTCGGCGCATGCGGCTTCCACGTGAGCGGATCGAACGCATCGCCTTCGAACCGGCCGATCGACGGATACTCGGTATACCGCGCCGTTTGCCAGGGCTCCAGATAGAAGCCCAACGACACGAGCCGCTTCAGGAGCAGTCCACCGTCGTAGAAGTAGTTCCAGCCGTCGGCCCATTGGAGGACATCGAGCGCGCCGGTGCCGAACGTCGATCCGACATCCTGCAGGTAGTGCCGCACCACGCCGCGGCCGTTCTCGGTCACGACCGTGTCGAGCGTGTTGCCCGCCTTCATGTCGGAGAGATTGGTCCACGCGCCGAACACCTTCAAGGCGCGGAGCTCGCGGCGATCTTCGTGCGGGACGACGTCGTTCGGGTCGTCGTTTCGCGTGCCGAAATACTTGAACGGGCCGATCACCCGACCCGGAAGCTGGCGCGCCGCGACGGCGCGATACGAGCCATCGGGCGAGCGATTCGATCGCTTCAAAATCTCATCGAGATCCGCACGCGTCATCGCACGCGACTTGCCTGACGGGACGAGCTTGATCCGCACCTGATCGGCAATCACGAGGTCGTCCGGCCGGAGCGTGACGATGAAGTTTTCGACCTGCCAGTAGCCGAGCGTCCAGAAGATTTTGTTCGCAACGACCACGGCTCCCGATCCGGCCTCGGGATGGCCCGGCCGGTCGAAGCTGACGAACCATGTGGCTCCGTTCGAATCCTTGGCCGTGAAGCCTGGCGAGAAGCCGGCCGACTTCGTTCGAATGATCGTCCACTTGCCGGGCGCGGGCGGAGGTCCCTCGTTCGGTCCTCGAGCGGCCTCTTCGTTCGAAACCCGACGCGTTCCGATGCGGTTGGTGAACCAGCTCGAGTCCGGCACTTCGTCTACCGTATTCACGTTGCGCGCGCGGGTGTTCTCCGACCCTCCCGGCCGCGTGAACAGGTTGAGCATCAGATCGACGAAGAGGTCCACGTCCTGTGAGACGGCTTTCGAGGCGTCCTGACTCGCCGGCTCGCGCGTGATCGGATCGTCGTCGTAGAACCGTCGTCCGGCGCTCCGGAGATCCCCGCTGATGCAGATCGTGGCCGCCGCGACGAGGGCGCACGCGACGCGGGTCAGCGCCACGGTGCGAGGCTTAGAACGCATGCGAACCGGACCAGATCACGTTCCAGCCGTCACTCCCTTTGGCGACTTCGATGCGCAGGGGAGTGACCGCCAGGGCGTGCAGACGGATGCCGACGCCGACATCGTGCGCCATGCCGTGGAAATCGAGGTTCCGCCGCTCGGCGGCGACCTTGCCCGCATCGTAGAAGACGGCGACATCCATCCCGAGACGATTGGGGAACCACCGCCACTCACCCTGCAGCAGCAGACTGTGCAGGTCGCGGAACCGCTGCGAGTGATACGCACGCAGCGTCGATCCGCTGCCGAGCGACGGCATCAGCAGATACGGCACGTCGCCGTCGAGCGTGGTCTGCATGCGGCCGCGCAGTGACAGGACCCATGTCTCACGGAGGATGGGAATGTGCTGAATGACCTCGGTGTCGAGCCGATCGAAGGTCGGCGTGTGATCCACTCCGCCAAAGTTGTGGTACCGCAGTTCATAGAAGCCGCCGGAGCGCGCGTATCCAGGCGAGGGACGCCAGTCCATGCCCCCGTACACGATGGAATGCAGATAGGACGGATTGGTGCCGAGTCCGGGCGCAGTAACCGGCGTGTACTCGTCTTCGATGGGCGGCGCGGATCCCTGGCCAGGCCGTTCGCGAAAGTCCCGGTAATAGACGGATCCACCGCCGAAGAGATAGCCAGGAGCCCGCGCGCGAATCTCGCCGCCCGCAAATGTCTCGTTGAACCGAAAATTCGCGCGGTCGTCCACGCTGGTGTCCTGGCCCAGTCCGTAGTAGCCCACTTGCGTCGCGTCGCGCCATCCTGCCTTGACCGTGTAGTCCACACGACCGTGCGCGTGCCCCGGCGAATTCACGGCGATGTCGAACAGCTTGTAGTTGCGGATCGAATAGAAACCTCGCGCTACCCATGTGGTCTGGTCGCCGAGGAATCGCTGGTAGCCGGCGCCGAGCGTGAAGCCGCCGCCGGAATAAATGCTGCCGAACTCGGGAATCAGCCCGACGGGCGCTCCGCTCAGAAAGCCCTGCACCCGTTCCAGGATCTGCTCGGGTCGCGTCTCGGTCGGCGGCGCGAGATGCGCGGCCTTGTCCGCCTGCTGAGCCTCGATCTCACCCGTGCGGGAGTCCTGCGCGAGTGCCCGATCGGGGAGCACCAGGCAGACCACCAAGGCGAGCGGAAGGACGAGAGCTGTGATCGGGGGAACGCGGAAGGCCATGAAGGTCGCGATCGACGGCGAAGGTCGAATGATAGCTGATTGCGCCGCCAGACGTCCCGATCGGATAAGCTCCCGGTGCCCATGCGCGGACGAGGTGCAGATACTGCACCGACGGAACTCGCCTCATCGGGTTGGGCATCTGCAAGGAGCGCCGATCATGAAGTGTCTGCTGGCGAGTGTGATTGCGGTCATCGGTCTCGCGACGCCGGCAGTCGCGGCTGAACGACCGACCGATGCCGACGTCAAACGATTGTCGGAGTCCATCGACAAGGGATTCGACGTGTGGAAGGAGGCGCTCGAGAAGCGCAACCTCGATGACGCGACGATTACCTCCGCGACGGGAAGTGTGGACGTGAAGCGATTCCTGAACGACTTCGAGGACGATATCCACGCGTTCAAGGATCGCTTCGGGAAGCCCGATTCAGCCGGTCCGGAGGCGACCGCGCTGCTGCGGCGCGCGAGCGATGTCGAGCGGCGCTACCGCGCGAATCCTTCGAACACGGGGGCCGCTGAGTGGAGTGCGATGAGCGCTCAGTTCAAACAACTCGCGGATGGCTACGGGGCTCCGTGGCCGATCGAGTCGACCGAGACGCGCGCCATGCGACTCAGCGACAAAGAGCTGGGGACGCATCTTTCCGCCCTCGAGCAGAACAGCAAGCAAGCGAAAAAGGAGTTCGACAAGGCGATGTCGAAGGACAAGACCGCGCCGAAAGGTGCACGCGACGAGGTCAAGCGGAGCTTCGATACCTTCACCAAACAGGTGAACGGCCTGCGTGACGCGGTGAAGAACGGACGTCCTGGTCAGCCTCAGGCTGTGACGGTGCTCGCCTCGGCCACGGCGCTCGGCGAGCGGAGTACGGGTCTCACACTCTCACCGACCGGACAGTCGGTCTGGCACTCGGTCAACCAGCACTGCGAGGCGATCGCGCGCGCCTTCGGCTTGCCGTGGCCGCAGACAACGGCGCATTGACGAGCGGTCCCGGTCGGGGGCCGCGCCGCCGTCGGCCGGGCCCCGCACACCGGCATCAGCGCGGGCTCGCACTGACGGTCGCCGTGGGCGGTGTGCTCGCGATGGCCACGCCGCTCCACGCGTCCGACCCGCCGACGGCTGTTGGCATCCTGCTGCTCCTCACCGCGGCGATCGAAGCCGCTCACGGATTCCGGCGCGCGACCGCCGCCTCACAGCGCGCGGCGTGGATTGGCAGCGGCATCACACTCGCCATGGCAGTGGTGCTGATCAGTGCGCCATGGCTTGCGGCCGCCGGGCTCGTGCTGTTCGTCGGCGTCAGCTTCGCGATCGATGGCGTACGCCACGCCGCCACGGCCATCCGGGAAGGGCGCACGCAGCCAGGATTCGAGCGTAGCGCGCTTGCGGCGGCCGGAAATCTCGGCGTGGTGCTGCTGCTCCTCGTCTTCCGTGGTTCGGCTGTCAACTGGACAGTCGCCATCGCGGCGGGGATCCGGATTCTCGGCACCGCGTTCAACATTGCAGCGGCGCCGGCCTTCACCGGGCGCGAAGCCGACGACACCGTCATTGCCGACCTCGGGCTCACCGACGATGCGCGGATGGCCAAGGTCGGGACGCGCATGCAGGTCGAGGAGCAGGAGCGCGTCCTGCTCGATGTCGCGTGGCTCGCGGCGTTCGTAGGGACGCTGTTCGCGATCCACATTGGTCGTATGGGGTTCGACCTGACGACGCTCGGGCTCGTGTCGCCTGGTGTCGCCGTCCTGGGCGATCTGGCTGTCGCGCTCGTCATCGCGTACGCCGTTGTCGTGCCCCTGAAGCTCACCGTTCGCAAGGCCACGCGCCGGCTGGAACGTCGCGCCTGGCAATGGTCCCTGGAGTTCTCCCCAGTGGGACGGGCCGCACACTGGGGACACCAGGCGGTGCAGTGGTGGCTCGAGTCGCGGCTGCGTTTTGCCATCCGCCTGCGCCTCGCGCGCTACAGCCTGCCGCAAGCCCTCGGCCGTGGTCTACAAATCGGCGTGCCCTTCGCCGCGATCATCGTCGCGACCATTCCAGTCTTCGGGATGAGCTGGTACTTCGATACCGAGAACTGGGCCGCGAGCATCTGGAACTCGTGGGCGGAGTCGCGCACCGACATCTGGCGAGCCGCAATGGTGGAGGCCGTCGTGCGCGACGGACTTGCCCGCGAGGACGCGTCGGGCTTCGAGGTGCATCCGGCCGGCGTTGGCGACCAACCATTTTCATTCCTCGTCATCGGCGACACCGGCGAAGGCGACGCATCACAGCACGTGCTGCGCGATCAATTAATCAAGGCGGCCGATCAGGAAGATGTACGCTTCGTCGTCATCTCCTCCGACGTCGTCTATCCGACCGGCGCGATGAGGGATTACGAGCTGCGGTTCTGGCTGCCGTTCAAAGGGGTGACCAAGCCGGTCTTCGCCATTCCCGGGAATCACGATTGGTACGACGCGCTCGAGGCGTTCGTCGCGACGTTTTTCGAACCGCGAGCCGCGCGTGCGGCGATGCGGGCGCGCATCGAAGTCGACAACCGGCTCACTGGCACGACCGACGAAACCGTCGAACGCCTGATCGCGGAAGCCGCACGGCTCCGGCGCGAATACGGCGTCCCGACCGGCTACCAGCAGGGACCGTTCTTCCAGCTCCAGACGGAAGCGTTTGCGCTCATCGCGGTGGATACCGGCGTGCTCAAGCAAGTGGATGAAGAGCAACTGACATGGCTGCGCGCTGCGCTGGATCGTGCCGATGGCAAGGTCGTGCTGGCGCTGCTGGGGCATCCACCGCTTGCCGGGGGACTGGATCAGACACGCGACAACGAGCCGTTCGCCGCGATCACCCGCCTGCTGCGCGAGCACCACGTGCACGTCGTCATGGCCGGCGATACCCACGACCTCGAGTACTACCGGCAGCCTGTTACCGACGATGGCAAACCCGGCGCGGTGCACTACTTCGTGAATGGCGGCGGCGGGGCGTATCAGAGCTTCGGGACCGCGCTCGCATGGCCGGCGCAGCCACCGACCGCGGTGTGGGCGTTCTATCCGACCCGTAGCGACGTCGCCGGCAAGATCAATCAATGGACGCCGCTCTGGAAACGTCCGGCATGGTGGTGGACCAAGAGCTTCGGCGCATGGCCCTTTTCGGCCGAATGGCTTTCCGCGGCGTTCGATTACAACGTGGCGCCCTTCTTCCAGAGCTTCATCGAGGTGCGCGTCGAACCCGCCGACGGAAGACTGAGGCTTCGGCCCTGGGGTGTGCACGGGCGGCTGCGCTGGTCGGACCTGCAGATGTCGGAGGGTTTGAAGCCGGCTGAAGCCGCCCCGGATGCCCTGGTCGAGTGGGTCGTGGACGCTCGCGCGCAGTAATCCCTTCCTCCTTATTATCAAAGAGTTAGGTTACGCGCCAGAACTGATCTCCCGACGCTCGCGCCGCCAACTGCCACGTGCCGTGAAACTTCCGGGCCCGCAGGTTCGTCCAAGTCTCCATGCAAGTAAGCACTTACACTCAGGCGGCGGGCGAGTGAGCGCCATGACCGCCGACGTCCGCGAGCAGCTGCTGCGTGCGGCGCTGCTGGTCTACGCGCGATTCGGCACTCGAGGTGCGACCACCCGGCGCATCGCGGAAGAGGCCGGCGTGAACGAAGTCACGCTGTTTCGCCACTTCGGCTCGAAAGACGCGTTGATTGCCGAGGCGCTGACGTGGGGCGCGACGCAGGGACTCTGGAAGTCTCTGCCAGACGAACCCGTCGATCCGGCCCGCGAGCTCTACGAGTTCTCGCGGTTGCACCATCAAGGGCTGACGGAAGCGCGCGCACTCATCCGCACGTGCATGAGTGAGTTTGCCGAGCAGCCGGCCGCAACGCGCGTGGCGTGCGACGGGCCGGCGCGCATCGCGGCAGATCTCGAACGGTATCTCGAGCGACTCCGCGCTACGGGACTCGCCGTGGGGACGTGGGATCCACGGTCGGCGGCGGCGATGTTGATGGGCACGCTGTTCGCCGATGCCATGGGTCGCGAGTTCATGCCGGAGCACTACACGCAATCCGAAGCAGAAGCCGTCCAGCAGTACGTCAGCCTCTTCGTCAGGGCGATCGGCTGCTCGACGCACTCGGCCGCATCGGCGGACGTCGCGTAACGGCGCAGGAGTTTCAATGTTCGCATCGACCACATGGCGCGCTCCGCTGGGCGGCGCGCTGTTCACTGGCTTGTTGATGCTCTCCGGACAGGCCCTCGTTCAGGGCCAGCAGCCGGCGGGCTCCGGTCAGACACCGCAGTCAGTTGCACCCGCGGCGGCAGGTCCGGAGACTGCCGTGACGGTGACGTTCGACGAGGCCGTCGACCGCGTCGTGGGGACGAGTGAAAACATCACCATCGCCACAGCGGGCCTTTCGCAGGCAGATGCGAGCGTGCGGCAGGCACACAGCGCGCGCTTGCCGCAGCTGCTCGGAGCCGGGTCGTACGACCGGACGCTCCGGTCGGAATTCTCGGGACTCTTCGATTCGACCGGTCCGCCATGCACGCCGCTTCAGGCGGATCCCACCGCTCCGCTCGAAGACCGGGTGACCGAGCTCGAACGCGCGTACGGCTGTCCATCGGGTGGGCTCTTCGGTGGCAGCACGAGCACCGACAACTCGCTGCCATTCGGCCAGGCGAACGTGTATCGCCTCGGTCTGTCGTTCAGTCAGGCGCTGTACGCGGGGGGACGCATTGCGGCCTCGGAAGAGCAGGCGCGATTGCGCCGTGATTCGGCGTCTCTCGGCGTCACATCGGCGCGCGCTCAGGCAACCCTGGACGTGGCGCAGGCGTACTACGATGCCGCTCTGGCCGACCGGCTGGTCTCGATCGCCGAACAGACCTACACGCAGGCGGACCAGGCGCTCCAGCAGGCGACGGCGCAGCGAGATGCTGGACGGCTCTCGGAATTCGAACAGCTCCGGGCCCGCGTCTCGCGCGACACACTGCAGCCAGACGTGGTCCGCAGCAAGGCGAACCGCGATGTGGCGTATCTGCATCTGAAGCAACTGCTCGAATATCCCGCGGAACAGCCGCTCGCACTCGTCGCCGACCTCGACGATCCGGTGCTGCCGGCACCAGCACGCTTTGCCAACCGGCTGGCTACGCTCGACACGCCGGCCGCGGCGCCGGAGCGGGTGGCCGTGACGCAGGCGACACAGGAGCTCGGCGTCGCGAACGCCGGGGTGCGCGCGGCCATCGGCGAACGCCGGCCTGCGGTCTCGTTGCGTTCGGACTACGGGCTCGTGGCGTATCCCAACTCCGCACCGACCTTCAGAGACTGGCGCACGAACTGGACAGTGGGTGTCGGCGTGTCGATGCCGATCCTGACGGGCGGCCGCCTCGAGGCCGGCGAAGCGTCGGCGCGCGCAGAAGTCGTTGCGTCGCAGGCGCGCGTGAAGCTCGCGAAGGAATTGTCCGCGCTCGACAACGACAGCGTCCGGTTACAGCTGCTGGCGGCGCATGCGAACTGGCAGGCGAGCGGCGCCACGATCGAGCAGGCGGGACGCGCGTACGAGATCGCCGATCTCCGGTTTCGCGAAGGCCTCTCGACGCAGCTGGAGCTCTCGGATGCGCGGCTCCTGCTCGCGCGTGCGCAGGTGACGCGTGCCGTCGCGGCGCGCGACCTGCAAGTGCAGCGTGTGCAGTTTGCGCTGCTGCCGGACCTGCCGCTCGGCGGGTTATCGGTCTCGGCCTCCGGTGGAGGCGTGGCCACGGCGAATACACAGAGCGCGGGTGCGGCGGCGCAGGCGACAGGTGGACAAACGGCGGCGACGACGGCGGCCGGTGCGAATCGGACGGCCGCTCAGGGAGGGCAGTAGTCATGCACGGCACGTCGACAATCCGGTGGCAAAGACTGGCCGCAGGCCTCGGCCTGATGGCATCGGTCGTGGCCGCCGCCGGATGCGGAAAAGGAGAGCCTGGTGCGGCGGCCGCCGAGGTCGCCACACCGGCCATCGAAATAGGCCGGGAAAACGTCGTCACCGTGGCGACCGGCGATATCAGTGTGGGGCCGCTCATCTCAGGCGAGCTCCGCGCCCAGCGCGAGGCGAACGTGCGTGCCGAGATCGGTGGATCGGTGCTGTCGGTGTTTGCCGAAGAAGGGCAGGCGATCAAGCAGGGCGCCTTGCTGGCACGCATCGAGAGCCGCACGCAGGAAGACGCCTACGGATCCGCGCAGTCGATGGTCCATTCGGCGGAGGAAGCACTCGCACTGGCCGAACGCGAGCTCGCTCGCACAGAACGATTGGTCAAAGCGGGCGCGCTCGCCGAGCGCGATCTCGAGGCGGCACGGAACACCGCGACGAGCGCGCGCGCGCAGCGTGACGATGCGAAGACGCGTGCCGTGTCGGCACAGAAATCGCTCGCTGACGCGACGGTGCGCTCGCCGATCTCGGGGCTGGTGGCCCACAAGAAAGTGAACGCGGGCGACGTCGTCAGCCCCGGCACCGAGCTCTACACGATCATCGATCCGTCGAGCATGCGGCTCGAGGCCTCGGTATCGTCAGAGCAGCTCGGCGACGTGCACGTCGGCGCACCGGTGACCTTCGACGTGCGCGGATATCCCGGGCAGCATTTCGAAGGGAAAGTCGAGCGGCTGGGCGCCGTGGCGGATCCAGTCACACGCCAGGTTCCGATCTTTGTCACGATTCCGAACACCGGCGGCCGGCTGCTGTCGGGATTGTTTGCCGAAGGCCGCGTGCTGCGTGAAGCGCGGCGCGCGCTAGTCGTGCCGGTCACGGCGGTCAATTTACGGGGGGACCCCTGGGTGCTCCGCGTGCGCGACGGCAAGGCCGAGCGCGTGACGGTGACGATCGGCCTTCACGACGAGCAGACCGAGCGTGTGGAGCTCCTGTCCGGTGTGAAGGAAGGCGATGTGCTGCTGCTCGGTGCGGCGCAGGGCATGACACCGGGCACACCTGTCCGGTTCCGCGAACGTCAGGCAGCAGAGGAGTAAGCGGCCGTGTTCATTTCGGACTTTGCCATACGACGCCCGCTCATCACGGTCGTCACGATGCTCGGGCTCGTCGTCTTCGGTGTCTTCGCGCTCATCGCGTTGAAGACCGACGAGTTTCCGGAGGTGTCGCCGCCGATCGTGTCGGTGGCGATTCCGTATCCGGGCGCGTCGCCCGAGACCGTGGAGCGCGAGATCATCGAGCCGATCGAGGAGCAGATCTCCGGCATCAGCGGCGTCAAGAAGGTTCAGAGCAATTCGCTCGACAGCTTCGGCGTGATCGTCGTCGAGTACATTTTCTCGAAGAACCTGCAGGAAGCGACGCAGGACATCCGGGACGCCATCTCGCAGATCAGAAATGATCTGCCGCCCGAGATGAAGGAGCCCGTCCTCACGCGTTTCAGCCCGAACGACATCCCGATCGTTCAGCTCACGTTGACGTCGAAGACGCTGGACGGTGCCGACCTCACGCGGCTTGCCGATCCCGCGCTCACGCGTCAGTTCCGGAGCGTCGCCGGGGTAGCTGAAGTACGCGTCGTGGGCGGCATCAAGCGCGAAATGACGATCGAGCTGCAGCCGCGTGCCATGCAGGCGGCTGGCGTCGGTGTCGGCGAGGTCGTGCAGGCCGTGCAGGCACAGAACCTTGCGGCCCCGGTGGGCCGCCTGACCGGCAGTCTGGACGAACGGACGATCAGGTTGCTCGGCCGCCTCGACACGCCCGCCGACTTCGGGCGCCTGGTCGTCACGCAGCGCAACGGACGGCTGGTCCGGCTGGGCGATGTGGCCGTCGCGAAGGACGGCACCGAAGAACCGCGCACCGCCGCGATGTACAACGGCCTCGATGCCGTTGGTATCGACATCATCAAGGCCGACGGGTACAGCACGACCGACGTCGCCGATCGTGTGCGCGACCGGATCGTGGAGATCCGGAAGACCTTGCCGCCGGGCGTGGAGCTGGTCATCGCGCGCGATGCCGGTCCCAGAGTTGCCGACTCGGTGTCGGACGTCGAGAGCGCGCTCATCGAAGGCGCACTGCTCACCGTGCTCGTCGTGTTCCTGTTCCTCAACTCCTGGCGCTCGACGGTGATCACCGGCCTCGCGCTGCCGGTGTCGGTGCTGGCGTCGTTTGTCGCCGTGTGGGCCTACGGGTTCACGTTGAACACGATGTCGCTGCTCGGCCTCTCACTGGCGATCGGCATTTTGATCGACGACGCGATCGTGGTTCGCGAGAACATCGTGCGGCACGTCGAAATGGG
>Ga0070674_100001144_pt1 | contig 13959 bp, 12 predicted proteins | sample KBSM33metaG_FD_65344 | JGI IMG/M metagenome (GOLD analysis project Ga0070674, IMG submission 65344) | Miscanthus rhizosphere microbial communities from Kellogg Biological Station, Michigan, USA - KBS M3-3 metaG | ecosystem: Host-associated > Plants > Roots > Rhizosphere > Soil ... | reverse complement strand
GGGCGCACGCTGGCCGAGGAGCTGTCCTGGTACTGGCCCGAGACGAAGGCCTACGCGGAGCGGCGCCAGCGCACCGACGAGCGCCCGACCGCACCCGCGCGTGGCCGCGGTGATCGCCCGGTCGGTCAGGCGCGCTCGCTGTTTCCGGTCGCGGGCGGCGGGCACCTGGTCGAGGCGTTCGCGATCGTCCGGCAGCTGTGCGGCGCGCTGGATCACCTGCACCGGCAGGACCTTGTTCACCGCGACGTGAAACCGTCCAACGTCTTCCTGCGCGCCGACGGCCGCACCACGCTGTTCGACTTCGGGCTCGCCTGTCCGGCGAACGCGGTGAAGGGCGCCGACCCGTGCGTCGGCACCATGGAGTACGCGGCGCCCGAGCAGATCTGCGGCGCTCCCGTCGACCGGCGCGCCGACATCTATTCGCTGGGCTGTCTGCTCTACGAGCTGGTCACGGGCCGCCCGCCGTTTCGCGGCGACTCGTCCAGCGACATCGCGGAAGGCCAGCTGAAGCGCGATCCGATCGCGCCGTCGCAGCTGATCGCCGAGGTGCCGAGCCGCCTCGAGGACCTGATCCTGTCGATGCTCGCGAAGGCGCCCGCGCGCCGTCCGGATGACTGCGGGGAGATCGCGCGGCGGCTGACCGAGATCCAGCGCCGCGCGCAGGACGACACGTTCGCGGAACGGTCCTACCTTCCCTTGCTGAGATTGCTGAGCGCCGGCTGATCGAATGAATGTGAAGAGCGTGTGCTGGTGGGCGGTGGTCGCGGCGCTGCTGTGGCTGAGCGATTGCGGGCGAACGGGCGGCGCCGCGTCGTCGCCCGCGCGCTCGGCCGCCCCCGCGCGAAGCGCGGGATCGCGGCTGCAGAAAAAACAACAGTCGCACACCGCGCCTGCGGCGCGGAGCGACTGTTCAGCGTCCCGTCGCGCAGCTGAGGTCGGCGATTCGCAACCAGGTGCCGCCGGCGCTGTCGCTGTGCGCGATCGCGAACGCCGCCTCACCCGGGAACGCGGCCGCCGCCACGGGCTGCGACGCGATTCCGTAGCCGCCCAGTCCCGTCTCGGCGACCAGCGCCGTCCGCAGGCAGGTGGCGGCGTCGGTCGGGTCCAGCTCGCAGCCGTACAGCTGGTGGGTGGTGAACCCTTGCGAATTGTCGTTGGCCGGGAAGACCGTTAGCCAGAACGCGACCGGTCGACCCTGCGCGACGGTCGCGGCGACCCGGGGCGCAGTCCGGTAGAACGTCCTCAACTGCGTGTTCTGGTCCAGAGGCACGCGCGACAGGTCGTACGCGATCTGCGTCAGGCGGACCGGGTTGCCGTCGAACATCAGCAGGCCCGTTTCGAACGGAACGGCGCTCGTCGTGTCGCTGCCCAGGTAACCGAGGTAGTTGTCGTCGGCGGTGCGCGCGATCAGGCCGCCGCTGGCGGTCAGCGCCGCCACGCGCAGAACGTTGCTGCCGCCCCACGCGAGCATCACGCGATCGGGCCGCCCCGCGATCCCGTAGATGCGGCCGTTCTTCAACCCGTCGCGATCGCTGGCGTCGAGGACCGTCGACCAGCTGACGATGTCGCCGGTGGCGATGTTGACGAAGTGCTCGTCGCTGATGGCGACGACGGCGGTCGGCGAGAGGGCGACCGCGCGCAGCAGGTGCTCGGTCGCGTTCGCGGTGGCCATGAACAGGCGCGTGCTGGCGACCAGGTCGGGATCCAGCGTGGTGGCGACGAAGTCGCCCGTCACGCCGCGCGCCACCAGCAGGAAGCGGCTGTCGTTGTAGGGCAGGAACTGCGCGTCCGCCGCGAATTGAAAGCCGGCGATCAGCGTACCGTTGCGGCGGTAGGTCCGGACGTCCGCTTGCTTCCCCTGCCTGTTCAGCACCGCGACGGCGTTCGCCGTCACCGCGATCTCCAGGCGGGGAGGCGTCCCCGTCGCCGGCACCGACCAGGGAAGCTGGACCGCGGCGGTCACGCACGCCGATTCATGGGCGTCGAGGCCGGGCAGGGGGCCGTCGGGCGTCGGGTGCGCGTCCGTTTCGTCGCCCGGCGGTCCGCCGTCCCGCTGAGGCCCGCCGTCCGTGGGATGAGGGCCGCCGTCCCCCTCGACCATTCCGTTACCGGGGACCCCCAGATGGCGGATCGAGCACCCGCCTACGCAGACGCCCAGCATCAGGATCATGGCGGTCGACCCCGTGCCCGTGCCTGGAGGTGCCCGCATGGCGTCAATATGAGTGCCGCAGACCCCCGTGTTTCAGGTCATCGATCTGCAGCGGCGAACGAGTCCCAGAGGGCCCGAACCAGCGGCGAAGCCAGCTTCTTGCGCTGTGTGCAGACCCCGACGCGGAATTCGCCCAGCGCCGCGCCGCCGTCGTCGCTGTCGAGCACGCTCAGCTTCCCGCGCAGCGGGCTCTCGTCCACCACCAGGCGCGGCACGATTCCCACCCCGCAGCCGAGGCTGACCAGCGCCAGGATCGCCTCGCTGCCCGGCACCTCGCCGTAGACCTGCGGCACGATGCGGCGACGACGGAACCAGCGGTCGGCGCTCTCGCGCGCGTGCCCGGACGCCGGCAGCACGACCGGCAGCTCTGCCCACGGCAGCGGCCGCTGGTGGCAAAGGCGTTCGACCTCGCACGCCACCCGCGGCGCCGCGAACACCAGCGGCGTGAACAGAAGGACGCGCGACACCAGCCCGCGCGGAAGCTGCGGCGGGATCGCGGCGACGCTGACGTCGACGCGCCCCTCGGAGAGGCGTTCCAGCGCGTCGGCGGCGTAGCCGGTTTCCAGCTGGATGCGGACGTCGGGATGGCGGCTGCGGAACGCGCCCAGCAGCTCGGGGAGGAAGCTCTGGCACGCGGTCACCGACGCGAAGATCGCGATGCTGCCCGACAGCTTGTCCTGGCGGCCGCGCAGATCCCGCTGCAGGCGCTGCCAGCGCTCCAGCGTCTCGCGCGCGTGCTCAGTGAACCTTTCGCCTGCGGGGGTCAGCCGGACGGACCGCTTGTCGCGTTCCAGCAGGACGGATCCGGTTTCCTGTTCCAGGCGCTGCACGACCCGCGACAGCGTCGAAGGGCTGACGTGGCAGGCGCGGCTGGCGCGCAGAAAATGCAACGAACGCGACAGCTCGAGAAACATCTGTAACCCGCTGTAATCCATGGGGATGTCGTATCGTGGCGCTTGTTGCAGAAATTGCAACACTGAAGTGACGATAAGTCATTTTACGCAACAGCCGCCGTCACCTATCCTCTGGGCTCAAGCGGAGGTCTTCACATGAGCTTCTCGTCCAAAATTTTTTCCGTCGACACCGTCAAGATGAGCGACCACAGCGAGCAGATCGTCAAAGGCGGTCGGCATCTGTTCCCGCTGCTCGCGAAGGCGTTCACGGGCGTCAAGCAGATCGGCGTCATCGGCTGGGGGTCGCAGGGCCCGGCGCAGGCGCAGAACCTGCGTGACTCGCTGGAGGGCACCGGGATCAAGGTGAAGATCGGCCTCCGCGGCGGTTCGAGCTCGATGGCCGACGCGCGCAAGGCGGGCTTCACCGAGGAGAACGGGACGCTGGGCGAGATGTTCGCCGTCATCAAGGAATCGGACATCTCGCTGCTGCTGATCTCGGACGCGGCGCAGGCGGAGCTGTACCCGAAGGTGTTCGAGAGCCTGCGGCCCGGATCGACGCTGGGCCTTTCGCACGGCTTCCTGATCGGCCACCTGAAGAACGTCGGCGCGAAGCTGCCGACGAACATCAACGTCATCGCGGCCTGCCCGAAGGGCATGGGCCCGTCGGTGCGCCGCCTGTACGTGCAGGGCAAGGAAGTGAACGGCGCCGGCATCAACGCCAGCATCGCCATTCATCAGGACATCGACGGGCGCGCGACCGACTACGCGATCGGCTGGTCGGTGGCGCTCGGCTCGCCGTACACGTTCGAGACGACGCTGGAGTCCGAGTTCAAGTCGGACATCTACGGCGAGCGCGGCATCCTGCTGGGCGCCGTGCACGGTCTGATCGAGGCGCTGTACCGCCGCTACCTCACGCAGGGGATGAGCAAGGAGGCGGCGTTCCTCAATTCGGCTGAATCAATCACCGGCCCGATCTCGAAGACGATCTCGAAGCGCGGCATCCGCGCCGTCTACGACGGCCTGGACGCGGCCGGCAAGGCGGAGTTCGAGAAGGCGTACACGGCCGCGTATCCGGCGGCGCGCCAGGTGCTGGCCGAGATCTACGACGAGGTTTCGAGCGGCAACGAGATCCGCGGCGTCGTCATGGCGGGCGAGCGGCTCAAGAAGCAGCCGATGGGCAAGATCGACGGCACCGAGACCTGGAAGGTCGGCGCGGCCGTGCGCGCGAAGCGCGACGAGGCGAAGACGCCGGTGAACCCGTTCACCGCGGGTGTCTACATCGCGACGATGATGGCGCAGATCGACATCCTGCTGGAGCACGGGCACCCGTACTCGGAGGCGGCGAACGAATCGGTGATCGAATCGGTCGACTCGCTGAACCCGTACATGCACGCGCGTGGCGTGGCGTACATGATCGACAACTGCTCGACGACGGCGCGGCTGGGCGCGCGCCGGTGGGCGCCGCACTTCGACTACCTCTTGACGCAGGTCGCGTTCGTGAACATCGACGAGGGCAAGCCGGGCGACGCGGCGCTGGTGCCGGCGTTCAAGAAGAACTTGATCCACGACGTGCTGGCGGTTTGCGCCGAGCTGCGGCCCAGCGTGGACATCTCGGTTTCGTGAGGTTGACGAGAAAGTAACTTGCAGCAAGAGGTGCGACGGTTCAGATTCTGCGCCGTCCGATCGATCGTGATCGGGCGGTAGACAGGAGAAAAGAGAAGCAAACAAACGCGCAGGTAAGGATCGCTAGGATCCTTCTTCAAAAAGAGAGGAGTGGTTCGGTTATGTCGATCGTGGTGATGGGGTTGTTGATGTTGACCGGGGCGGTGGTCAGGGAACAAGGACAGGGATTCGATGACTTCGGGTGGCGGAGCGGGCAGGGTGGATTGCAGCAGTCAGCAGCAAGTGACAGTGACAGTGGCGGAGCGGCGGTGACCGTGATTGCGGGACCGCCGGTGGGCACGGTGTCGATGAGCGGTGGTGACCAGGCGGATGCGTCGATGTCGACGCAGGAATCGCAGGTCGATGGATCCTGGGACCTCGCGTGCGAGAGCAAGCGCGGCAACCACATGGTCTTCGATCGCGATTCGATCCGCGAGATCGGGAACACGACGCTGTTTCGGTGGGCAGCCGCCGAAAGCGCTCCCGAGTCGGAGGACGCGGTCTACACCGCGGTCGCCGATTGTCGCGCCAAGAGCATCGAAGCGCACTGGCCGGGCAAGCGCACCGTGACGCGCGCAGGAACCTGCGGGCGTATTCTGGTCGACGCTGTCTGCGCAGCCCGGACGCACTAGAGGCAGCCGCGTCTGCCTCCCTCTCCCGCTTTGCGGGAGAGGGTCGGGGTGAGGGGCCGCCTGAGGCAACCTCGACCCGAAGGGGTTATCTTCCCCGCATGACCGATCTCGTTTTGACCTTGCTCGGGCCGGATCGCCCGGGCCTCGTCGAGGTGGTGGCAGGGGTGATCGCGGCGCACGGCGGCAACTGGCTGGAGAGCCGGATGTCGCACCTCGCCGGAAAGTTCGCGGGCATCCTGCGCGCCGAGCTGCCTCCCGACAAAGTTCAGCCGGCGCTGGCCGCCCTGGCGGCGCTGGAATCACGCGGGCTGAAGGTGATCGCCGAGGCCGCGTCCATGAACGACCGCGGCCCGGGCGACAAGAGCATGGACCTCGAGCTGGTCGGTCTCGATCGTCCCGGCATCGTTCGCGAAATCTCCCAGTTGCTGGCGGCCAGCGGCGTCAACGTCGAGGAGCTGGTCACCAACCGCACCAGCGCACCGATGTCCGGCGACATGCTGTTCGAGGCGCGCGCCCACGTGCGCGTCCCCGCCGGCATCGACCTCGCGTCACTGCGCGCCAGCCTGGAACGCCTCGCCAGCGACCTCGTCGTCGAAGTGAAGCTGGAAGAGCGGCGCTAGCTGCGAGCCGCTAGACCATCGCGATGATCATGCGGTCGAGGAGGCCCATCACGTAGCTCGATGGGCCCATGATGATCGCCGAACCGAAGACCATCACCACGATCAACAGGATCGGCGACAGGCGCACGATCGAATCCCAGTACCCGCGCCAGCCGTAGGGGATGAGGCCATCGACGACCCGGCTGCCGTCCAGCGGCGGTACCGGGATCATGTTGAAGATCGCCAGCGTGATGTTGATGCTGATCAGCATCCTCAGCAGGTAGGCGACGCCGACCGGTTTCCACAGCACCTCGGGCGAGCCGTGCGCGACGATGCCCAGCGCCACCGCGCTCGCCACCGCGAGCACGACGTTCGCCAGCGGCCCGGCGGCGGCGGTGATCAGCATGCCGGTGTTCATGCTGATGCTGCGCCGGAAGCGGGTCGGCATGACCGGCACCGGCTTCGCCCACCCGAACGGGATCCCGAGCAGCGGTAGGATCAGCGTGCCGATCGGGTCGATGTGCGCGATCGGGTTCAGCGTCAGCCGTCCCTGCATCGCCGCGGTGTCGTCGCCCAGCCGGTAGGCCGACCAGGCGTGCGCCCACTCGTGCACGGTCAACGACAGCAGCATCGGGATCAGGATCATCACCCGGGCCGCGAGATCGAAATGCTCGAACATGTGCTCCGGAAAGTTACTTCAAAGTCTGACTGATGCCGCTCCGGAACTCCATCACCTTGGCGGAAACCTTCTGCTTCTTCAGGGCGGCGGCCAGCTCATCGGGCGTCCCGGTCAGGATCGGGTAGGTGCCGAAGTGCATCGGGACGACCGTCTTGACCTTCAGCATCTTCGCCGCCAGCGCCGCGCCCGTCGGATCCATGGTGAAGTGGCCGCCGATCGGCAGCAGCGCGATCGTCGGGTGGTAGCGCTCCGCGATCAACGACATGCCCGCGAACACGTCGGTGTCGCCGGCGTGATAGATGACGGGCCCCTTCGCGACCTCGATGACGAAGCCCATCGCGGGGCCGCCGTACTTGGGGCCCGTCTTCTCCTGACCGAAGCCGCTCGAGTGCAGCGCCTCGACCAGGTGGATGGTCGCGTCCTTCACGACCGTGGTGCCGCCGATGTTCATGCCTTCCGAGTTCGCGGCGCCGATCAAGGACGTCAGCTCGTATGACGTGATCACCTTCGCGCCGGTCTTCTTCGCCAGATCGGCGGTGTTGCCGACGTGATCGGAGTGGCCGTGCGTCACCAGGATCGCGTCCAGCACCTTCGGCTGGTCGATCTTCGGCGCCATCGGATTTTCCAGGTAGGGATCGATGGCGATGGTCGCGCCGCCGGGCGTCTGGATGATCCAGGCAGCGTGGCCCCACCAGGTCGCGGTGGTCGCCGTCGGTGCCGCGGCGGGCGCGGGCGGTTGCTTGCCGGGGACCACCGGCGGCGCCATTTCCCCTTTCTGCGCGATGGACGGCGCAGGCGCGGCGGCCGGGGCCGGGGCCGGCGCGGGGGCGGGCTTCGCGGCCGGCTTCTTTTCCGTGAACTCGACGTCGGCGCGGGCGGCCGACACGGTGCCGGCGACCAGTACGGTGACACACACGATCGATGACCGGTTCATGATCCCCTCCTTCCACGACGTGGGACGGCTGACGAACTGTATCCGCATTTCAGGAAGACGGCGTTCACATTTCTTCACAAACATCCGCGCCGCCGTCGCTTGACAAGGGGTCATGCTTCAATTAATTCGAAGCGTGACACTATTTTGGTCATGGCACCGCGTGCACCCAGACCGGCCAAGCTGGCCCACTTGATCGAAGAGATGATGAGCCACATCCATCGGCGCTCCGCCGACGACACGCTGGCCGTGATGAACGAGGCCGGGTTGACCATGGCCCAGATGGTGGCCCTTCACCTGCTGACGCACCTGGGCCCGGTGTCGGTGTCGTCGATCGCGGCGTGCCTGAAGCTGTCGCCGCCCGCGACCAGTCACCTGGTCGATCGCATGGTCGTCGCGGGCCTGGTCGGACGTTCCGAGGATCCCATGGACCGCCGGCACAAGCGCATCGAGATCACCGCGACCGGGCGCGACCTGATCGAAGGGACGAACGAACGGCGCACGCGCGAGTTCACCCGCGTGCTGTCGAGCCTGACCGGCGATGTCCAGGGCCAGTTCGGCAAGGTGCTGGCCCGGGTCGTCACCGAGTTGAAAGCGCTCCCCGACCGGGTAGAAGTACGCGAGATCGTCGGCAAGGAACTGCAGAAGCGCGAAGCCTACGCGGCGGACGCAAAACGCAACAAAGCGAACCAGAGGTCTTGAATGAAAGCGATTGTTTCGGTCAAGGACGCCGTCAAGAACTACACGCTCGGTAACGTCGTGGTGCCCGCGCTGCGCGGCGTGACGCTGGACGTGGTCGAGGGCGACTTCATCGCCATCGCCGGCCCGTCAGGCAGCGGCAAGACCACGTTGCTGAATCTGATCGGCTGCGTCGACACGCCGACCTCCGGGACCGTCGAGGTCGAGGGGAAGGACACCCGCCGGCTGTCGGAACGCCAGCTGACCACCCTGCGCCTGCACACCATCGGCTTCATCTTCCAGAGCTTCAACCTGGTGTCGGTCCTCAGCGTGTTCCAGAACGTCGAGCTGCCGCTGCTGCTGCAACGACGGCTGTCCGGCTCCGAACGCGCGCAACGGGTCATGAGCCTGCTCGACCGGGTCGGGATCCGCGAATACGCCAGCCACCGGCCCAGCGAGCTGTCCGGCGGCCAGCGTCAGCGCGTCGCCATCGCGCGCGCCCTGGTCACGCGCCCGGGCATCGTGCTCGCCGACGAGCCGACCGCGAACCTCGACTCGGTCACGGGCCAGCACATCCTCGATCTCATGAAGGAGCTGAACCGGACCGAGAAGACGACGTTCATCTTCTCGACCCACGATCAGAAGGTCATGGCCCACGCGAACGCCATCGTGCGCCTCGCCGACGGCAAGCTCGTCGACCGCGTCACGCCCGCGCAGGCGGCGGCGGCGCCGCTCGGGGCGCAAGTATGAGAGCGTGGCTCGCCACATTCGGCGTCACCGCGCAGATCGCCTTCCGGAACCTGTTCGCCAGCCGGCTGAAGACGATCATCGTCGGCGGCATCATCTTCTTCGGCGGACTGCTGGTCGTGGCGGGCAACTCGCTGCTCGACAGCCTGGTCGCCTCGATGAGCCGCAGTGTGATCGGCAGCGTGGCGGGCCACATCCAGGTCTACAACGCCAAGTCGAAGGATCCGCTGGAGGTGATGGGGCGGATGATGATGGGCGATCCGGACATCGCGCAGCTCGACGACTTCGCGAAGGTCCGCGCCTCGCTGCTCAAGGTGCCCAACGTCAAGTCGGTGGTCCCGATGGGGATCAGCGGCGCGCTCGTCACCTCGGGCAACACCATCGATCTCGCCCTCGAGAAGCTGCGCAACGCGGTCTATGCCCGGCGCGACGCCAAGACCGACGCCGACAAGGCGCGCGCCGAGGCCCAGGTCGCCAGCGAGAAGGGACACGTCCGGCAGATCGTCTCCGTGTTGCAGGGCGATCTGAAGAACGCCAAGACCGTCCTCGACGAACGCGCGATCGACAAGGATGACGCCGCGGCGGTCACGCGGGCCGCCTCGGACCAGTTCTGGCAGGACTTCGACAAGGATCCCCTCGACTCGATGGAGTTCCTCGAGAACCGGATCGCCAGCCAGGCGGCCGACGCCGATCTGCTGTTCCTCAACTACGTCGGCACGGACTTCCAAGCGTTCCAGAAGTCGTTCGACCGGATGAAGATCGTCAACGGCACCGCCGTCCCGCCCGGGAAGCGCGGCTTTCTGTTCGCCAAGAACGTGTACGAGGAGCAGGTCAAGCTGAAGGCCGCCCGCCGGATGGACAAGATCAAGGAGGGCGTCGAATCGCAAGGCGAGACCATCGCCACCGACCTCGATCTGCAGCGGATGGTGCGCGAGAACGTGTCGCAGGTGCGCGAGATCCTCCTCCAGCTCGACGCCGCGAAGACAGCCGACTTCCGGGCCAAGCTGCAGCGCGAACTGGGCAGCAAGGAGAAGGACGTCGGCAAGTTGCTGGCGACGTTCTTCCAGGTCACCGATCAGAACTTCCGGCAGCGCTACGACTTCTTCTACAAGGAGCTGGTTCCGTCGCTGGAGCTGTATCGGGTCAGGATCGGCGACACCCTGACGATCAAGGCGTTCACCCGATCCGGCTACGTGCAGTCGGTCAACGTCCCCGTCTACGGTGCGTTCGAGTTCCAGGGGCTGGAGAAGTCGACGCTGGCGGGTGCCCTGAACCTGATGGATCTGGTTTCATTTCGCGAGCTCTATGGCTTCATGACCGGCGACAAGCTGGCCGAGATCCAGGCGCTGCAAAAAGCGGCCGGCGCCCGCGAGATCAACCGCGAGAACGCCGAGGCCGAGCTGTTCGGCAGCGCGCCGGCCGCGCCGGCCCCCGAGAAAGGCCGGCGCGTGGAGGCGACGACCACGCCGGGCGTCGCGCCCGTCCTCCACGATCTCGGCGAATCACTGGGCGGCAAGCTGCAGCGCGAGGAAGCGCGCAGCCGCGTCTTCCCACCCGACGAGGTCGAGCGGGGGGTGGTGCTGAACGCGGCCGTCATCCTCAAGGACCCGAAGCAGCTCCGCGAGACGATGAAGGCGATCGAGGTGCAGGGGAAGGCGGACGGGCTGACGCTGAAGGCGATCGACTGGCAGACGGCGGCCGGCCTCATCGGCCAGTTCATCAACGTGATCCGGATGGTGCTCGTCATCTCGATCCTGATCATCTTCCTGATCGCGCTCGTCATCATCAACAACGCGCTGGTGATGGCGACGCTGGAGCGCGTGCGCGAGATCGGCACGCTGCGCGCGATCGGCGCCCAGCGCCGCTTCATCCTCACGATGCTGGTGATCGAATCGCTGGTCGTGGGCGCGATCTTCGGCGGCCTGGGGGCGGGCATCGGCGCGCTGGTCGTCAAGATCGTCGGCCATGTCGGGATCCCGGCCACGTCCGACGTCTGGTTCTTCTTCTTTTCGGGACCGCGCCTGTACCCGTTCATCGGCACGAGCAACATCGTCGCGGCGTTTGCGATCGTGCTGGTCGTCAGCGCGTTCTCGAGCTTCTACCCGGCCTGGCTCGCGATGCGGGTTACCCCGCGCCAGGCGATGCAGGAGGACGAGTAAACATGTCCAAGCTGGGCGTCGACTTGACGATCGCGTTCCGCAGCCTTGTGCAGCACCGCCGGCGCACCCTGTTCCTCGGCACCGCGATCGCTGCAGTGACCACTCTGCTGGTGCTCCTGAACGGCCTGACCACCGGCGTCCGCGAGACGATGATCGACACGGCCACCACGCTGTCGACGGGGCACGTCAACGTCGGCGGTTTCTTCAAGGTCACCGCGGGTCAGGCGGCGCCGGTCGTCACCGACTACAAGCGCGTCATCGAGGTCGCCAAGAAGACCGTCCCCGAGATGGCGTTCGTCGTCCACCGCGGGCGCGGCTGGGCGAAGATCGTCGCCGACACGGGCTCGATGCAGATGGGCGTCACCGGGATCGACGTCCGCAGCGAACCGAAGTTCGCCTCCGTCCTGCAGCTCGTGAGCGGCAACATCGACGACCTCGCGCAGCCGGGTACGATCCTGATCTTCGACAACCAGGCCGAGAAGCTGGGGGTCAAGGTCGGTGACGCCGTCACCATCTCGGCGCCGACCACCCGCGGGACCAACAACACCGTCGACGTGCGAATCGTCGCGATCGCCCACAGCCTCGGCCTGCTCAGCACCTGGAACTCGTTCATCCCGATCGAGACGCTGCGCAAGCTGTACCAGTTCAACCAGGACTCGACCGGCGTCGTGCAGATCATGCTCGATCGCAAGGACGTCGATCGAAAGATCCCGGAGATCTCGGCGCGCCTCCGCCAGGCGCTCGAGCAGGCGGGCTGGCGGGTGATGCCGGCCGACCCGCGTGCGTTCTGGATGAAGTTCCAGTCGGTCGCGCGCGAGGACTGGACGGGACAGAAGCTGGACGTCACCTCCTGGGAGGACGAGATCTCGTTCATGACCTGGACCCTCACGTCGCTTCGGGTGCTGTCCATCGTCCTGATCGTCATCCTGATCGCGATCATCATCATCGGGATCATGAACACCATGTGGATCGCGATCCGCGAGCGCACGCGCGAGATCGGAACGCTGCGCGCGATCGGCATGCATCGGCTCGGGGTGCTGTGGATGTTCCTGCTCGAGTCGCTCATGCTCGGTCTGTTCGCGACGCTGACGGGGGTGGCCATGGGGGCGGCGATCGCGGCGGGTGTGAACGCGCTGCACCTTCACGTTCCGACGGGCCTGCAGTTCTTCCTGATGTCGCCTTACCTGCACATCTCCGTCCACGGCTCCGCGCTGTTCTGGTCGGTCTTCGGGATCACGCTGGTCACGGTGATCGCCGCGTTCTACCCGTCGCTGCGCGCCGCGCGCCTCCGTCCCGTCGTCGCGATGTCCCACTTCGGTTGAACCCCATGAAAAAAACACGCAACACCAGATCGACAACCCTCGTCGCAGCGCTGCTGGCCGGCTTCGCCGTCGCTTCGGCCGTTTCCGGCCGCGCGGCCGCCGCCCTCACCACCCCGCAGATGGTCGACATCCTGAAGATCGTCGACGATCGCCAGAAGAACAACGGCGACTGGCGCGCCAGCGCGTACATCGAGCAGAAGGAACGGGACAAGGTCGACGTCGTGTACGAGACCGAGTACTACCGGCGCTCGTCCGACCAGAAGTTCATGATCCTGTTCCTCAAACCCAAGTCTTCGGCGGGGCAGGGCTACCTGCGCATCGACAAGAACCTGTGGTTCTACGATCCCAGCGTGGGGAAGTGGGAGCGCCGCACCGAGCGTGAGCGCATCGGCGGCACGAACTCGCGGCGGTCCGACTTCGACGAGTCGCGCCTCGCGGAGGAATACGACCCGACCGACGAGGGCGAGGAGAAGCTGGGCGCGTACACGGCGCAGAAGCTGCTGCTCAAGGGCAAGGGCGGAATCGATCTGGCGTTCCCGATGATCCGCATCTGGATCGACAAGGAGACGAAGAACGTGCTCAAGCGGCAGGAGTACGCGCTGTCGGGCCGGCTGCTGCGGACGTCGTACTACCCGAAGTGGAAGAAGGTCCACAGCGAATCCAAGGGCGGCGACGTCTATTACCCGGAGGAGATCCGCTTCTACGACGAGGTCGAGAAGGCGAACCAGACGCTGGTGATGATCAAGGCCGTCGACCTGAAGTCTTTGCCCGCGAACCTCTTCACGAAGGCCTGGCTCGAGAGCAAGAGTCGTTGAAATGGGAACCCTAAGAGGGTTCCCAAACCCTCCCGCGATGGGACGCGGCGAGCAAAGCTCGCCGGCTCCCCGCGCGATCCGACGCCTGGTGGCCGGCGGTTTCGCGGCGCTGCTGGCCGCGTGGACCGCGTCGGCGTGGGCGCAGGATCGGCCCAGCGAGCAAGACATCTTCGGCGGCACCGCGCCCACGCCGGCGACGCCGGACAACTCGGCGACACCGCCCTCTCCCGACGCCAACCAGCCGCCGTCGTCGACACCTCCTGCCGCGGCCGCCGACGCGACGGGCGGAACCGATCGCGATCGGTCGGTCCTGAACGCGACCGGCGAGACGCAGCACCTCTCCGACTATCAGGCGCCCGAGAACCCGCTCCAGATCGGCGGCCAGATCTACTTGCGCGCGCAGAGCACCGCCTTCCAGAACGACTACCCGGACAGGTGGACGCTGACGACGCCCGCCCTCGTCGACGCCTACTTCGACGCGCGTCCGAACCCGCGCGTGCGCGCGTTCATCCTCGGGCGCATGAGCTACGACCCGACCGCGCCGCCCGGCTCGATGGTCACGGCCAACTCCATGGACATGATGGGGGCCCTCACCGGCACGTCGGTGACCGGCTTCTCGACGTTCAGCACCCA
>Ga0070674_100001141_pt1 | contig 13967 bp, 8 predicted proteins | sample KBSM33metaG_FD_65344 | JGI IMG/M metagenome (GOLD analysis project Ga0070674, IMG submission 65344) | Miscanthus rhizosphere microbial communities from Kellogg Biological Station, Michigan, USA - KBS M3-3 metaG | ecosystem: Host-associated > Plants > Roots > Rhizosphere > Soil ... | reverse complement strand
AGGCCGGTGTAGAAGGGACCGAACTCCGCAAACTTTGCGCTCGCTTCATCGAAGCGCATTTCGTAAATCAACTTCTTGAAGACGAGCGGATCCTGCGCGAACAGATCGACACCCCACTCCCAGTCGTCGTATCCGATCGAACCAGAGATCACCTGCGTGACTTTGCCGGAATAGTGACGTCCGATCATGCCGTGCTCGCGCATCATGTGTGCACGACGCTCGAATGATTCGGAGTACCAGTTGACGCTCTCACCGCGACGTTTGTTCATCGGATAGAAGCAGACATGACGCCACCGTGGCACCTCGATGAACAAACGGCTCATCACACGCTGTCGCTGCGATTCCATCTCCGCATCGAAAGCACGCTCGAAATCCTCGCTGCCAGGCTTGTGCGCCGCACCGAGCTGCTCATGGAGCTTACCGGTCATCTCGTACATCCCGAGCTCCACGATCGACACATACGACGTCGTCGCCTCGAGATACCCGCTCAACTCGGTGCGCGATAACGCCAGTTGCGACTGCGCAAGCTGCTCGAAGCCCCGACGGAACAAGATGAGCATGAGGTCCGCTTTGTGCCCGAGCATCTGTACGGCGGCGGTCGCCCCCGCATCGGGCACCGAGAGCGCACGAGTGGCTTCGTCTGCCATGCGCTGCAAGTCGGACTGGCTGGCGCCGCGCAAGCGATCCCAGCGCACGCGATACATCAGATGCAGAATGCTCCAGCCTTCGAGTGATTCGGGAACCAGCGGGTTGTGCATAAGGCGAATTTTACTCCGGCCGAAAGACTCTACGACGTTGCGTGCCCAGGCGCATGAACCGTCTTGTCACGCGCACCGAAGAACCGCGCTCCCAGCCAATCTCGCGAGTCGGCAAGGATCTCGTACACAGTCGGGATCACGAGCAGCGTCAACAGCGTCGAGGTGATGACACCTCCGATCACAGTGATCCCGAGCGGCGCGCGGAAGTCGCCACCCTCACCGGTCCCGAGTGCCACCGGCACCATACCCGCCACGAGCGCAAACGTCGTCATCAGAATCGGTCGCAGACGCACACGCCCAGCCTGAATGAGCGCCTCGCGTCGATCCATCCCCGCCTCCTCCGACCACTTCGCAAAGTCGATCAGGAGAATCGCGTTCTTCGCCACGATGCCGACGAGAAGGATGACGCCGATCATGCTCATGATGTTGAGCGACTCGCCGGCGATCATGAGCGCCAGCATCACGCCGATGAGCGACAGCGGCAGCGACAACATGATCGACAGCGGCTCCAGGAACGAACCGAACTGCACGACCAGCACGAAGTACATGAGCAGAATCGCCACACCGATGGCAATGAACATCTGCGTGAAGATCTCCTGCTGCTCCTCGGTCTCGCCGCCCTGACTCAGCGTGTATCCGGCCGGGAAGGTCACAGCCTGCTGCACGCGCGCCATCGTGTCGCCGACGACGGCGGACAACGCGCGATTCTCGGTGTTCGCTTCGACGATGATGACGCGGTCGCGATCGAGATGATCGATGCGCGCCGGGCCGATCGACGGGGTCACCCGCGCCACCTGACCAAGAGGGATGCTCTTGTCGTTGTCTTTACCCACCAGGAGTGGCAACGACTCGAGATCCGCGACCGCCGTTCGCGACTCGGGGGCGAGACGAATCGTGACGTCCCGTGTCTCGCCGGACGGGTCGATCCAGTCGCCAACGTCGATGCCGGCAAACGCCGGCCGCAACGCCTGCGCAACCTGGCCGACCGTGACGCCAAGCGATCCGGCAAGCGCGCGATCGAGCTGCACGTCGAGTTCCGGCTTCTGGCCTTTCGTCGACAGGGCGACGTCAACCGCACCCGGCACTTTGCGCATCTCCGTGGCAACGGCCTGAGCCAAGCGCGTCAATTCGGTTGCGTCAGGCCCCTTCACCTGCAATTGAATCTGTTTTTCGCCCGGATTGAAGCCCGTGCTGATCGAGGACGTGATGCCGCCGAGGCGCACGAGGTCTGACCGGATATCCGCGACAATCGCGGCCTGCGCCCGTGTTCGCTCGTGCTTCTGTTTCAGCTTGACGTAGACCCTGCCCTCGTCCACCGCGTCGCCCTGTCCCCCGATTGACGTGTAGACGTACATCACCTCCGGCCGCATCCGCGCGATGCGCGACACTTCCTGCGCCTTCAGCTGTGTGTACGCGAGGTTCGATCCGGGCGGTGTCTCGAGGTCGATCGCAAACTCCGAGTTGTCCATCTCCGGCACGAATCCCGCGCCGACGATCCCCATCGCGGGCAGCGCCAGCGCCCCGACGAAGGTCGCGATCGCGAGGCCCACCATGGCAAGACGATGGTCGAGCGCCCACGCGATCACGCTCTTGTATCGCTCCGCTTGACGATCGAACCAGTGATTGAACCGGCCGAGCAGCCGTGAGATTAGCGGTCGCTTCTCGAGAGCCAGATGCGGATCGGGCCAGTAGGCCGACAACATCGGGTCGAGCGAGAAGGACACGAAGAGCGACACGAGGACGGAACAGACGATCGTCAGCCCGAATGGCTTGAACCACTGACCGGCAATGCCACCAAGGAACGCGATGGGGATGAATACGACGACGATCGACAGCGTGGTCGCGGTGACAGCAAGCCCGATTTCGTCGGTGCCGTCGAAGGCGGCTTTGTAGTGATCCTTCCCCATCTCGACGTGACGCACGATGTTCTCGCGCACGACGATCGCGTCGTCGATGAGGATGCCGATGGACAGCGACAGCCCGAGGAGCGACATCGTGTTCAACGTGAAGCCGTACGCCCACACGGCGACGAACGACGCCAGCACAGAGACGGGTAGAGCCAGACCGGTGATAACGGTCGACCTCCACGAATTGAGGAAGAGGAAGACAACGACAACGGTCAGCGCGGCACCTTCGATGAGCGCTTGTTGAACGCCCATGACAGAATCCTCGACCCGTACGCCGGCGTCCGTCACGACGCGAAGCGTGACACCCGCGGGCAACGTCCGCTGAATGTCGCTGACGCGGTTGCGGACTTGATCGGCGACGGCGGTGGTGCTGAAGCCGGTCGACTTGAGGATATCGATGCCGACGGCCGACTCGTCGTCGTATGCCGCAAACGAACGCGGCTCTTCGGTCGAGTCGCGGACGTCAGCGAGATCGCCGAGGCGGACGATTCGGCCGTTCGTTTGAGACACGACGAGCTGCTTGAAGTCGGCCGGCGAGTCGAGACGGCCCTTGAGCCTGATCGTGCGTTCGTCGAGTTGCCCCGCGAGCCGCCCCACCGGCGACGCCAGGTTCTGCGACTGCAGCGCCTGAACCAGCTGAGCGACGCTGATGCCAGTCGCCTGCAGATCGCGCGGCCGAATCTCCACGACCAGCTCGCGCTCAATCTTGCCAATCAGGTCGACCGAAGCCACGCCGGAGATCGCACGCAGCCGTCGCGTGATGTCCGGGTCGGCGATGCGCGTCAGCTCGGCACCAGAGAGGCCAGGCGACGAGAGCGTCAGCGACATGATCGGCCGATCGGCCGGATCGAACTGCGTCAGAATCGGCTCCTCCATCTCCGTCGGCAGCTCGTTGCGGATCTCGGAGATTTTGTCGCGCACCTCCTGGCTGGCCAGGCGTGGGTCTTTCGAGAAATCGAACTCCACGATGATGTTCGCGAAGCTATCGAGCGAGTTCGACGTCATCTTGTCGACGCCGCTGATGCCTGAGATCACCTCTTCGATCGGATCGATCACTTCGCGCTCGACGACGTCAGGCGACGCGCCGGGATAGGGAATCGCGATCACGACAACAGGCGCGTCGATCTCCGGATACTCGTCGGTATCGAGCTGGACCAGAGCCACCAGCCCGAAGACCACGAACAGCAGCATCGCGACGATCGTCAGGACGGGGCGTTTGATGGCGGTGTCTGAAATGAACATATGCGTCATTCAAAATGCAAAATGCAAATGGTGCAATCAGCCTTGACTGGCTTTTGCATTTTGCATCTTGAATTTTGATTACCGTGCGGAAGCCAATTTCACTGGAGTTCCCGGACTGATGCCCTGCGCGGCCCCGCGCAGCAGCATGTCTCCCGCGTTGACGCCCGCTGCGATTTGTACCTGCTCGCGCCGCGGGTCGCGCAGCCCGAGCTTCACAGACACACGCTCGGTCGTCCCGTTCTGTACGCGCAGCACCCACGGTTCTGTCTCTGTCGTATTCACGGCGTTGATTGGTACGATGAGCCCGGACGCCGAACTGCTCACGACTCTCCCTTCGGCGAAGAGCCCCGCCACCAGCCGGCCGCCGTCGTTGGGAATCGCCACATAGATGGGAACCTGTCTCGTCGTCGGATCGGCCTGCGGCGCGATGCGTTCGATGCGTCCCGTGAACGAGCGGTCGTATCCGCGCACGGTGAAGTCGACGTTGGCCCCGATGCGGAGAACCGAGAGGTCCTCCGACGGAACCGAGGCCTCGAGCCGCATCGACGAGGGGTCGATGATGCGGAACATCTCGGCGCCGGGAACGACGATGTCGCCAGTGTGCACGCTGCGGCTCGCAACGATGCCCGAGAACGGCGCGCGAATCGTGGTGTCCCCGAGCGAGCGCTCGGCGCCGGCCAGTCTCGACCGCGCATCGGCCAGAGCGGCCTCGGCTCCGGTCACGGTGTTGCGCGCGACGTCGAGCTCGCGCGCGGCGAGCGCACCCGCCTCGACGAGCATCTCGGTCCGCTCGGTCTCGCGGCGCGCGACGGCAAGCTGATTTTCGGCCGAGCGCACCGCGGATGCCGCCGACTGGCGGGCATCCTCCAGCGTGCGGGTTTCGATGCGGGCCAGCAGCGCGCCCTTCGAGACGGCCTGCGCCTCCTCGACCGCGACCTCCAGAACCGCGCCACCGAGTTCGGCGCGCACGGTCGCTTCACGCGTGGCCTTCAGTTCGCCTGAGATGATCGGACCGACGATGATGGTGCCGGATTCAACCGAGATGACGTTTTCCGCTCCGATCTGGACCGCGAGCGGCGCGGGCGCGGCGCCCTCGCCTTCGACTTTCTGATTGCACGCGGCCGATACCACGGCCGCGCTCAAGAAAACTACCAGGGACCACCGTGTACTACTCATCGAGTTCCTGCCTGTGGTTGCGTGAATTGCGCGGAAGCATTTCTGAACTGCCCGTTGTTCTGCGGCGCCTGCTGCCCTGGCACCGCCCCCGGAGCCGTCTGTTGCTGAATGATCGGCGCCGCACCCGGGATGGCGTTTCCGACCGGAAGATCCGGAAGCAGCGCGACGCGTGCGCGTGCGACCTGAAGGTCACGTGCCGCCAACGCTCGATTGGCTTCGGCCTGTTGCCGCTGCACTCGCGCATCCGACAACTCGAGCTGCGTCGAGACACCGGCGCCGTACCTGACATCGGCGATTTCGTAGGCGCGATTGGCCTGCTGAACGGTGCCCGCCGTGGACTCCCACGCGACGCGCGACGCCAGCAGCTCCGCCCATGCCGATCGTGTATCGAGCGCGGCGAGCTCCTCCATCTGGCGTTGCTGCAGCACTGATTGATCGAGCTCCGCGCGCGCGACCTGCTCGTCGCCCCGCTGCCGCCCGCCAGTCAGAATGGGTACGCTCATGCTGACGCCGATCGACCAGTTCGATCGATTGAAGGTGGGCGCGGCGACGTCCTCGGGATACGCGATGCGCGCGTAGGTCGAGTTCAACGACAGGCTGGGCATCTTCTGCGCTTCGATCAGATTCAGCGACGCTTCGCGCGTCCGCACCGTGGCGCGCGCCTGGTCGACGGCCACACGCGCGGGCATCGACAGACCGCTCGTGACGCTCAGGTCAGCCGCCTCGTTCGAACGCAGCGCGTTCTCCACCACACTGACTCGCTCGACGAACGACGGCGACGGCGGGAGGTTCTCGTCCTCCAGCGAATTGGCCAGCTGAAGGTCCGCCTCAGGCGGAAGATCGAGCAGCCGCTTGAGTTTCAGGTAGGCCAGCGCGCGATTGACTCGCTGGCGAATGAGCACCGGCTGCTGCTGATCACGGGTCACGCGGGCGCGCAGCACCTCGAACTCCGGTTGCGTGCCCGCGTTGAGCCCGGCCTCGACCTGACGGAGGGTCGCGCCGGCTTGCTCGAGCGTCGCGGCTGCGATGTTGACGAGCTGCTCGCTCAGCACGGCGTCGTAGTACGCCTGCGCCACCTCGAACAGCAACTGCGCTCTCGTCGTCGTGAGTCCGAGCTGCGCGGTCTCGTGTCCGGCGGCGGCGAGCGAGATGGTCGCACCGTTACGGCCACCCGACCACAGGTTCTGGGAGAAGGACAGGGACGCGCGCCAGGTGTTCTTCCGGCCGAACGGCAGATCCGACAGGTCGCCCGTCGATCCGAAGAATCCACCGCCACCACCGACCGCACCGCAATCGATCGCCCGCTCGATTTCCGCCACGCGCGCATCGATGGGCGCAGTGCGGTTGAGGGCAAACGGCGGACACGCGGTGCCGGTATCGGTGGAGTCGAAGATGCCGTCGAACTCAGACGCGAGCGCGCGGTCGTAGCTCGCAACCGCGGACAACTGAGGACGCAGGCCGCTCTGCGCGCGGACCTGATCGCCTTCGGCTCGTCGTATAGCCGCAACGGCAATCGACACGGCCTCGCTGCGTGGCTCGGCCAGCGACAACACCTGATCGAGCGTCAGCGGACCCGGCGGGATCGGCGGAACTGCTGTCGTCGGTGTCGGCGTCTGAGCCTGCGCCCAGGCGGAGGCCGGAATGAGAATAGATGACAGCAGACACACTGCGGCCGTCATGCGCTGCTTCCTGAATCTGCGATCTGACATGTCCGTGGATTTCCTTCTGCGTGCAGCCGTGCACTGGTTTAGGACGGTGGGCGTATGGGCGCCGTTCCGTCCAGTCGATCAGTTCCGCAGGATCTGCGCCGTGGACGGCGGCGCCACGACTCGTCGACCGCGGCGCGGACGATGCGTCTTGCGCGGCGCCAGGGGTCGCTGAGTCTGCAGCCATGCCACGTGATCAGCTGCCAGGGCGAGGGCCCTGGTCAGGTAGTCGACAATCAGCGTCAGCTGGCGATCGTCGTAGTCCTCGTGCAGTCGCGCGGTGCTGTCAGCCAGCCGTCGATATAAACCGGCGACATCTTTGAAAGTTCTCGGTAACGCTTCGACGTGGACGAGGCGGCGGTCCTCGGCGTCGCGTACTCGGCGTGCGTAGCCCGCGTGCTCGAGTCGATCGATCACGGCCGTCATCGCCCCGGTCGTCAGCCCCGCATGCTCTGCCAGTCGGCCCGCCGTGGTGGGGCCGGCCATCTCCAGCAGGTCGAGGCACTCGAGATCGGTCGAATTCACGCCGACGAGCCTGGCGACGGTGTCGCTCAACAACACTGACTGCGCCCCGACCTTGCGCAGTGTTTCCTCGAGCTGTTTCAGGAGCTCCGCACGGGACTTGGAGGTTCTTGCCATCGATTACTCGTCTGACAAGTATCTCAGATATCAAGATACTTGCCAAAAGAGGGGTCGATCGTGTAGGGAGCCCGGCAGTGGAGTAGAATCCCGCCACCAGGAGGCTTTCCCCATGCGCGCCACGCTGACGGTTCTGGCTCTCGCCACCGTTCTGGTCACCGGCTCGTTCTCCGCCCGCGTGAGCGGTTCGACCGGCCCCATCCCGCTCACCTGCGATCGCGCGTGCCTCGAAGGCCTCATCGATCAGTACCTGGCCGCCGTCGTCGCCCACGACCCCTCGAAGCTGCCGCTGTCGAAGGATGTGAAGTACAGCGAGAACTACCAGATGTTGCCGGTCGGCGATGGCTTCTGGAAGACGGCCAGCGGCACCGGCAACTACAAGCACGTCTTCGCCGACCCGGAGGCCGGGCAGGTCGCGATGATGGGGACCATGCGCGAGGCGAACACGACGATCCTCATGAGCGTGCGCCTGCGCATCGAGCTCGGACGGATCACCGAGATCGAATCCGTGTACTTCAAGCCTGGTGGTGGCGGACCGAACAACATCGAGGGCATGGACAAGAGCGGCAAGCCTGAAGACATCTGGTTCCGATCGACGCCGCCGGCGCAGCGGTTGTCACGTCAGCAGCTGATTGCCGTCGCAGACGGCTACTTCACCGGTCTTCAGAAGAACGATGGCAAAGGCATCGGGGGCACGGGCACGTATCCCTTCACCAACGACTGCCATCGCATCGAGAACGGATCGCCGACGACCAACGTGCCGCGTCCGCCGAACGAGAAGCCGGGCACGATCAACCTGTTTTCGATGGACTGTCTGTCGCAGTTCAAGATGGGGCTCTACTACGTCGTGCAGAACATCCATGGGCGACGCTACCCGCTCGTCGACGTCGAGCGCGGCGTGGTGTGGGCGCACTGCGTGTTCGACCAGGGCACGGTCAACCAGGGCGTGCTGTCCGACGGCACCAAACACAGCTACCCGGGTTTCAATCGCCCCAGCAGCATCCTCGTGACGGAGGCGTTCCTCATCGAGAACGGCAAGATCCGTCGTGTGGAGATGATCGGGCCGTCAGCGACATATCACATGAACTCGCCATGGCCAGGTGGGCTGAGCGGAGATTGACGTTTTTTCTACCAAAATCTGGTTAGAACGCCGTCCGTAACGCGAAAGACGTTTAGATCAGTTCGGCAGTCGGGCATACTTCCTCGAGTGACTCGGACGCTCTTTGCACTCGCCGCGCTGGGCACGGCTCTGGTGTGCTCGAACTCGGGCACGAGTGCACAACAACCGGTTCGCAGTACGACTGCGTCGCCGGCCGCGACAACGCAGCAGGCCACACTGCAGCAATACTGCGTGACCTGTCACAACGCTCGACTGAAGACCGGCGGGTTGGCGATCGATCAACTCGATGTCGCCAACGTCCATCGCGATGCCGAGACGTGGGAGCAGGTCGTGCGCAGGCTGCGCGTCGGCGCGATGCCGCCGCGCGGAGCGCGTCGACCTGATGCCGCAACATCCACCGCGCTCATCTCCTGGCTCGAAGGTGAACTGGACAAGGGCGGGACGAGCCATCCTGGCCGGCCTACGCTGCGTCGATTGAATCGCGCCGAGTACGCCAACGCGATTCGCGATCTGCTCGCGCTCGACGTCGACGTGACCTCTTTGTTGCCACCGGACGGCTCGGCGTTTGGTTTCGACAACGTCGCTGACGCGCAGGGCAGTTCACCCGCCTTGCTCCAGGCGTACCTCGGCGCCGCGCGGAGGATCAGCGCGGTGGCCGTCGGCGACTCGCGCATCGGCGTCGGCAGCAGCACCTACACCGCCCGTCAGGATCTCTCGCAGGACGTTCATCTCGAAGGACTGCCGCTCGGCACTGTCGGCGGGCTCGCGGCCACGCACACCTTTCCTCTGGATGCCGAGTACGACTTTCAGGTCCGCCTCTATCGCACGAACCTGAGCGCGATGCGAGGGCTCGAGGATCCGCAGGAGGTCGAGCTCACCCTTGACGGCGAGCGGATCCTGACGGCGTCAGTCGGCGGCGAGCAGGATCTCATCGCGCTGCAGACCAACCCCACTGACACTTCGGACAACATCGAAGCGACGCGCCTGCGCATCCGCCGCTTCGTCAAGGCCGGGCAACGCGACGTGACCGCAGCGTTCCTCGAGAAGACATCGCCCGCGTTCGAAACGCATCGGCTGCAGCGCTTCATTCGCGACTTCGCCAATCCATTCGACGCGGAAGGCGCACCGCACGTGCTGTCGATCAGCATCCAGGGCCCTATCAATGCGAAGGGCGCAGAGACACCACCCAGCCCGCGTGTCTTCGTCTGCAGGCCACCGAACGCGGCTGAAGAGACCGCGTGCGCCCGCCGAATTCTGTCGACGCTCGCGGGTCGCGCCTATCGCCGGCCAGTCGCGAACAACGAGATTGCCGATCTGATGTCGTCGTACGACCAAGGGCGATCGAACGGCTCGTTCAGCACGGGTGTGCAGTTTGGACTGCGGCGCATCCTCGCCAGTCCTTCGTTCGTGTTCCGACCAGAAGTCGAACCAGCAGCTGTCGGAGCGGGCGCGGCCTACCGCATCACCGACACCGAGCTCGCCTCGCGTCTCTCCTTCTTCCTGTGGAGCACCATTCCGGACGATCACCTTCTGCGGATCGCGCGTGAGGGCCGGCTGAGTCAGCCGGTGGTTCTCCGGCAGGAGATGCGACGGATGCTCGCGGATCCGCGCTCATCCGCGTTCGTCAACAACTTCGCGGGACAGTGGCTGCACCTGCGCAACCTTCGCAGCATCATCCCGAACTCGGACCTGTTCCCCGATTTCGATGACAACCTCCGTCAGGCGTTTCAGCGTGAGGCGGAACTGTTCTTCGAGAGCGTCCTGCGAGAGAACCGCAGCGCCCTTGATCTGATGAACGCCGACTACACGTTCGTCGACGAACGGCTCGCGCGACACTACGGCATCAGCGGCGTGTTCGGGAGCGAGTTCCGTCGCGTCCGCATGACCGACCCTGCGCGTTTCGGCCTGCTCGGGAAGGGGGCCGTCCTGCTCGCCACCTCGCACCCGACGACGACCTCACCAGTGCTCCGTGGTAAATGGGTCCTCGAGAACATCGTCGGGACTCCGCCACCCGCACCGCCGGCGAACCTGGATACGGCGTTGAAGACGGATCCGCCCGGCAGCGCGCCGAAGACGATGCGCGCGCAAATGGAACAGCATCGGACGAACCCGGTCTGCGCGAGCTGCCATCAGACGATGGATCCCATCGGCTTTGCGCTCGAGAATTTCGATGTGGTCGGAAAGTGGCGGACGCAGGATCGCGCCGGGCTCTCGCTCGACACGGCTGATGTGCTGGGCGATGGCACGTCGATCACCGGCGTCGTGTCGCTGCGCGAAGCGCTCGTGAAACGCCCGGACGTGTTCGTGCAGACCCTGACCGAGAAATTGCTCGTCTATGCACTCGGCCGCGGCCTCACCGCCGAGGACATGCCGACCGTGCGAAAGATCGTGCGCGAATCGGGACAACAGCAGTATCGTTTCACTGCGCTTTTGCAGGGAATCGTGGAGAGCACGCCTTTTCAAATGCGCCTCAAGACGGCCGGCACGCAATCAGAAGTAGTCGCACCGTAGGCGAGACGCATATCCGAAACTGGAGACCGGACATGTTCCTGACGAAGACCGCATTGCCAAGACGGACGTTCCTTCGTGGTGTCGGCGCGACCGTGGCGCTGCCGCTGCTCGATGCGATGCTGCCGTCCGCAACGGCGCTGGCCCAGACGGCAGGTGCCAGACCGTCGAGGGTCGGTTTCATCTACGTCCCGCATGGCGCCGACATGGCCTCGTGGACTCCGACGTCTGGCGGCGCGAACTTCGATCTCTCGCCGACGCTTCAGACCCTCGCCCCCTTCAAAGACTCGCTCGTCGTCGTCAGCAACCTGCGTCGCGCGGGCGGGCAGGCCGAGATGCACGCAGCCGCCGCCAGTGGCTGGTTGAGCGGCGCGATTCCGAAGCGGACCGAGGCGGAGGACTTCGCGTGCGGGACGACGATCGACCAGGTTCTCGCACGAAAGATCGGACAGTCGTCCCCGTTCCCCTCGCTCGAGTTCGCCACCGAGGACTTCACCGGGTACGTCGGTGGTTGCACGCCGGGTTACAGCTGCGCGTATCACGACTCGATTGCGTGGGCGACACCCACGACGCCGCTGCCGATGGAGATCAATCCCCGCGTCGCGTTCGAGCGGATGTTCGGCGACGGTGGCTCGGAGGCGGAGCGTCAGCACAACCTGCGTGAAGACAGAAGCATCCTCGACGGCGTCCTGAACGAGATGCGGGCACTGCAGGCGCGCCTCGGCGCACGTGACCGCGCGAAAGTGGCGAACTACCTCGACGACGTGCGCGAGATCGAGCGTCGCATTCAGCGTAGCGAGGCCCAGCAGCGCGCCGACGTGACGATGGTCAAGCCGCTTGGCATCCCCGACAGCTTCGATGCCCACTGCGCGTTGATGACGGACCTGATCGCCGTCGGGCTGCAGGCGGAACTGACCAACGTCTTCACGTTCATGATGTCGCGCGAGGGTAGCCAGCGGACGTTCTCGAACATCGGGATCAGCGATCCGTGGCACGTGACTTCTCACCACGGCGACAAGCCGGAGAAAATTGCGAACAACGCCAAGATCAACGTGTTCTGTCTGCAGACGTTTGCGCGGCTGCTCGAGAAACTGCGCGCGACGCCTGACGGCGACGGCACGATGCTCGACCACTCGCTGATCTTCTTCGGCAGCGGCATGGCCAACTCCAACGTGCACGCGACGGATCCGCTCCCGATGGTCGCAGTTGGTGGTGGTGCCGGCACCAAGGGCAACCGCCATATCGTCCTGCCGAAGGAGACGCAGCTCGGTAACCTCTGGCTATCGGTCGCGAATCACTTCGACAGCCCGATGAGCAAGTTCGGGGAAAGCACCGGCACCGCCGAGTTCTTCTGATGCGCATCGCTGCTACGCTGCTCGTCCTGGCGATAGCTGTGCCCGCGTGGGCCGCGGGGTCCGAGCCACCGCTCGTCGCCGCCATGAAGACAGGCGACGTCGCTGCCGTTCGAACCCTCGTCGAGCGCAAGGTCGACATCAACGCGACCGAGGTCGATGGCACGAGCGCGTTGCACTGGGCTGTCCGTGCAGGCGACGTGTCAACCACCGAGTTGCTCATTCGAGCCGGCGCGCGAGTGGACACGGCCAACCGCTACGGCGTCACCCCGCTCTCGCTCGCCGCGCGCGCCGGGCGCGGCGACCTGGTCGGCCTGCTGCTGACGGCAGGCGCCAACGTCAGGACGGTGGAAGCCACACTTCCCGAAGGACAAACGCTCGCGATGCTGGCCGCGCAGACCGGGAGCGTGGACGCGCTGAAGCGCGTCGTCACTGCTGGCTCGAACGTCAACGCGCGCGAGACACGCACCGGGACGACGGCCCTCGTGTGGGCGGCTTCGAGCAATCGCGCCGATGCCGTGCGCGCGCTCGCCGAAGCTGGTGCCGACCTGAACATTCAATCGAAAGTCACGAGCTACCCGCATACGCAGAACGGCGTCCTCCTCTCAGGTGTAGAGGAAGGCGTCTCGTATGTGGGACAGACGGTGCTTCCGCGTGGCGGCTGGTCCGCCGTGATGTTCGCCGCGCGCGAGGGAGCGACGGACGCCGCGCGCGCGCTCGCAGACGCCGGTGCAAATCTCAACCTGCTCGATCCGGAAGGCACGTCCGCATTGATCATCGCGATCATCAACGGGCACTGGGACACGGCATCAGCGCTCATCGAAAAGGGCGCCGACCTGAACCTCGCCGACATCAAGGGCATGACGCCGCTCTACGCGGCGATAGACATGCACACGCTCGGCGACACCTTCGGCCGGCCGTATCCTGCGCCGCCCGTCATCGAAGGCAGCGTTCCCATCATCAAGATGCTGCTCGCCAGGGGCGCCAATCCGAATACCAGGCTGACGGGCCCAATCCTGAAGCGCGTCTACGACGCGGGTGATGGTCGACTGGGAGAAGGCGCCACACCGTTCTTGCGCGCCGCACGCAAGTGCGACGTGACCGTCATGAAACTCCTCCTCGACGCCGGCGCCGACTCGAAGCTGACGCAGAAGAGCGGGAACAACGCGCTCATGCTGGCCGCTGGTGCGGTGACCTCTGGCGGCGACGAATCGCAGCACGTCTCGGAGGAACAGGCGCTGGCAGCGATCAAGATCGGAATCGCCGCCGGCATCGATGTGAACGACGTGAATGCCACCGGCGACACCGTCATGCACACGGCCGCGACGACCAGCGGCGGGCTTCGCTCCGTGATCCAGTTCCTCGCCGGATCCGGGGCAAAGCTCGATATCAAGAACAAAGGCGACCGTACGCCTCTCGAGGCGGCAGAGCGCGCACGTCAGCCGAATCAGGACACGATCGCTCTGCTGCGCAAGCTCTCGGGCCAGTAGCCTTGATAGGTCGGCCGTCCCACGGCGAGTCTAAAGACTCGCCGCTACCAACCCAGCAACCCAGCAACC
>Ga0070674_100001133_pt1 | contig 14031 bp, 9 predicted proteins | sample KBSM33metaG_FD_65344 | JGI IMG/M metagenome (GOLD analysis project Ga0070674, IMG submission 65344) | Miscanthus rhizosphere microbial communities from Kellogg Biological Station, Michigan, USA - KBS M3-3 metaG | ecosystem: Host-associated > Plants > Roots > Rhizosphere > Soil ... | reverse complement strand
TACGGCATCGTCAAACACAGCGGCGGATCGGTCTGGGCGGCGAGCGAGCCTGGGCGCGGCACAACGATCACGGTCTATCTGCCTGTGGTCGCCGACGCGCCGGCCGCTGAGAGACCGCCTGTGGCAACGCCGCTCAAAATCGAAGGCACCGAGACGGTCCTCGTGGCCGAAGACCAGGACGCCGTCCGTACCATCATCTGCAAGACGCTGCAGCGCCATGGCTACGTCGTCATCGACGCCGCGCATCCGCGCGACGCCCTCGCGATCAGCCGGCAAGACGATCGGCCGATCGATCTGCTGCTGACCGACGTGGTCATGCCGGGGATGAGCGGCCTCGAGCTGGCCCGCACGCTGCAGGCGGAACGGCGCTCGCTGCGGGTGCTGTTCACGTCCGGCTACACCAACCACACGGTGGTCGAAAGCGGCGAGGCCGGCGACGACGCCGAGTTCATTCAGAAGCCGTTTTCCCCGCGCGCCCTGCTGGAGAAGGTTCGCCTCGTGCTCGATGCTCGACACCAGGAGCGCCCGCTCGAGATCTGAGCGCCCGGGGGGATCAAGGCGAACACCGTCCGCCGTCTCAGCGGAAGCGGGCGTGTGGACCGTAACCGCACACCTTCCACCGCTCCGCGCACGCCGCACACATCGCGGAATGCCAGCAAAAAGACAAAACACCAGGCGGCAGTGGTCTTGCTCCACCAATCCTCAGGTACGCCCTGCTTCGACCCCGGGACTGCCGTGACTGAATGACCATGACTACACAGGCTCACCTGCTGCTCGGCGCGCTGATGCTGAGCGTTGCGGTGCCCGCTCGCGCCCAGACGCGGCCGATGGACCTGTCGGTCGCGACCATCGAAGATCTGATGAACATCGAGATCACGTCGGCCTCGCGCAAGGAACAGCGCGTCGAAGAGGTGGCGGCCGCCGTCTACGTGATCACGCACGACGACATCCGGCGATCCGGGATGACGTCGGTCCCCGATCTGCTGCGGCTGGTCCCGGGCGTCCAGGTGGCGCACATCAACTCGAACAAATGGGCCGTCTCGGTCCGCGGCTTCAACGGGCTGTACTCGAACAAGCTGCTCGTGCTGGTCGACGGCCGGTCGGTCTACAACCCGCTGTTTGCCGGCGTCATCTGGGATACCGAAGACCTCATGCTCGAGGACGTCGAGCGCATCGAAGTGATCCGCGGGCCCGGCGCCGCGGTGTGGGGCGCCAACGCCATCAACGGGGTCATCAACATCATCACCAGGCCGGCGTCCGACACGGCGGGCCTGCTGGTGCGCGCCGGCGCGGGCACCTACGAGCGCAACAACCTCGCGATCAGGTACGGCGGGACGGTGGGCAGCGGCGCCTATCGCGCGTACGCGCAGCTCTCCACGCACGGCGACTCCGTCGGCGTGTCGGGGGCCGACGCCAACGACCACTGGCGCAGCGTCACCAGCGGGTTCCGCAGCGACTGGACCAGGGGACCGAATGCGTACATGGTCCAGGGCAGCGTCGCCGCCGGAGAACAGCGGGCGCTGTGGTTCAACCTCGATCCGGCGGCAGGCCTGCAGGACACGAGCAGCGTCTCCAGCACCCAGGCCGGCAACGTTCTCGGCCGGTGGACACGCACCCGCGCCAGCGGCGCCGCGCTGCAACTGCAGTCGTTCGTCGACATCGGGCACCGAGGCGAATCGATTGGCGACTATCAGCGCCAGACCGTCGATCTCGACGCCGACTATCACAGCGCGCTCGGCCGGCGGCACGACCTCGTGGTCGGCGGCGGTTACCGCTATATCGCCGAAGCGGTCCGCGGCGGCCCCGGCTACTCGTTCGACCCGAGCCGCGTGTCGGAATCGCTCTTCAACGCCTTCGTACAGGACGAGATCGCCCTCGCCGGGCGCCGCGTCAAGGTGACGCTCGGCGCGAAGTTCGAGCACGAGTCCGACGATGGAACGACCGTGCAGCCGACGGCACGCGTGATGTGGAACATCAACAAGCGGCAGCACGTCTGGGCCGCGGCCTCGCGGGCGCTTCGCACGCCGTCGCTCGTGGACAAGGGCATCCGCATCAACTTCCGGCCGACCCCGGCCTCCGCGACCTCCCCGCCGGTGTTCATCACCGCGCTCGGCAATCCGGCGGCGCAGAACGAGCGCTTTATCAGTAACGAGGCCGGGTACCGGATCGACATCGCCTCTCGGATCGCGATCGACGTCGCCGGATTCATCGGCCGTTACCAGGGCCTCCAGACCGCCGAACCGTCGGCGCCAACGGTGGCCTTCGTCGACGGCCGTCCGGTGGTCCACGTCTCGACCGTGTTCGACAACCTGCTGGACGCGCAGACGAGGGGCGGCGAGATCACCGCGCGCGCGACGCTCACCGACGCGTGGCAGATGGATGGCTCCTTCTCGGCGTTTCACCTGACACCGCACCTGAACGCGGCAAGCCACGACCCCGGCGCCGCGACCTTTGACGGCAGCGCCGCCACCTTCGAGTGGCGCGGCCATTCGGCGATGTCGCTGGGCCCGCGCGTGCAGGCCGACCTCCTGCTGTTCCACGTCGGATCGCTCCGCGAGCTTGGCATCCCGTCGTACACGCGCGCCGACGCGCGCGTCGAATGGAAGCTGACGGCCCCGCTCTCGATCGCCGTCCAGGGACAGAATCTGCTCGGCCCGGCACACGCCGAGTTCGCCACCGGCACGACGACCCTCTTGTCCACCCAGGTGCCGCGCAGCGCGGCACTGCGGCTGACCTGGCGCTTCTGACATGTCGATCCTCTGGATGCATCGGCTCCTGACTGCCGCGGCCCTGCTCGCGCTCGCCGCGCCGCTCGACGCGCAGACCGCCTCGGCGCCGGCGCTCAAAGCTGCGTTCGTCTACAACTTTGCCACCTTTGCGGAATGGCCGACCGACGCCACGCCGGCCGGCCCGCTGACGATCTGCGTGCTCGGCGACGAGGTGATCGCCCTCGCACTCGATGGCACCGTGAAAGGGCGCGCCATCGGCGGCCGCACGGTCGTCGTGTCGCGCGTGAAGGCCGATGCGCTGCTCACCTGCCATGTCCTCTACCTGACGGGCTTCGACGCGAAGCGCTCGCAGGAGATCATCGACGGGCTGAAGAATGCGCCGGTGCTGACCGTCAGCGACCAGCATCGATTTGCCCAGGCGGGCGGCATCGCCGGCATGTTCGTCGAGGGCGGCAAGATGCGGTTCGCCATCAACGTCGAGGCCGCACAACGCGCCCGGCTCCACCTCAGCTCGAGGCTGCTCAGCCTCGCCACCATCGTGAAAGACGACCATGCGCATCCATAACTGGTTCCGCAGGCTGTCGCTCACCCGCAAGCTGACCGCGCTCGGCGTGGCCTCGGCCACGGCGTCGGTCATGATGGCCGGCGCCGTGCTGCTCGCCTTCAACCTGACGGCGGAGTACCACGACGAGATCAGGGAAATCTCCATCGTCGCGAACGTCGCCGGAATCAACAGCGCGGCCGCGCTGGCGTTCGGCGACGCGCAGGCCGCCCGCGAGACGTTGTCGGCGCTGCGATCGAACCCGCACCTGATTGCGGCGACCATCCAGCTTCCCGACGGCCGCGTGCTGGCCAGGTACGATCGCGAGCCAGGCCATCCCCACTCGCCGCCAGCCGAGCCAACCACCCGGCAACTCCTGCACGAGCTCAACCTCCGCGCCGGTGAATTGACCGTGATCGCGCCGATCATGCTCGGCAACGAGCGCATCGGCTTCGTCTATGTGGCCTCCGACCTCCGTGAGATGCGGACGCGGGCAGCGCAGTATCTGGCGGTGCTCGCCGTCGTGCTGGTGGCGGGGTTCGGGCTGTCGTTCGCCTTGTCGAACACGCTGCAGCGCGTCATCTCAGCGCCGCTTCTACGCCTGACCGACGTGACGCGCGTGGTCACCACGAATCATCAATATGACGTCCGCGCGGAGAAGGCCGGTGACGACGAAATCGGCGAGTTGATTGACGGCTTCAACGAGATGCTCGGCGACATTCAGGAACGGGACCGCAAGCTGCTGCAGCATCAAAACGCCCTCGAGCAGACCGTCGAGGCGCGCACGACCGAGCTTCGCGCCACCAACGCCGATCTGGTGTCGGCGCGTGACAACGCCATGGAAGCGAGCCGTGCGAAAAGCGAGTTCCTGGCCAACATGAGCCACGAGATCCGGACGCCGATGAACGGCATCATCGGCATGACCGACCTGGTGCTCGACAGCGAGCTCACCGCGGAGCAGCGCGACGGGCTGGCGACGGTGCGGACCTCGGCCGACATGCTGCTGTCGATCCTCAACGACATCCTCGACTTCTCGAAGATCGAATCGCGCAAGCTCGAAATCGAAGCGGTGCCCTTCCTGCCGCGCGCCGCGATCGCCGACGCGCTCAAGCCCCTCGCGCTTCGCGCGCAGCAGAAAGGGCTGGAGCTGCTCTGCGAGATCGACCCGGCGGTGCCCGCCGGCGTCGTCGGCGACCCGACGCGGATCCAGCAGGTGCTCTCGAACCTGGTCGGCAACGCGCTGAAGTTCACCGAGCACGGTCGCGTGGTCGTCACGGTGCGGGAGGAATCGCGCGCCGAGGGCAGCACGAAGCTGCACTTCAGCGTCGCCGACACCGGCATCGGCATCCCTGCCGAGCAGCACGCCGCCATTTTCGAGGCCTTCCGCCAGGCGGACGGATCGACGACGCGCCGCTTCGGCGGGACCGGCCTCGGCCTGACGATCTCGACCAACCTCGTACGGCTCATGGGCGGCCGCCTGTGGGTCGAAAGCGTCCCTGGCGCCGGCAGCACGTTTCATTTCACCGTCGCGCTCGACGTCGCCGTGCTGCCCGAGATCGTGGCGCTGCCGCCCGCCGATCGACTGGGCGTCGAGGGCGCGCCTGTGGCGGCCTCCCCGGCCGGGGCGCCCAGGGCGTCGGCCACGCATGCCGGCACCATGGCCATGGCCGCCGGTGCCCGGCGCGCCCGTGTGCTGCTCGTCGAGGACAACCCGGTCAATCGGCGCGTCGCCTCCGGTCTCTTGAAACGCCGCGGTCACGACGTGACCGTCGCGCTCCACGGCGGCGAAGCGCTGGCGCTGCTCGAGCGGAACACCTTCGACATCGTGCTGATGGACCTGCAGATGCCGGTGATGGGCGGCATCGACGCGACGATCGCCATCCGCGCCCGCGAGCAGGTCTCGGGCGGACACGTCCGCATCGTCGCCATGACGGCGCATGCGATGAACAGCGACCGGGACCGCTGCCTGAACGCCGGCATGGACGGCTACCTCTCGAAGCCGATCAACCCGCAGATGCTGTTTGCCGTCATCGAACAAGGGCTCGATGGGTCCGAGGCAGACACCGACGCCGCCCCGCCGGCCGCGCCGACGACGTTCGACCGCGGCGCGTTGCTGAACCGGCTTTCCGGCGACGCGGGGTTGATGACTGACGTCATTCGCCTCTTCCTCCGCGATTGCCCGACGCACCTCGCGGCGATCAGCGTCGCCGTCACCGCGCGCGATGCCGAGGCGCTGCGTGAGGCGGCTCACGCGCTCAAAGGGGCGGCCGGGAACCTGTCGGCCACCCGACTGTTCGCCGCGGCGGATGTGCTCGAACGGATCGGTGTGGCGTCGCGCATGGACGCGGCAGAAGGCGCGTGGCGCCAGCTGTCGGTCGAGGCCAGCCAACTGATGGATCTGCTGCGCGGCACGACCCTGCCGCCGGCCACGGAGGCGCTGTCGTGCGTGTCCTGATCGCCGACGACGATCGGATGACGACGCTGATGCTCAGCCAGACACTCGAGAACTGGGGGTTCGAGGTGACCGTCGCGGACGACGGAGCCTCGGCCTGGGAATGCATCACCGGCGACGACCCGCCGGCGCTGGCGATCGTCGACTGGATGATGCCGGGGCTCGAGGGCCCCGAGTTGTGCCGCCGCATCCGCGAAGCGCCTCCTCCCGCTCCGATTTACCTGATTCTGCTGACGAGCCGGACCAGCCGCGAGGATCTGGTGATCGGCCTCGAGTCCGGGGCCGACGACTACCTGACCAAGCCGTTCGATCCGATCGAGCTGCGGGCGCGCATCCACGTGGGGCAGCGGACGCTCGGGCTCATGGCGAGCATCAAACGCCTCAACGGGCTCCTGCCGATCTGCAGCTACTGCAAACGCATCCGCTCCGACCAGGACTACTGGGAGCAGGTCGAGAACTACATCACCGAACACTCGGACGCCCGGTTCTCGCACGGCATCTGCCCCGACTGCTTCGACAAAGTCCTCGACGACCTCGGCGCCGACTCGCCCAGTCCCGAGCCGAGCCGCACGTGAAGGTCCTGCCGACGCGCCTCGGCCCGCGGCTGCTGCTCGTGGCGCTCGTCGCCGTGGCGCCGATCATTGCCGGGGCGGTCGTGACGCAGTCGATGGCGCGGGGACGAGCCCGTGAGCGGACGCTCGCCGACAGCCTGCGGCTGGTGCGGCTGGCGGCCAACGAGCAGGCGGTCGTGTTCGACGGCGCCCGCCGCCTGCTCCTGACGCTCGCCGAGTTCCCGCCACTGCGCGCGAGCGATCCCCGCGGCTGCCAGGAGATGCTGCCGAACGTCCTGCAGGCGCACCCGGGCTTTCTCACCTTGTCGGTCGCGAACGCCGATGGCACGCTGTTCTGCTCCGCCGCGCCGCCCGACCGCCGCCTGCTGGTGAACGCGAGCCGGCGCGTGTGGTTCGAACGCGTGATGGGCAGCCGGACGACGGCGACCGGCGATTTTCAGATCAGCGCGGCCACCGGCAAGCCGGCGATCGTGGTCGCGCATCCGCTGCTCGATGCCACCGGCGCCGTGTCGCGGATCGTCATTGCCACGATCGACCTGGACCAGTTGAGCAGCGTGGCGGCGGGCGCGGAACTGCCGGCGGGCGGCACGCTGACGTTGTTCGATCGATCTCGCACCATCCTGGCGCGCTTTCCGAGCGGCGGCGCGTGGATCGGCCACCAGGTGCCCGATGCGCGGCCGTTGGAACGGCTCGTCGCCGGCGCCTCCGAGGACGTCACCGAGAGCGCAGGCGTGGATGGGGTCCGCCGCCTGTATGTGAGCGTGCCGGTGCGCGCGACGATCGACACCGGCCTCTACCTCGGCCTCGGCATCGATCACGATGCGGCGTTCGGTGAATTCGAGCGCATCAACCAGGCGTACCTCTGGCTGCTCGGGATCTTCTCGGTGATGGGCGTCGTCACGGCGTTGATTGGCGCCCACCTCTTCGTCCTCAAGCCGGTGAAGGCGCTGAAGACGGTCACCGATCGCATCGCGGCCGGCGATCTCAGCGCGCGAGCACAGCTGGCCGGGAGCGTCGCCAGCATCGGCGGGCTGGGCGAGGCCGTCAACGCCATGGCCGGGGCGCTCGACGTCCGCGAGCACGACCGCGAGCGCGCCGAGCGCGAGCTTCGCGAATCGGAGGACCGCTATCGCCTGCTCTTCGAACGGAATCCGCACCCGATGTGGGTCTACGACGAGGCCACGCTCGGCTTCCTCGAGGTCAACGATGCGGCGGTGCACCGCTACGGCTACTTCCGCAGTGAGTTTCTGGCGATGCGCATCGGCGACATCCATCGCGCCCGGCCGGTGCTCCAGGTGCCGGGCGCACAGATCTCGCGGCCAGGACCGCTGGAGGGGTCTGGCGGCTGGCAGCACTGCCTGAAGTCGGGCGAGATCATCGACGTGGAAATCGAGTCGCACAGCGTGATGTTCGCGGGCCGGCGCGCGGTCGTGGTCACCGCACAGGACATCACCGCCAGGACACATGCCGCAGCGGCGCTCGCCGAACGCGCCGCGCTCACCACCGTGTCGGCGGAAGTGGGCGTCGCGCTCAACCGGCCGGGCGAGCTCCACTCGGGGCTGCAGAGCTGCGCGGAAGCCATCGTGGCGCACCTCGACCTCGCGGTGGTCCAGATCTGGATCATCCATCCTGCCACCGGCGCCCTCACGCTCGAAGCCGCCGCCGGCGGCGACGGCCGCGACGACGGCGGCGCCCGCGATCGCCTGGCGGCGCTCGAGCCCGCGATCGCCGGCGTCGCGCGGGAGCGGGTGCGACGGGTGATGAACGATCTTCCAGGGGAAGCCTTCGCCGGCTGGCCGCTCATCGTCGGCGATCGCGTCGTCGGCGTGATGGCGCTGTTGGCGTCCGATCGCCTCTCCGAAGGCGCGCTTGCGGGCCTGACCTCGGTGTCGGCGCTGATCGCGCTCGGCGTCACCCGTCATCAGTCGGAGGACGCGCGGCGGCTGCTCGCGGCGATCGTCGCGAGCTCCGACGACGCGATTTTCGGCGCCACGCCCGACGGCACCATCGTCAGCTGGAACACCGGCGCGCACAAGCTGTTCGGCTACACCGAAGAGGAGATCATCGGCCGGCGCGCGTCGCTCCTGCACCCGCCGGATCGCGGCGCTGAGAACCAGGAGTTGCTGGCGGCCTTGAATCGGGGCGAGCACGTCACGCACCGCGAGACCGTCCGGCGGCGCAAGGACGGATCGCTCGTGCCGGTATCGCTGACGCTGTCGCCGATCAAGGACGCGGCGGGCGGCATGATCGGGATCTCCGCCATCGTGCGCGACATCACCGAGCGCCGGCGCGCCGAGGAACAGCTGCAGCTGCTCGCCCGCGCCGTCGAGTCGACCAACGAGATGGTCAGCGTGACCGATACGGACGATCGCATCACGTTCGTGAACGCCGCGTTTCTGCGCGCCTATGGCTACACCGCCGAGGAAGTGATCGGACAGACGCCGGCGTTGATGCAGTCGGCGCAGACCAGCGAGGCGCTGCTTCAGGAAATTTCGCGCGAGTCACGGAACGCCGGCTGGAAGGGCGAGGTGCTCAACCGGCGCCGTGACGGGACCGAGTTCTTCGTCAGCCTCAACACCTCCGCCGTGCGCGACGATCGCGGGGAACTCGTCGGGCTGCTGGGCGTGGCGCGCGACATCACCGAGCGCCTGCACGGCGAGCTCGCGCTGCGTGATGCCGAAGAGCGGATGCGCTTCGCGCTCGAGGCGTCGCACGTCGGCGTGTGGGAGTCGAACATCAAGACCGGCGTCACGTTCTGGTCGTCGACCTGCGAGGCCATGCACGGCCTGGCGCCGGGCACGTTCGAGCGCACCTACGAGGCGTTCATCGAGCGGGTGCACCCGGATGACCGGGCGGAGATGATCGAGAGGATGTCAGGGGCGGTTCGCCTGCGCGAGCGTGCGGAGATGGAATACCGGACCGTCTGGCCCGACGGCTCGGTGCGCCGCATCAGCCTGGTGGGGCATTTCTCCTTCGATGACGCGGGGCTTCCCGTGCGCGCGGCCGGCATCACCGTCGACGTCACCGAGCGCCGATCGCTCGAAGATCAGCTCAGGCAGTCGCAGAAGATGGACGCGGTCGGGCAGCTGGCCGGCGGCATCGCCCACGACTTCAACAACCTGCTGACCGCCATCCTGGGCTTCGCCGGCTTCCTCGCCGAAAGCCTTCCGGAGCCGGACGTACGCCACGCCGACGTGGTGGAGATTCTCCGCGCAGCCGGGCGCGCGGCGGCGTTGACGCGCCAGCTGCTCGCGTTCAGCCGGAAGCAGATCCTCGCGGTTCGCGTGCTCCACATCGGCGACATCGTCGGCGAGCTGACGCCGATGCTGCGCCGGCTGCTCGGCGAATCGGTCGATCTGCGCACCGTGGTCGGCGATCGCGGCCTCGCGAAGATCGATCCCGGTCAGCTGCACCAGGTCATCGTCAACCTCGTGGTGAACGCGCGCGACGCCATGCCGGACGGCGGACGCCTCACGCTCGAGACCGCAGACGTCATGCTCGACGAGGCGTTCGCGCGGTCCCACCCGTCGGTCCGCCCCGGACCGCATGTGTTGATCGCCGTCACCGACACCGGCCACGGCATGGACGCCGCGACGCAGAAGCGCGTCTTCGAGCCGTTCTTCACCACCAAGCCGATGGGCCAGGGCACCGGCCTCGGCCTCGCCACCGTGTACGGCATCGTGAAGCAGAGCGGCGGTTCGATCTGGGTCAACAGCGATCTCGGGCAAGGGACGACGTTCAAGGTCTACCTGCCGAGGACCGACGACGTCGAGGAGGCCACCGCACCGGCCCAGACGCGCGCCCCGGGCGGCACCGAGACGGTGCTCCTGGTCGAGGACGAAGACGTGGTGCGCGAGTTCGTCTACAAGGTGCTGAGCCGGAGCGGGTACAACGTCCACGCCGTGGGCGATCCGGCGAAGGCGCTCGAATATGCACAGGCCCAGGGCGCGGCGATCGACCTGGTCTTCTCGGACGTCATGCTGCCGAACATGAGCGGACAGGCGATGGTGACGCGGATGCTGGGAACCCACCCGGAATCGAAGGTGTTGTACATGTCCGGCTACACCGATCACGCCATCGTGAAACAGGGCGTTCTGGACCCGGGGACCGCGTTCCTGCAGAAGCCGTTCACCGCCGACGCGCTTTCCAGAAAAGTGCGCGACGTCCTCGACGCCGTCAAGGTGCCCTCGGTGGCGCCTCCGCCTGCCGGGCTCGAGATCGGTGTTCAGAATTGAACAGCCTGGATCGGAGCGGGCGCGTATCTTTTCAAGGGAATCTCTGCGGAAGGCTGACGACTTCACATGTTGCACGAATTCATAACGCTTTATCGCGACGCGATCATCGCCCGGACGAGAGAAAAGGTCGCCAGCCACTCCGGGCCGCCGGCGTCGCCGAACGATCTCGAGCACGGAGTACCGCTGTTCCTGACCCAGCTGTCCGAGACGCTGCAATCAGAAGCGAGCGGTAGGCCGTCGGTCAGCGCCATCGGCACCTCCGCCACGCTCCACGGACGCGACCTGCTGGGGTTGGGTTTCACCGTGTCCCAGGTCGTCCACGTCTACGGCGACATCTGCCAGGCCGTGACCGAGCTCGCCCTCGAGCAGGTCGCGCCAATCACCACCGACGAGTTCCACACCCTGAACCGCTGCCTCGACACCGCCATCGCCGAAGCGGTGACCGAGCATGCGCGCATGACCGCCGAATCGCGATCGAGCGGCGAAACCGAGCGGCTGGGGCAGGTGGCGCACGAGGTGCGCGACATCCTCAACACGGCGCTGCTCGCGTTTCACACGCTGAAACAGGGCACGGTTGCCATCAACGGCAGTACCGGCGCGGTCCTCGGCCGGAGCCTGATGAACCTGCGCGATTTCGTCGACAGCACGCTCGCCGACACCCGGATGACCGCACGGACCCAGCGGCACGAACGGATCCTGCTCGAGCCGTTTCTCAACGACATCGCCGTCGCCGGCGGCCTCCACGCCGAATACCGGGGGTTGCAGTTCGGCATCGATCCGGTCGAACCCCACCTGGCGGTCGACATCGATCCGCAGCTGCTCCGATCCGCGGTGATGAACCTGTTGAACAACGCGGTCAAGTTCACCCGCGCCGGCGGCCGCGTGCAGCTCCGGGCGCGCCACGAAGGCACGTGCGTGTTGATCGAAGTGGAAGACGAATGCGGGGGGATTCCGGAAACGAAGGACGATCCGTTCCAGCCGTTCGGCGACCGCCGCGGCAACGATCGCAGCGGCCTCGGCCTCGGGCTGTCGATTGCCCGGAAGGCCGTCAGGGCCCACCAAGGCGACATTCAGATCCGCAACCTGCCGGGGAAGGGATGCATCTTCGTCATCGCGGTGCCGTTGGCCGTCGACGAAGAGGCGCCGGCGCCGAAAGCGAACGGTTAGTGCACGCGCTCGATCGGCGCCTCGAGCGTGACGAGCCACTGCTGCGCTTCGGCGCGGCGCCACAACCGCATCGCCAGCCGCAGCAGCCGCTGTTGCTTCACCGCGCGGTAGCGTTCGATGATGTTGTCGATCTGCGCGAGCCGCTCGCGTGTGGCTGAACTGTCAATCGCCATTGAATCAAGGGTAGTCCCCACGCGCATCGGCCGTCTGTGCTGGATTGCACGCACGGGGCGCCGCCCTGTCCAGGCGGCGCGCGGCTAACGCGGCATAGGTCTCGTCCTGTTCGCAGCCGATGAACTGGCGGTCGAGCGTCAACGCGGCCACCCCCGTCGAGCCGGATCCTGCGAACGGGTCGAACACCACATCCCCGGGGTCGGTCGTCGCGCGCAGGCAGCGGGCGATGAGCGCGATCGGTTTCTGCGTCGGGTGTTTCCCGAACGTCTTTTCGTCCTCCCCAGGCGTCGAGAGGCGCCACACGCTCTTCATCTGCTTCCCGGCGTTTTCTTCCTTCATCGCCTCGTAGTTGAACTTGTGCCGGTCCTTGCCGCCCTTCCTGGCCTTCGTGGCCCAGAGCAGCATCTCGGTCGAGTGGGTGAAGCAGCGGCAGCCGAGGTTCGGCGGCGGCGCGGGTTTCTCCCACACGATGTCATTCAGGATGCGGAATCCCAGCTGCTGCATCGCCATGCCGACGCTCAGGTAGACGTGCAGCGTGCCGCTCACCCAGAGGGCACCGGCCGGCTTCAGGACGCGGTGGCACGCCGCGAGCCATGTCCGGTTGAACTCGTGATCCAGGTCGACGCCGCGGCTGCGGTCCCACTCGCCCTTGTTGACCTTGACCATGCGGCCGCCGACGCACGTGATCCCGTCGTTCGAGAGCAGGTACGGCGGGTCGGTCCAGATGCAGTCGATGCTGTCGGCGGGAAGGCTCGCCATGAACGCGAGGCAGTCGACGTGGTGGAGGCGTGAGGTGCCGTCGGCGCTCGTCCAGAGGATCTGGCTGCTGTCGCTCCCGTCCGGCTGGCGTCTCACCGCGTCGATTATAGACCGCTGCCGCCGTTGGTCCGCCTGTCGCTGATGTCCGGCCAGGGGACGAAGCCGTAGAATCGACGCGCCGACCATGGACCTGGCCCCGCTCCGCCATCGCGATTTCCGGCTGCTGTACATCGCGCAGTTCGTGTCGCTGCTCGGCACGATGATCACCTACGTCGCCCTTCCCTACCAGATGTACCGGCTGACGGGATCGTCGCTGTCGGTCGGACTGCTCGGGCTGGCCGAGCTCGTCTCGCTCCTGGCCACGGCGTTTCTCGGCGGCATGCTCGCGGATGTCGTGGACCGCCGTCGGATGGCGATCGCCACCGACATCGGGTTGGCCGCGGGCAGCGCCGCGCTCGCGTTGCTGGCCATGGCCGGCGCGTCCCCGTGGTCGTTGTATCTGGTGGCCGCGTGGATGTCGGGCGTCAGCGGCCTTCAGCGCCCCTCGATTGAATCGCTCTCGCCGCGCCTCGTGCCTCACGACGAGTTGCCGGCGGCTGGATCCCTTGCGGTCTTTCGCGGCAGCATCTGCATGATCGTCGGGCCGGCCGTGGGCGGGGCGTTGATCGTGTCCGCAGGCCTGCCCGCGACTTACATGGCCGATGTCGCGTCGTACGGCTTGTCGCTGTTCTGCCTCTGGCTGATCAAGGCGGTGCCGCCGCCTGAAGACGCCAACCCGCCGAGCGTGGCCGCCGTGATCGAAGGGTTGCGCTACGCGCGCAGCCGCGACGAGCTCATCGGCACCTACGTCGTCGACTTCGTCGCGATGGTGTTCGGCATGCCGCTCGCGCTGTTTCCGGCGGTGTCCGACCGGCTTGGCGGGCCGACAGTGCTCGGGCTGCTCTACGCGGCGCCGGCCGCCGGCGCTTTGGCCGCCAGCCTCACCAGCCGCTGGACGCCGCGGGTCCATCGCCACGGTCTCGCCGTGATGATCGCGGCGACGGTCTGGGGACTGGCGATCGCCGGCTTCGGTTTCGCCGAGACGCTATGGCCGGCGCTCGCGTGCCTGGCGCTGGCCGGCGCCGCGGACGCGGTCAGCGGCATCTTCCGCATGACGATGTGGAACCAGACGATCCCCGATGCGCTGCGCGGGCGGCTGGCGAGCATCGAGATGGTGAGCTACTCGAGCGGGCCGCTGCTCGGCCACGTCGAGGCGGGCGCGGTGGCGGCGGCGTTCGGCGTGCGCGCGTCGGTGGTCTCGGGCGGCATCCTGTGCGTCGTCGCGGTGATCGCGTGCGGGTTTTGGCTGCCGCAATTCGTGCGCTACGACGCACGGAATCAAGAACCGAGAATCTGAGAATCT
>Ga0070674_100001132_pt1 | contig 14034 bp, 13 predicted proteins | sample KBSM33metaG_FD_65344 | JGI IMG/M metagenome (GOLD analysis project Ga0070674, IMG submission 65344) | Miscanthus rhizosphere microbial communities from Kellogg Biological Station, Michigan, USA - KBS M3-3 metaG | ecosystem: Host-associated > Plants > Roots > Rhizosphere > Soil ... | reverse complement strand
ACAGCGTCACCACCTACGGCGACCCCTGGAACATGAACTAGGGTCGTTCCTCCAAACGTGTTCGGGCTCATCATCGTGACACATGAGGCCTCACAGGTGGGTTGCGGCACCCGGTTCCAATTCTGTCGGCCGGGTGTCGCACCTCGTGCCGTTGACACATCTGAACCTCAGTTGTGTAAAAAACTTTCTTGTGCGGCACTCGTGCACTACCGGCAGACTCGAATCAGGTACAGGCCAACTGCAAAGCAGCAACGGCGCCATCTGTCAACGATGGCTTACCGCACGACGTGTACGACGTCTGTAACCGCCAGCCTCATCGTGGCGGGCGTCGAGTGCGTAGACGTGCTCGACGCCCGTGCGGTTCACTGTCAGATACGCCGATGCCATGGAATGCTTAAGAGCATTGGACAGCGAAGCACATCGAGCGCATTTGCAAGGCAACCAGGATCGAACCACGCACCACATTCCCCAAGGCACGGGGCCGGCTACACCGGCAGCCTGACGATGAGCGGCATGGTCTGCGGGTTTGCTCGTGGCTGGGCCACTAACCGACCGGATCGGCAGACGCAACCTGATGATGATCGGCGTCGCGTAGTTCTCGTTCGGATCACCGGTGTGCGCATTCGCCCCCCCGGAGTTCGTCGGCGCCGCAAGCGGATTCACGGGAATCGGGCTCGGCGGGGTAGTCCCCTGCGCGATCGCGCTGACCGCCGAGTTCGCTCTATGGAACCGCCGCCAGCTCTACAGCGGTGTGATGCTCAGCGGATCTTCGCTCGGGGCGATCGTCAGCTCCTTCGTTGCGGTTTGGCTATTGCCCGATTACGGCTGGCGGTCGCTGTCCGTGGTCGCGTTCGCGTTCATTGTGCTGGTGCCGATGATGTACTCTCTGCTCCCTGAATCAGTGAACGCGCTCATCTCACGCGGACGACTCGACGAAGCGCGCGCGGTGGCCGATCGCTACGGTGTTGACTTCGAGGCCGGTCTACGCGAACACGCCGCCTACGGAGCATGCCGGGCCGGTCGTGGGTACGCGCTAGCCTGGATTTCGCGCATATGTCGTTGGTGGTGTGTGTTGATACGCGAAAGTGCCTATCCTGCAAGGCATAGTGGGATCAGTTGAGGATTCCACAACGACTATCGGAAGGCACTTCGCAGGTGAACAATAGCGCCGCGGTTGCCCGGGTGAAAGTGTCCGCGGATGGCCATGGTGTCGTGTCCCACGCCGGGTGGGGAGCCTGCAGGCGATGGCGGGGCCGACTGTGCTCTCAGCGCAGGTCACGGCCGCACTGGCGGACGCGTATCGGGCCCGTGGACCTATGCACCGGGTGCGGTGTTCGCCGATCTGGCCGCCGCGGTCGCCGGCGAGGCGGACTGCGAGCGTCTACCTCCGCACTTTCCGTCTATACCTAATCCCCCTATACGCGACGACTCGCCTCCAGGTCGTCAGTGGGCCGAAGTACTTGTGAGGAAATGCCTTGCTGTATCAACGTGCGCGTAGTTCGCCGGGCGATCCGCACGTACTCTTCGCAACGGGATCGCATTTTCTCCGACGGCGCGCAGATCGACAACGCGGCAATTGTGTGGCGCTCGCGCTGGTAGATGCCAACGGCAACACACGACTGCCCGGCAATAGTCTCACCGTGTTCCACGGCAATGTCGTGGCGTCGCGCTGAGATAAGCTGCGCACGAAGGGTTCTGATGTCGGATACCGAATTTTCCGTCAGAGCCGGCAAGCCGTATCGGTCGATCCGCTCTTGCACCTTCGGCCAAGGGAGTTGTGCCATGAGCAGCTTCCCGAGCGCCGACGCGTGCCCCGAGATGTGAGCTCCGTCGGCGAGGACTCGCTCGGTGCGGTTTCCTGACGCATTGGCAATGCAGACAACGCCCTGGCTATCCCACGCGCCGATGGTGACAACGGCGCCCAGTTGGTTGGCGACTTCAGCGACAGTGCGGTGAGTTTGAGCACTGAAGCAAGTGGAGCTCATCAGTCGACGACTAATTACCAGCACTCGCCATCCGAGTCGATATCGGTGATCTGAAGTTTGTTGCAGCAGACCGATTTCGGCCAGACTGGCCACGATGGCAAAAGTGGTTGACGTTGGCAGCCCCAGTGTCGTTGCCACCTCCGTGACACCCCACTCCGGTGTCTCGGGCGTAAAGAGGTTGAGCACTTTGCCGGTGCGGTCGATCGTGTTCAGCAAGTCCCCAGCCTTCCGGGACGGGCAGGCATCGCCTGTTTCCGGCGATACAGGTCCGATTTCGCGTCAGGCGGCGACGCTTCCACCGCGGGCACACGAACGATGTCGTCGGCGGCATCCCCGAGGTTCGCCGGCCGCCGACGTATGCCCCCCGGTGTGAGGTCGATCACCCGCTGAGCTGACAAGTATGCGCGCCGAGACGTTGGTTTGTGGAATCTGGCGCAGGTGCCGTCGAGAATGATCCCGATGTGGTCAATGCCGCCACGTGCGATCAGCGCGTCAGCGCTGACGGAGATGATTGGCACACCGTTCCCCGGTGGGGCTGCCCGGACCCTCTCACGTTGGGTCGATACTCGCCACCGCATCCATCTCCGCTGTGCGCGAGAGGCGCAACTCGTCGTCCGTCGCGTCATCGTAGATTGACTACGACAACTTGTTGTCGGCCGTCCTCGCCCGGCAAGACGACCCTCCGGGACTTGACCGGCCTTGTCCGCAGGCAGGCGGAGCACCTTGGCTACGACTACGCGTCGACGCCGATCATGGAAAAGAGCGGTCATACTCGCCCACAGCCTCCCCATCTCAGATGCCCTTGAACAGCCGGTCGGCCGCTAGCTCGTGGCGGGCGATCGAACGCCGGTGCACCTCGTCGGGGCCGTCGGCGATCTGGAGGAACCGCGCCTGCGCGTAGAGCACCGGGAGCATCGTGTCCTGGGACAAGCCCGCCCCGCCGTGCACCTGAATGGCAACGTCGACGACCTTCTTCACCGTCAAGGGGACCTTGACCTTCGCCGCGGCAATGTCGTGACGCGCTTCCTTGTTTCCGTCCCGGTCCATCCGCCATGCGGCGCGCAGCACCAGCAGCCGGGCGGCGTCGAGCTCGACCCTGGCGTCCGCGACGTACTGCTGCACCACCCCCTGATCCGCGAGCGGGACACCCCACGTCACCCGTTCATGGGCGCGCGCCGTCATTGCCGCGATTGCCCTCTCCCCCATGCCGATCAACCGCATGCAATGGTGGATGCGCCCAGGGCCGAGTCGCGCCTGGGCGACGCTGAAACCGGCACCCCGCTCGCCAAGCAGGCTGTCCTTCGGGACGCGGACGTCGACGAAGTCGATCTCGCCGTGACCGCCCTCCTGCCGGTCGTCAAACCCAAGCACGCGGGTGGAGCGCAACACAGTCATGCCTGGCGTTCCGGTCGGGACCAGGACGAGGCTGTGGCGGCGGCCGACCGGGGCGTCGGGATCAGTGACGCCCATGACCATCGCGACCGCGCAGTCGGGCCGCAGGGCCGAGGTCGACCACCATTTCCGGCCATTGAGCACCCACTCGTCGCCGTCCTCGCTGATCTCCAGTCGAACGTTGTTGGCGTCGGAGCTGGCGACCGCGGGCTCCGTCATGGAGAAGATCGACCGGATCTTCCCCTCGAGCAGAGGTTCCAGCCAGCGGTGCTGTTGTTCGGCGGTGCCGAACCGCGAGAGGATCTCCATATTCCCGGTGTCCGGGGACGAGCAGTTGAGCGCTTCTGGGGCGATCAACGGACTCCACCCGGTGATCTCCGCCAGCGGTGCGTACTCCAAATTTGTCAAGCCAGCGCCGCGGGAGTCAGCCGGCAACGCAAGGTTCCATAGCCCCAGGCGCCGGGCCTCCGCCTTGAGCTCTGCCATCACCGGCGGCGCCCCCCAGCGCTCGGGGTGCTGATCGTGGTACGCCGCAGCGACCTGTTCGGCCGGCAGCACGCAGTTCTGCATGAACTCGGCCAAGCGGGAGCGGAGATCCTCCACTTTCGGGCTGTACGCGAAATCCATCGATCCTCCGAGGAGACGAGTGTGAAGGGGGTCAGCGACCGATCCGGGCGGTATCGGCCCGCCCGACCGCCCGTTGGAGAAGGGGGTCCACCATCGCGCCGACGTCGGCGAAGCCGCCGCCGACGGTGTGCCCCTGTTCGTGCCTGGCGTGGATCTGCTCGAGGATGACGGCGATCTTGAGGTCGGCAAGGACGGCGTACCAGTCGAGTCGCCCGACGTCGGCGCCGGTGAGGGCGGCGTAGCGCTCGACCAGCTCGGCGCGGGACGGAAAACCCGGGAGCGCGGTCAGGCCGCCGGTCACCGGATTTACCGCACCGCCCGGTTCGTCCCAGAAGCTGATCAGGACGCCAAGATCGGCCAGGACGTCGCCGCGGGTGGACATCTCCCAATCCAGGACACCGCGGATGATTCCCGAGTCCGCAGCGTCCACGAGCAGGTTGTCGAGCTTGAAGTCGCCGTGCACCACACCCGTCCGTCGGGTGGGCGGAACCGACCGGGATAGCCGGTCAAGCAGGTCGGCGAACTCCGGGCGTTCCCTCGTGCGGACCGCGTCCCACTGCCGGCGCCACACGAGCAGCTGCCGTTCGAGGAAGCCAGTGGGTTTGCCCCAGTCGCCGAGGCCGACCTCGTCGACGTCGACCGTGTGCAGGGCGGCTAGGAGATCGACCATCGCCTCGCCTAGGCGGCGCCGCTGTTCGGGCTCGAGTCGTGCGGCATCCGCGACGGTTCCGATGACCTCGCCCTCCACCCGCTCCATTACGTAGAACGGCACACCGAGCACCACCCCGGCGAGATCATCTGCGATGACGGCGGGAACTGGGACGGCCGTACCATGCAGTGCCCGCAGCACACGGACCTCGCGCCCCATGTCGTGCGCCGAGGCCAGGACCAGCCCGTGCGGGGGCCGGCGGAGCACCCATTCGCGGACGCCGTCGACGACGATGTAGGTGGGGTTCGACCGGCCCCCGGACAGCAGCCGCGCCCGCAGCGGCCCGTTCAGCCCACCGACTGCGCCGTCCATGAATGAGGTGAGCGCGTAGATGTCGAGTGCCCGGTCGTTAACAATGTCTGTCATCTCTGAATCCCCCATTCCGCGCCGTTACCCATTTTCCGGTGATTACACAAACGCCGCTGGACTCAGAATTCGATTACGAATGCTTGCGACCAACGGTCCGCCGGCGGCCTTCTCGCTCAGCTGGCGCGCCTCCACCCACTCCTGGTCGGAGATGAATTTGGCCCACTTCTCATCTCGGTCCGCACTGGAGTCGAACCGTACGACGTAGACCAGCTCATTGTTACTGTTCTCGCCGACGTCGGTCAGCGAACAGAACACGCAGTCGATACCGTATTTCTTGAATAGCCGAAACGTGTAATTGTTGAACCGTTTTACCAGTTCGGGCATTCTTCCGGGGACCACAGTGTATTCACGAAGTTCGTAGATCATGTCTTTGACCTTTCCTAAGTCAAGCTGAGACCGGACGAAGCAAGACCGGCATATATGGTTCGCAATTCTCGTTTCAGGATTTTGCCACTCGGGTTCTTCGGCAAGGATTCGGTGAGAACCACGTATTTCGGCACCTTGAAGCCCGCGAGTCGCGTGCGACAATGCGCGACCAGTTCCTCGGCGGTCACCGTGTGCTCGGCTTGGAGTACGACCACGGCGGCAACGGCCTCGACCCACCGCGGGTCCTCCACGCCGAACACCGCGGCCTCTGACACCGCGTCGTGCTCGTAGAGAACCTCCTCCACCTCGCGGCCGGAGACATTCTCACCACCGGACTTGATCATGTCCTTCCGCCGGTCGACAACGTAGAGACGACCCCCATCGTCGAACCTGCCGAGGTCGCCGCTATGAAACCAGCCATCCTGAAAAGCGTCGGCGGTCTGCTCGGAATCGCGGTAATAGCCGAGGATGAGCTGGGGGCTGCGGTGAACGATCTCACCAACCGTGCCGACCGGGACCTCGTTCCCGTCCGGATCGACGATCCGGGTCTCGACATTGAGTGCAGGGCGCCCGGCCGAACCCGCGAACTCGTCCTGTTCGTGCGGCAGCAAGGCTGTCGCCAGCGACGCCATCTCCGTCTGGCCGTAGAAGTTCCACAGGCGCAGGTTCGGGAACTGTGCCCGTATGTCGCGCAGGACCTCGGCCGGCATCGCCGCCGCGCCGTAGTACCCCTTGCTGAGCGACGACACGTCTCGTTCGGCGAGCTCCGGGTTTCTTAGCAAGTCGATCCATACCGTCGGCGGACAGAACAGGTTGGTCGCCCTTTCGCGCTCGATGGCGCGCAGGATCAGGACCGGGTCCGGTCGGCGCAGGATGACGCTCGTCGCACCCAAGTAGAGATCGGTGATCAGGAAATTGTCCAACTGGGCACAGTGGTAGAACGGCATCGCGTGGACCTCGATGTCGCGCTCGGACATCTCTCCCGCCGCGATACAGCTGACGTACTGCCACATCAAAGAGCGGCTGCCGAGCAAGGCTCCCTTGGGCCGCGACTCAGTACCGGACGTGTACATGATTCGTAGCGGGTCCTCGTCGCCGATTTCGACATCGGGAGGCGAGCCCTCGTAGGCAAACCAAGTCTCCACGTCAATCCATCCCTCGTGGCCGGGTGCGCCGTCCAGTCGAATTTCGGCACGGATCGGGACCGTACCGACTGAACTACGGATGGCTTCGGTGGCCACAGGGACGAGAGCGGCTTCGGCGACTAGCGAGACAGCACCGGAGTGGTCGAGAATATAGGCGACTTCCTCCGGCCCGAGCATGAAGTTCACCGGCACGAGAATGACGCCGATTCTGGCCGTGGCGAAGACGAGAACCGGGTATTGCCAGCAGTTGTGCGACAGCACGGCCAAGCGATCACCCTTGGTCAGTCCCGCGTCCGAAAGCGCTGCCGCGACTCGGTCGACCGTTGCGTCGAACTCGGCGAAGGTCAGCGACGTGTCCGCGTCGATGACTGCTGTGCGTGAGGCGAACCTGCGGGCGGAACGCCGCGGGATGTCGCCGAGCGTCTGGGACCGAGCTCGAGCGATCTCGTTACTCGTCGGTGCATATCGGTCGCTGCCTGCGTATGTATTCATCGAGCGCACCGTGGCCTACAGCGTGCGAATAGCGTCGGCGACGAGTGACAGCGCCTGCTCAGCATCGTCGAAGACGTCGACGCGGCCGACGAACCCGTGGATTTGCCCCGGGAACCGGACAGTGCTGACGGAAACTCCGGCCGTCTCGAGCCGAGCCGCGTACTGCTCGCCTTCGTCTCGCAGCGGGTCGTACTCAGCGGTCAAGACGAACGTTGGGGGAAGGCCGGTGAGGTCCTCCCCGCGGAGTGGGGATGCGTATGGTTCGTTGCGCCGGGAGGCCTCGGGTACATACTGCTGCCAAGACCAGGTCATCTGGTCAGCCGAAAGATAGTATTCGCCGTTGCCGAACAGTCGGTAGGACTCTGTTTCCGTGGTGTGATCGGTCACGGGGTATATAAGAACCTGGCCGGCGAGCGAGGGCCCGTGGTTGTCGCGCGCCCGCAAGGCTGCCGCGGTAGCAAGATTGCCGCCCGCGCTGCTTCCCGCGATAACCAGCCGTTCGGGGGACACTCCCCATCTGCTGGCGCGCTCCGCAGCCCAACGAAGCGCATTCGAGACGTCGTCGAGTGCGCCTGGGTATGGCGTCTCAGGCGCAAGTCGGTAATCGACATTTACCACCACCGCAGGCACATGGCGCGCCAGGTATCGGCAGACAGCGTCGTGCATGTTCAGATCGCCGAGAATCCATCCTCCGCCGTGCATATAGACAACCACGACACTCGGCTCGCTACCGTGGTAGACCCGTACCGGAACGTTGAAGGCGGTGTCCTCGTCTACCCGTCGAACCGGAATTGGACTGTGCGGCAGGCTTACCGAGCCACGTACGCTGTCCAGGTACTGCTGCCGACGGCCTGGATCCTGCAGTTCCTCGATGGGCGGGAAACGGATTGTGCGTGCTGGACCGTCCAGAAACGCACGAGCTTGGGGATGCATACCAACTCACCTCATCTGTCGACAGTGCGAGATCGATCCGGCCGGAAATCCGGTGTCGAGACGGAACTAGCGCCAGGTGCCAACGATGACCGCGCCTGCGTCTACCAGCGTCACGGGATCGACAAGGACGTGCTGTGTGGCGACCGAGAGATCGCGAACGACTCGTCCAAGTCGCGTGGGGTTACGAAAGGCTTGCGTGCCGCCCCAAAGACGACAGAATCCGACGACCTCGCTCGCGACGTCGTGCACCCACGTCGAGGCCTGCCGGATTCGGGCGTGCTCGGCCGATGTGATCGGACGACCTGTAGCGGCCTTCGCTTCTGCGTCACCGAACACGTCCAGCACGTATCCTCGCGCGGAGCGGTACATCGCGTCGTGCTTGGCGAGCCCCTGCAGAAAGAGCGGATGATCCCCGACCGGACCGGGATAACCGACCCTCTTCTTCCCGTCGGTGATCCGCGCAACCTCGCCGAGAGCGCACTTCATCAAGCCGAGTGCTACGGCCGCATGGCCGGCGATTCCGAGGCTCACGTGACCCAGGGCGAAGACCGGCTCTCCTCGGACTGGCGCGGCTCCGGTTCTGGGGTAGGTGAATTCCCTCGGGACGGCCTGGTCGTCGATTCTGTAGTCGTGGCTGCCGGTACCGACCAGCCCTGTCACATCCCAATTCCCGAGGAAGGTCGCGCAGTCCCGGGGCAGGAAGGCAACTCGAGCGTCAGGCGTGCCGTCCGCACCGATTTGGATGCGGCCGGCCTCCTCGACCAGAAAACCGCCGCCGATCCAGCTGGCGTGAGCTGACCCACTGCCGAACTGGTAATTGCCGCTGAAGCGGTATCCATCCTCGGCCTCGGTTCCGCGCCCGATCGGGCCAAGTTGGCCAGCCGTGATCGCCTTGTTCGGGCCGCCGAACATCTCGCGGGTGGCCTCGGGTTGCAAGAATCCAGCCGCAAGGCCGATGCTCCCGGCGTTAGCCATGTAGGACCACCCCGACGAGGCGTCAGCCCGCGTCAGCTCCTCCACAACCTCGAGAAACGGCACAACCCCTTGCCCGCCGCCGCCGAGATCCGAGGGCAAAAGAATCCAGAACAAATTGGAGTCAACGAGTGCATCGATGACGGGGCGGGTCATAGTGCCTGCACGCTCAGTCTCGTCAGCCTCGCGTTCGACGAGATCTGCGACCTTGGCCGCCCTGTCGAGGTAGTCCGCAGAGGCTGACCAAGCGGTGCGCGAACACGCATCACGGTCCTCCGATGGGATCACGTCGATCCTCGTCTCGACCACCCGAGTTCTCCTTCCACACTGAAGTACGAGTCACCGGCCTGTTGCCACCGACTACTGCGGCAAGCTCCCCCAGGTTCGGGAGCGGCCCTCACGATCAGAATCCGTACGGACGACAAGTCCCATGGCACAAACCTCTCCGTCGCTGACACCGATCGATCGCTCGGTCGGTCCGTACGATGCTATCGGAGTCAAACGACGATGTCCACACCCGCCTGTTCGCACACTCACGGGAATGTCATCGCGCACGTTCAAGGCTGCGCATATGGACGGGGTTCCAGGGTTCCTCGAGGACCGAGCGAGAGCTTCAACACGGAAGCATGCGCGAGCAGGGCGTCGAACTTCCCGTGGCAGCCGCGCCGACGAAGAACCGAGAGTGCCGCAGCCTTTGGTCGGTCGAGCAGCGCCGCAACCGCCGAATTCGACAACCGGAGGAGGCACCACAATGAGTTCGCCCACGCACATGCTTGCCTGAGCGCGTGTAGGTCACACCTGACACCAGGCGACTGACAATTGCGGCCGGGGGCGGCGACCCTGTGCAGGGCCCGACGGGGTCCGTCCTACTCCCTGGGACTCTCTCTTGTCCGCTTCCGTGAATGCCCGTGGAGCCTACCGACGAAGACACTTGACAGCTCGCCAAGCCACTGTCGATACTTAGCGAGCGAGCGATCGGTCGGACGTGGAGCCGCATATAGGCTGCACCGCTCGACCCGGACACCGACGCCTACACATGAGGCTGGAACGGAGTAGCGGGGCGCCGATCAGCTAATCGCAACGACGCGAAGGGTGGTTCGAGCCAGATGGGTTCACTCGACGGAAAGGTCGCCTTCATCACTGGGGTGGCGCGCGGCCAAGGCCGGTCTCATGCCGTCCGCCTCGCTGAGGAGGGCGCAGACATCATCGGGGTCGACCTGTGTGAACAGGTCCCGACGGTCCGTTACAAGATGTCGACCGAGGCCGACCTGCAGGAAACCGAGCGACTAGTCGCCGCGACCGGGCGCCGGATGCTTGCCCGCAAGGCGGACGTGCGCGACCTCGATGCCCTCAAGGACACGGTGGCCGCCGGTGTCGAGCAGTTCGGCCGGCTCGACACGATCATCGCCAACGCCGGTATCCTGATCGGCAAGTACGACGAGGCGGATTCGGCTGCGACATTCCGCGATCAGATCGACATCAACTTGATCGGCGCCTGGCACACCGTCGAGGCCGGGCTGCCCGTGCTGCAGCGGCAGGGCCAGGGGGGGTCGATCGTGATCACGAGTTCTATCGCCGGCCTCAAGGGAGCGGTAACCGGCGCCGGCGCAGGCACACTCGGCTACGCCGCGGCCAAGCACGGCGTCGTGGGCCTCATGCGCAAGTACGCGAACCTGCTGGCACCGGAACGGATCAGGGTCAACACGGTGCACCCCACAGGCGTCGACACCCCAATGCTGGCGGAGTTCCCCGCCGAGTACGCGGAGTTCACCGAGCAGGTCCTGGACAGGCTACCCCCGGGCGACGCGATGCGGCACAGCCTCGGCAACCCGATGCCGGTCGAGGTGATCGAGGCGGTAGACGTCTCGAACGCGATCGTCTGGCTGGTCTCCGACGCGGCCCGCTATGTGACTGGCGTGACACTTCCGGTCGACGCCGGCTTCCTCAACCGGTGACATCCGCCCGGGACCGCGGCGTCGTCCTCGGCGGCGGCGGCGTGGCCGGGATCGGCTGGCAACTCGGGCTGCTGTCAGGGCTGGCGGAGGACGGGCTGGACGTGCGGCTCGACGCGGGCCTGTTCGTCGGCACGTCGGCCGGGGCGACTGTGGCGGCGCAGATCACTAGCGGACTCTCCTGGAAACAGCTGCTCGAGCGATTCGGCTCCCCCGACTCGGTCGAGCGGCCGATAGCCTATGACCTGGCCGAGCGCAGGCGGTTCCTCGCGGAGGTCGAGGCCGGGGCCGTCGATGAGATCGACGCCGCCGCCCGGCTGGGCCGGATGGCACTGACGGCGCGGACCGTGTCGGAAGTGGACCGGTTGGCGATCATCGCGGCGCGGCTACCAGTGCAGGAGTGGCCCAGCGTGCCACTGCGAATCGTCGCCGTGAACGCCCAGGATGGCAGGCCCGTGGTCTTCGACCGTACCTCCGGTGTCCCGCTCGCCGATGCTGTCGCCGCGAGCTGCGCGGTGCCGGGTGTATGGCCGCCGGTAACGATCGCCGGCGACCGCTACATCGACGGCGGCGCACGCTCGTATACGAATGCGGATTTCGCCGCAGGGTGTGGCCGAGTGCTGGTCATCCTGCCGCTGGAGCCCACCGGACGGATCGCTGCCGTCCTCGACCGCGAGCTGGCAGAGCTGCAGGAGTCGGCAGAGGTCCTGCTGGTCCGGATGGACGAGCGCTGCCGGCGTGCGATGGGCAGCAACCCCTTGGACCCGTCGACACGGCATGCCATGGTGGCGGCCGGGCGCGGCCAGTCCGGCGACATCGCCATCGACGTCGCCGCCTTCTGGAAATTGGGGCCCCGCTCCGTTGAGAGGTGAGTGTTCGCAATGCAGATCGGTGTGGTCTTCCCGCAGACTGAGTTCGGCGGCGACGTGGGGGCGGTTCAGGCCTACGCTCAGGGCGTCGACGACCTGGGCTTCCGCCACCTCATCGCCTACGACCACGTGCTCGGGGCGGATCCCGCAGTGCACCGGGACTGGACCCACCGCTATACCGCCGCTACGACATTCCACGAGCCGTTCGTCCTCTTCGGGCACCTTGCGGCTTTGACGGGTCTGGAGCTGGTGACGAGTGTGCTAATCCTGCCCCAGCGGCAGACCGCGTTGGTCGCGAAGCAGGCGGCCGAGGTAGACCTGCTCTCCCGAGGCCAACTGCGTCTCGGGGTCGGCATTGGCTGGAACCGCGTCGAGTACGAGGGCCTCGGGAAGGACTTCGAAAGCCGAGGGCGCAGCCTCGACGAACAGATCGGGCTGCTCCGGCGGTTGTGGACCGAGCCCAGCGTCTCGCACCGCGGCGCCACCGACACCCTGATCGGGGCCGGGATCGCGCCGCTGCCGGTGCAACGTCCGATCCCTGTCTGGATCGGAGGCCGTTCGACGGCTGCCTACCGGCGAATGGGCCGGCTGGCTAACGGGTGGTTCCCCCAGATGAGTAGCCCGGACGCGGAATTCGAGACGGCCGCGCGCGTTGTCGCGCAGGCCGCGACCGAGGCCGGGCGTGATCCCGCCACAATCGGCTTGGAGCCAAGGCTGAACTGGGCAGGCGAGTTGAACGGGTTCGTCTCTCTCGCCGAGAGCTGGCGCACGGCCGGTGCGACCCACGCCGCCGTGGACACGATGGGCGCCGGGCTCGCCGGCGTCGACGAGCACCTGAAGGTGCTCTCGGAGGTCGCGCGAGCGCTCACCGAGCTGAGCGCGGACCACGCATAAGGGTCGGGCGAAGGCTCGGCCATTGTGCCGCCTCTGAGGAGAATCCACGATGTCTGGCGCGACACTCCAGCATTCCCTCTCGTCATGAAAACGACCCGCCATGCTCGGCGCGTGACGTCAGCGGAGGCCCGGCAAGCCGAGTTCTGCGCGAGATCACTGACAGTGCCGGAGCCAACGTCGCCTCGGTCAGCTATCACTTCGGATCGTTGCAGGCGCTGTGTGACGCGGCGATCGAGCAGGCGCTGGAACAGTATCTGGACGCCCAGATCCAAGCGCTCAGTTCCCTCGACGCCGCCGCGACGGTGTCCGAGCTCGCCGCCGTCGCCCGGCCGATGATGCGGGCGCTGGCAGCCGGTGGACAGGAGCTGGCGGTTCAAAGTAGGACCTGGTGTGCCCCCGCGATGAGAAGCCAGTGAATCGGATTGCGAGAAGTGCGTTGCGCCGAACTGGATTGACTACGGATGCGGATCGCCTTTGGCCACGCCCGCTACGCCAACCTATTGAGCGAGTTCCCGTGAGCAAGGTCGGTCAGTCAGCACCTGCCCCCGCCCGCGCCGGCGGACACAAGGCTCGGCGGCTACTTGCTTCTGAGCGACAGCAGGTGGATCGCCCAAAATGTCGCGGCTCAGGCACCGTTGAAGGGCAGCTCGCTGTAGCCCGGCTTGGCGACGGAGACCAGTTCTCGGTACCGCTCGGCGATGTGCTCCGGGGCGAACGGGGTACCCGGCTCGACCGCCCCACCTACCGTGATAGTGACGACCCGAATTCCATCGTCGGACAACTGGGTGCCGAGCATGTTCGCGACCCCACGCAGTCCCAGCTTCCCCAGTGACAACGTGGCCAGGTTCGGCTCTGGCTGGTCGGCCAGTCCACCGCCGGTGAACATCAGCGTGCCACCGCCGGCAGCTCGCATGGCCGGCACCGCGACCTGGGCCGTCACTACCCCAGAGACGACATTCATGGTGTGCGCGGCCTGCAAATCCTCGGACGTAGTCGACAGCAGATCATCGAACACAATCTGGCCGACGTTGTAGAGGACGACGCCGGGCGGGTTCGGAGCCGAATAGAGCGAGCCCAACGTCTCGCGCAGCTGCTCTGGGTCAGCCGCGTCGACGTGCACCAAGGCCACCTCGGCCCCGGTCAGACGCAGGTCAGCGGCGAGCTCCTCGAGCTTGTCACGGTTCCGAGCAGCCAGGGTCACCCGGTAGCCGTCGCGGGCGAAGCGACGAGCGGTGGCGGCGCCGATCCCGGGGCCGGCACCGATCACGAGGAGGTGGCGTTCATCCGCGGCATGCGGTGCGGGTGGCGTTCCAGTGGACATGGTGGGGG
>Ga0070674_100001129_pt1 | contig 14044 bp, 10 predicted proteins | sample KBSM33metaG_FD_65344 | JGI IMG/M metagenome (GOLD analysis project Ga0070674, IMG submission 65344) | Miscanthus rhizosphere microbial communities from Kellogg Biological Station, Michigan, USA - KBS M3-3 metaG | ecosystem: Host-associated > Plants > Roots > Rhizosphere > Soil ... | reverse complement strand
GACCGCAGACCGCAGACGGCGGCGGCAGGCGGCAGGCGGCAGGCGGCACGCAATACCGGAACCGGTGGGTTCAGGGCACGCCCCGTAATACCGATTCCACCCTGGTGGAGCACGGAGCGGCGACAATCAATCACGTGGATGAGGCGACTGCTTCGGGGGCGCCACCGGCCGGCGCACGTCACCGGCTGAGGCTGGCGGTCTTCACCGACCATCTTTTCTGGCGCGAGAACGGGCGTGTCTTCTCCGATCGCGCCTTCCCGACGTTCGTGGCCGCCATGGAGCCCCTGTTCGACCGGCTGGTGATGATCGCGCGTGTGCACCCCGAGCCCTCACGGTCCCATTACGAGCTGCCGCCCGAGGTGGAGGTCGAGGCCCTGCCGTGGGTCGACAACCTCTCGAGCCCGGGAAAGGTGCTCTGGATGACACTGCGCTCGATGCGCAGCTTCTGGCGGATCCTCGACGAGGTGGACGTGATCTGGCTGGTGGGCTCGTACGCGACGTCGATCCCATACGCGCTGCTCGCGGCGCTGCGCGGCAAGCGGGTCGCGTTCGGCATTCGCCAGGACCTGCCCCGCTACGCTCGGGGTCGTCACCCGGATCGCCGTCTGGTCCACGTAGCCGCTGACGTGCTGGAGGCCGTCTACCGTGGTCTCGCACGCTTCTTCCCCTTCGCGGTCGTGGGCCCGGACCTGGCGGAGCGCTTCCGCCATGCCCCGCGGCTCCTGGACGTGTCCGTGTCCATGATCCGCGAGCGCGACGTCGTGGACGTCGAGCGCGCCCTGGAACGCCGCTACGACGAGGATCTGGTGATCCTCAACGTCGGGCGCGTCGACATGGAGAAGAACCCGCTCCTGCTCGCAGACGTCCTCGCGGCACTGCGCGAGCGCGACCCGCGGTGGCGGATGATCGTCTGCGGCGACGGCCCCATGCTGCCCGACCTCGCCGCCCGCCTCGAGCAGCTGGGGGTGGCCGATCACGCGGATCTGCGCGGATACGTGACCCTCGATGACGGGCTACTCGACATCTACCGCTCCAGCCACGTCTTTCTACACGTCTCCTGGACCGAAGGGCTGCCGCAGATCATGTTCGAGGCCTTCGCCGCCGGACTGCCCGTCGCCGCGACCGCCGTGGGCGGCGTGCCGAGCGGAGTCGGGGACGCGGCGCTGCTGATGCCGCCCGGGGACAGGGATGCAGCGGTCGCGGCGCTGGAGCAGATCGCCTCGCAGCCCGACACCCGCGAACTGCTGATCCGGCGCGGCCACGCCCGCGCGCAGAGCCACACCACCGAGTCGGAGTGCCTGCGCCTGGCCGACTTTCTCGCCGGCAGCAGCCCGGGCTAGAGGACGTGCCGGTGGCTGGAGAGGAAACCGCAGTCCGCACCGCTCCAGCGCCCCCTGCGCCGGGCGCTCCGCCCGCCGCTCCGCAGGCTGACAGCATCACGCGCAACACCGTATTCGGGCTTGCGACCCAGCTCACGACCGCCGCCTTCACGGCGGCGCTGACGCTCTTCCTGGTGCGCGCGCTGGGTCCGGACGACTACGGAGTCTTCGCGCTCGCCACCGGCATCGGGACGCTGCTGGTCCTGGTGTCGGACTTCGGCCTGTCGGGCTCGTCCGGCCGCTTCATCGCCGAGCGCCGCCATAACTTGAACGACGTTGCCGGGGTGACCTGGGAAGCCACGATCCTGAAGCTCCTGTTCGGGCTGCCGCTGGCCATTGGCTTGGTCCTCCTGGCCGTCCCGATCGCCAACGCCTACAACAACCCGGATCTGGTCTGGCCGCTGCGCGCGATGGCGGTGGTGGTCCTCGGTCAGGGGATGTTCCTGTTCCTGCGCAACGTGTTCGTCTCAGTCGGCCGGGTCTCGTACACGTGGCAGATCACCCTGCTCGAGAGCGCATTCGAGTTCCTCGCGAGCGTCACCCTGGTGGCGGCGTCAGCGACAGCGACCGCCGCGGCGTTCGGCCGCGCAGCCGGCTACGCGCTGGGAGCCATGATCGGCGTGGTGCTGGCGATCCGCTTCCTCGGCGGCAAGGCGCTGGCAGATCGCACGAGCGGGCACATGCGGACGATGACCGGCTATGCGGGCGCGCTCTTCGTCGTCACCGTCGCGTTCACCCTCTTCGAGCAGCTCGGCGTGATCATCGTGGGCGCGGTCGAGGGAACGGACGCTGTCGGCATCTTCGAGGCGCCCACCCGCCTCACGACCTTCCTCAGCTACGGCGGCATGGCGGTCGCCCTTGGCGTCGCTCCGCGGCTCGCACGCGGCCGTGAGGGCCCGAACGTGGATGCCTTCCTGCGCGCCCTGCGCTACCTGACGATCCTGCAGGCGGCCTTGATCCCAGCGCTGCTCGCATGGTCGACCCCGATCGTCAACCTCACCCTGGGCGCCGGGTACGAGGAGTCGGCCTCGGTGCTGCGCGCGCTGACGCCGTTCGTGTTCCTCTCGGGCATCGGCACGTTCGTCACCCTGGTCGTCAACTACGTGGGCGAGGCTAAGCGGCGGGTGCCGCTGGCAATCGTCTCCGCGGTGCTGGTGGCCGGCCTGAACCTCCTGCTGCTGCCGCCGATGGGCGTGGTGGGCGCGGCAGTCGCGATGGACGTGGCGTTCGCGGTCTACGCGCTGGGCCATATCTGGATCTGCCACAAGTCGATCGGCGTGCCGCTCGGCCCGATCGTGAGCAGCTTCGTGCGCTGCCTGGTGACGGCGGGTGCGGCGACCCTCGCGCTCGCCGCCTTCGGCACGGATTCGCTCTCGTTGATGGATTGGGTGCTGGGCACCCTCGCCGGGTCGGTCGTGTTCGTCGTCGGGATGTTCGCGACCCGCGAGACGACGCTGTCGGAAGTCCGCGACCTCTGGCACGAGGTGCGGTGGCGGATTCCCTTGTTCCGCAAGGGCTGACGCCAACGCCGGCCAGATGACCTAGACGCCCGTTCGATGGGCGTGGTCTGGACGCACCTTCGACACCGTCATGGCCGTCTAAAGGACCCGTTCCGGGACTCCGACGCGTTACGAGTCCAACCACCCAAGGAGGGGTCATGGTTCGGGTGTTCGCAACGCTTGCTGCGCTGGCGCTCAGCTGCCTGTTCGCGCAGACAGCTTCCGCCGCATCGATCCTGCCGTTCTCGGCGGCCAGCCCATGGAACACACCGGCGGCGCAGCGCGGGACCGTCACGCAGGACAACGCCTACGCATCCCTGTTCACGTCCTACGAGCCCGGCCTGGTGCTCGGCGGCGGGCCGGCGGGGTCGAGCTCGCACGATCGCGACTATGCGAAGCCGATCTTCCAGGCGGCCCCTGGCGATCCGTGCCGCACCGTGAAGGTGCGCAACCCGGACTGGGCGTTCGGGAACATCGAGTATTTCGGAGAGTGTGTGCCCGTGCCGAGCGGAGTGCAGGCTGCGGGCGGCTCCGACGGCCACCTCCAGGTGGTCTCGGCAGACGGCACGAAGTCGTGGGCCATGTGGCGCTGCAAGCAGGGCTCCGACTCCGGCGCTCCCTGCAGCGAGGCGAACGTGCTTGCCAACCGGTACGAGGTCGCGAACATGGCGGTCTGGGACCACACCGGCCTCGGCGTGGCGGACTGCTGCCGAAACGCGACCGGACGTGGCTCCGGAACGCCCCTCTATCCAACGGTGCTGAGCGCCTCGGATGCGCGCAACGGGTTCTCGCACGCGCTCGGCGTCACGGTGCCCCGCGTCGCGAGCACGTGGCTGTATCCGGCGGCCAAGTCGGACGGCTCCTGCGGGTGCGCGATCAAATACGGAATGCAGTTCGTGTTGCGCTCGGACTACCCGGAGACGGGTTCGACGGGCCGCGTGAACGTGATCCGGGCGCTGAAGACCTACGGCGCGTACATCGTGGACCAGGGAGCGTCGTTCGAGATCGACACCGAGGGCGACTACGGATCCGGTGCGAAGGAGGACTTCCTGGCCGCCGGGATCACCCGCACGGCACTGAGCGACATCCGGCCGGCTGACCTGCGGTACGTGTCGGCGGGACCGGTTCCACTGCCCGCTCCGTCCCCGGACCCGGCCCCGGCGCCATCGCCGGCTCCGGAGCCGGCCCCAGCTCCGACTCCGGCTCCGGCCCCTGAGCCCGCTCCGGCACCCGGGCCCGCTCCGGCTCCGGATCCCGCTCCGGCTCCGCCGCCGGTGACCCAGCCGGCGCCGCCGCCTCAGACCCAGGCGACGTGCAAGAAGGGCCGCAAGCGGTGCCGCGTCTCGGTGCAAGGCACCGCGCCGGTGCTGCACGCACAGACGGCCACCTACGCCCTGGTGCAGGTGAAGCGCCATGGCCGCTGGGTGACCGTCGAGCGGATCCCGATCCGAAATGGCGCCTTCTCGGCCGAGCTGGTCGTGAAGAAGAGCAAGCGGCGCCATCTGCAGGTACGGGTCCAGGTGCCGGGCGCCGGTGCGCCGCAGGCGGTGGTAAGGCTGCGCCGTTAGGTGCCGGCTAGCGCTTGAGGGAACGAAGACGCTGGGCGGCGGCCCAGGCTCGCGACGCGCGCAGCCGCCGCCCGGCAGGCGACACCTTCGCTTTGAAGCGGCGCTCGTCGTCGTCGAAGTAGACGCCCACGCGCGGGACGCGCAACGGGCCCTTGCCCGCCAGGCGGGCAGGCAGCGTGCCGGCTGCGGCGTATCCGGCCCGGCGGGTCGCCTCGACGACGCGATCGTCGTGGTCGCCATACGGATACGCGATCGAGGTGCAGGCGCGGCCCATGTGGTGCTCGACCACCTCGCGCGACCCGAGCAGCTGCTCCTCGAGCGCGCCGTCGTCGCCCACCTCGGTGAGATGTGGATGAGAGCGGGTGTGCGAGCCCACCTCCCAGCCGGCGCCGGCCAGCCGCCCCAGCTCCTCCCATCCCATCGGGATCAGCTCGTGCTCGTGCGGACCCCCCGTCCACTGGTCGATGCCCGGCCACGACATCGCGCGCTCGGTCCCGATGTAGTCGGTCGGCGCGTACACCGTGCCCGGTAGGCCGAGCCGCTCGAGGATCGGCGCCGCGAGCTCGATCACCGACCGGTAGGCGTCGTCGAAGGTGACCACCACGACGCGGCCGCCCGGCGGTGCGCTGACGGACTCGGTGAACGTCGCGCCGCGGTATCCGCGTTCGACCAGCATCGAGAGCTGCCGCTCGAGGCGCTCCGGCGTGATCGACAGATCTGCCGGCCATGTCGGGCTGACCGCGTGGTAACACAGGACCAGCGTGTCGCCGCGAGTGCCGGCAGGAACCGCCCCGGAATTCGCCGACGTCTTCAGTTTTCGTGCGTCCGCGCCGATCTTGAGGCAGGATATAGGGACGTGCAGGACGCACTCGAACAGCTTCCAGCCCTGCCTGAAGCGCCCGCCCACCCCGATCGATCCCCCGCCCCAGTGGCCTCCGGCCGCCGGTTGAGGGTCCTTCAGCTGACCGACAGGGTCGGGACTCACGGCGGCGCCGAGCGGCTCACGATGCAGATCGCGCAGCGGCTCGACCCTGCGCGCTTCGAGAGCTATGTCTGCGCGACCCGTTTCTCCGAGGAGGAGCGCACGCGGCCGACCGTCGAGCACGCCGTGCGCCAGATGGAGGAGAGCGGCGTGACCTTCCTGGGGCTCGATCGCAGCTCGAAGTTCGACCTGATGGCCTGGCGTCCCCTCTACCAGTTGATGCGCCGCGAGCGGATCGACGTCGTTCACGCGCACAAGTTCGGCGCGAACGTGTGGGGTGTCGTGATGGGACGCCTCGCACGGGTCCCGGTGATCGTCACCCACGAGCACGGCTGGGCGTTCGAGGGGGAGCGGCTGAAGGTCTTCCTCGACCGTGAGCTGATCGCTCGCGGCGGCACGGTCCACGTCGCCGTGTCACGGGCCGACGAGGAGCGCATGACCTCGATCGAGAAGATCAAGCCCAAGGACACGGTCTTCGTGCCGAACGGCATCTCGCCGCTGCCGGCGCCGAGCGGGAAGGACGTGCGGGCGGAGCTCGGCATCGCGCCGGATGCGCCGCTCACGGGGACGATGGGCTTCCTGCGCTACCCGAAGGCGATCGACAACCTCGTGCGCGCCGCCGACCCGCTGCGGCGCATGGTTCCGGGTGTGAAGGTCCTGATCGCAGGGGACGGCCCGGACCGGCCGATGGTCGAGGCGATCATCGATGAGCTCGACCTGCACGACACGGTGATGCTGCTCGGCCTGCGGTCCGACGTGCCCGACCTGCTCGCGGCGCTCGACGTGGCCGTGTGCCCGTCGGACTCCGAGGGGAGCCCACTTTCGATCATGGAGTACATGGACGCGGGCCTGCCGGTCGTGAGCACCAACGTGGGCGGCGTTCCGGACCTGATCGACGAGGGCGTGCATGGCTTGCTGGTCCCGCGCCGCGACCCCGAAGGCCTCGCCCGGGCGATGGCCGAGCTCCTGAACGACCGCGAGCGCGCGGCGGAGATGGGCCGCCGAGGCCGCGAGCGGCGCGCGCGTGAGTTCGACATCGACGTGATGGTCGGCAATATCGAGAACCTGTACCTGGACCTCTACGCGAAAGCCCGCAGCTAGTGGCCTCGCTTCAGCTGCGGCTGATCGAGGCCACGATTCGCGCCGGGCGGCCTGCCCGCGCCTGGGGCGCGCGACTCGACCTGGTGCGCTCGTCCGGCCTGCGCTACGGTCTCCACCGCCGGCGGGAGCGCCATGAGGAGGCCGAGTTCGGCCGACACGTGGTCGACGCCTTCTACCGCGAGGTCTGGGACGACGCCGCCGACCGGCTCGGCGCTCGCGTCACCGACCTCGGCTCGGGTTTCCTCGAGATCGCCGCTGACGGCGTCTCCACGCGTGTCTGGCGCCAGCTGACCGCCGTCGACGAGGCAGTCTCGCTGCGGCTTGCGCTGGACAAGGCGCGCGTGCACAAGCTTCTGGTGGCGCGCGGCGTGACGGTGCCCGAGCATCGCGAGATCGACTGCCGCGACGCGGCAGCGGGACTCGACTTCATCGCCGCGGTGGGCGGCGACTGCTTCCTGAAGCCCTCGGTGGGAACGAGCGGCGGAGCGGGGGTGACCGGCCGCGTGCGCGACGAGCGCTCGCTCGCCCGCGCGCGTCTGAGCGCGGGACGGTTCGACACCAGGCTGCTGATCGAGCGGCAGGTCCCCGGGGACATGTACCGCCTGATGTTCCTCGACGGACGGCTCGTCGACACGGTGCGCCGCCGTGTACCCACCGTCACCGGCGACGGCCGCTCGAGCGTGCTGGACCTGATCCTGGCGGAGAACCGCCGCCGGCTGAGCGCCGAGCGCCCGCGCTCGCTGATGACCGTCGACCTGGACAGCATCCTGTCGCTCGAAGCGCAGGGCCTGTCCGTCTCGTCCGTGCCCGGCGCAGGAGAGACCGTGGCGGTCAAGTCCACGAGCTCCGACAACGGCGAGCGCGACAACCACACGATCCGCGACGTCTCGCCGGCCGTGGTGGAGGAATCCGCCCGCGCGGTCAGCGCAGTCGGCCTGCGCCTCGCCGGCATCGACCTCGTCACTCCCGACATCACGCGCGGCCTCCGCGAGGCCGGCGGCGCGATCATCGAGGTCAACGGCACGCCCGGCTTCCAGTACCACTACGAGGTGGAGGACCGCGTCGCAGCGACGCCGGTCGCCCTTCCGGTGCTGGAGACGCTGCTCGCCGAAGCGCGCCGGCCGGTCTAAGAGCCTCCAACGAAATACCGGCCGTGACTGAGGCGGCGAAAACCAAGCCGCCCAAGGACGCAGGGAGGCTGCATACCAGGTCTGTATGTGGCCGACCGAGGACGCCGGGCGGCGACGGTTTGCAGCCGCGTCAGGCATGGCTGGAGTTTTGTTGGGGGCTCTAAGTCTCGGCGGCCAGCTCTCCGCGCCGGCCGGGCAGGAGCTTCCGTGCCTTGCGGGCGGCTCCGCGGAACCTGGGCTGCCAGGACGAGAGCATCGGTCCCGGGTCCGTGACGCTCGCCATGGCGAAGTTCTGGCCACGCATCAGGCTCTTGGCGTAGCCGCCCCAGGTCATCTCGCCGATGCGGCGGTACTCCTTGAATGCGCGCCAGTCGTCCAGCGGGTACCAGAGCGCGATGCGCTCGCGGTAAGGACGCTCGATCGCCGGCCCGGGGATCCCGAGCAGGTGGCAGTAGGTGAACACCGCGACGTTCAGCCCCGCGGCGAGGTGCAGCGCCGTCGACTCGGTGAAGCGATGGTTGCACTCGATCAGCTTCAGCTCGCCGTCGCGCTCGTCGCGCTTGAACTCGACGTTCAGGAAGCCGCGCAGGCCGACCGACTGGCAGAAGCGCAGGCCCAGCTCGGCCACCTCGGGATCCCAATCCATGATGTGGTAGCAGCCGCCGCCGTAACGGATCGGGTACTGGCGCAGCTTCTGCTTGGTGAACTCCCACAGGGAGTTGCCGTCTGGGTCGAGGTATGTGTACATCGAGTGGTACTGGTCGGGGCCCGGCACCATCTCCGAGATCACCACCTCGACTCCCGCCGCGCGCACCTCGGCGAAGCGCTGCTCGAGCTCCGGCTGGTCGAAGCAGACGAAGCCCTTCACGGGGAAGTGGCGGCGGAACTTGTGCGCCTCGATCGGCTTCACCGCGACCGGGTAGGCGAGCGTCGCTGCCGCGGCGGCCAGCTCGGCCTCGTCGCGCGCGGCCAAGGTGCGGGGAACCGGAATGTCGTGCGCTGCTGCGAGCTCGTGGGTCCGCTCCTTGTCGAGCATCCCGAGCAGCCTGTCGTCGTTCGCCTCGATCGGGCTGTGGCCTGCGTCGACGAGCGCGCCGCGGTGGCGCGCGACGACCTCGAGGCCGTCGTCGCAGCAGGGCAAGAGGACGGCGGGTGGCGCGTCGGTGACGAGCCACTCGAGCCAGCGGTCCTGCATGGGCTCGCCCTCACCCAGGTCCACGAGCACGTCGCAGTGACGCGAGCGGCGAACCGGGTCACCGGCCTTGCCGATGGCCTGGACGGGCACACCGCCGCGACCGAGGCTGCGCGCCACGGGCACCGCCGTGTGCTCTCCGCCGAGCAGGATTGCCGGCGGCCTTCCGTTCTTCATGAGCCGTCTAGTGGCCGGAGCCGTTGATCGTGACGCCGCTGTCCTCGAGGATCGCGTCGACCCACGAGTTCGAGAACTCGCCCCGCGCAACCGCGTCGTTGTAGTTCGACTCGGCGGCGGCGCGCTCGCGCAGCTTCGCGAGCAGCGACTCGGCGAACTCCTGCGGAACCACCACGACGCCGTTCAGGTCGCCGACGATCACGTCACCGGGGTTCACGACGACGCCACCGGCGGCGATCGGGTAGTTGATCTCGCCCGGGCCACGGTGCATCGGCCCGATCGGGGTGACGCCCCGCGCGTAGACGGGGAAGTCGCCCATCGCGCGAATGGCAGGCAGGTCTCGGATCAGCCCGTCGACGACGAAGCCGGCGACGCCGCGGTGCCGCGCCTTGGTCGACACCAGGTCACCCAGCACGGCGCCTGCCGGAGAGCGGCTGCCATCGATGACGATCACGTCGCCCGGCTTGGCGATGTCGAGGCTCTTGTGGACCATCAGGTTGTCACCCGGGTAGGTCTTCACCGTGCAGGCCGTGCCGCAGAGCGTGAGCTGCTCGTCCGTCAGGTTGCTGATCGCGTTCTGCATCGTGTGCAGGCGGTTGAGCAGGTCCGAGATGGCCGGCGTCTCGAACTCGCCGAGGCCGGAGACGGTCTCGGGCGAGGGACGCTCGATGTCCACCCGCACCCGGAAACCGGGTCCGGGATGCATGTCAGCGGTCTTGGGCTTGCCCGCGCCGGTTGCCTGTGCACTCATCTCAGGGTCCTGCCTTTCGTGGAGGTTCTGAAGGCTCTAATCCGTATCTCGGCTGCCTTGCCGCACTCCCTTAAGCGCGCTACCCGGATGATAGGCGCCATGCAGGGGTGGGCGGTAGGTGGTAGGCGGTAGATAGTCGGGAGTCGGGAGTCGGGAGTCGGGAGTCGGCAGACCGCAGACCGCAGACCGCAGAGCTAGGGTGCCATCGCCGCGACTACCGCCTCGGCGAACTCCCTTGTTCCTACTGCGGTTGGGTCGTCTCTCGTGGGCTTCAGGTCGTATGTGACGTTTCGACCTTCCTTGATCACCGATTCGAGCGCTTGCTCGACTCGGTCGGCGGCTTCGTCCTCGCCGACGTGGCGTAGGAGCATCACGCCCGACAGGAGCAAGCCGCACGGGTTGACGCGATTCTTGCCCGCGTGCCGCGGCGCCGTTCCGTGCACCGCCTCGAACACCGCGCAGTCGTCGCCGAGGTTCACTCCCGGCGCCATGCCGAGACCGCCGGTCAGGCCGGCACCGATGTCCGAGACGATGTCGCCGTACATCAGCGGCATCACCATCACGTCGAACTCCTGCGGGTGCATCACCAGCTCGCCGCACAGGCTGTCGACGCGGCGGTCGTCGAACGGAATCCCGGGGTACTCGTTCTCCGCGACGCGGCGCACCGCATCGAGGAACAGGCCGTCGCTGCGCTTGATCACGTTCGCCTTGTGCACGCACGTCACGCGCCGGCGCCCGTTCTCCTGCGCGTACTGGAATGCCCGTCGTGCGAGGCGCTCGCTGGCCCCAACCGACAGCGGCTTGATGCTGATCGCGGCGTCCTCCGCGATCTCGCTGCCCTCGGTCCGCGCGATCAGCGCGCGCAGCTCGTCGGTCGCAGGCTCACCCAGGGGGAACTCGATCCCCGCGTAGAGGTCCTCGTGCGTCATCCGCACGACGACCAGGTCCGTGCCGGGAAACGGAGTCCGGATGCCCTCGTACGCGCGGCTGGGCCGGATCCCGGCGTAGAGGTCGAACTCTCGCCGGAAGGTCGTGTTCACCGGCCGGAAGCCTCCGAGCGGCGTCCGCGTCGGCCCCTTCAGCGCCAGCCGGCGCTCGCGCAGCGACTCCAGGGTGCGGTCGGGCACCGGAGTGCCCTCCCGCTCCCACACTTCATAGCCCGCGTCCTGGCGGTCCCACTCGATCGTGACGCCGCTCGCGTCGAGGACGCGGCACGCGGCATCGGCGACTTCTGACCCGACCCCGTCTCCGGGGATGAGGGTGACGCGGTGGGCCGTCAGCTCAGCAGGTCGACCAGGCCACGCTCGGCGAGGCGCCGCACGAGGCCCTGGTCCAGCGACCCGACGGACGTGCCGCCGTTCAGCTGCTGGAGCAGCTTGAGCTCGTCGGCGTCGAGCAGCACGGGGTCCTGGCCCCAGAGCTTTGCCTGGCGCACGTCGATCTCGTTGCGGCTGCGCTGCGTCGTCAGCGACTCGAGCTGCCGCGAGACCTTCGCGATCGCGTCGGCCGGCAGCGACCCGCCGTTGCTGCTCAGCAACTGCTGCGTGCGCGACTGGCGGTCGATCGTGTTCGGGTCTTCCCCGAGCGGGTCGTAGTCGAAGTCGTTGAACTTCATGTAGAGGTTCACCGACCGGGCCGAGTTACGGCGCATGTGCCAGATCGCCGACCCGTAGAACATCATCACGTCGCCCGGCTCGTCCTTGATCACGACCTCCTGGTCGGCCGTCAGCGCCACCTCGGGCTTCTGGTCGGCCGGCAGGCTCGCGTAGTAGGTCGCGGCGGACGTGAACGGGTTCAGCTCCCGGCTCGCGCCCGGGTAGATGACCAGCTCGGAGTCGGCCGGGTCGATGCACACGCCGCAGGAGATCTTCGACGCGTCGCGGTCCTTGTGCGGCGCCGGGTTCGGGTTCGCGTTCGAGTCGTATGCGTTGATGTGCCGCTCAGACAGCGCGATCGTCTCGCGGTCGAGGTCACACGTCCCCGAAATCGAGTCGAACAGCTCGTCGGGGAACCTGGCCCCCGCGGGAAACTCGTACTTCGCCTGGCCCTTCTTGCCGGCGATAGCGAAGTCGTCGAACGAGTCGGAGCCGATCTCGCGCTCGACGAACTCGCGCACGTGCTCGACGAACTCGGGGCTCGCTCCGTTCTTGATCACGATCCATCCCTGGGAGAGGAACTGGTCGCGGTGGTCAGCGGGGTCGAAGGTGAACACGTTCATGCGGTCATCGGCCTCCTCGCCGAACGGCGAATCGATTCCATGGATTTTGCAGCGAGATTCATCCGGGCTCTCGCGTGCGAGTCATTGCCCATGATAAGTGAGCAACCCAGCGCTCGCAACGCTTCTGGAAGCGTCATCAGAACCCTCCGAGCGCGCTCTTCTTCGCTCGCCGCTTGGAGAGGGCGAGCAGCGCCGGGCCGAGGCCCAGCAATATCCAGAGCTGTTTGCTGAACTGTCCCGAGAGGAAGAAGTCGGCCGCCAGCAGGCCGAGCAACGCGACCACAAGGCCGCGGGCCAGTAGCTCCATATCTCGGTCTCCGGCACGTTGGAAGCGCTCCGCCGCCTTGATCGTCGCGATCGCCGAGAAGCCGATCAGCGAGAGGAACAGCGTCAGTCCCACGATGCCCAGTTCCGCGAGCACGTGGAGGTACATGTTGTGCGCCACCTTGGGGTGGTCGATGAAGTACTGCCCGTACACGAGCGCGCCCGGCGCAAGGAAGTAGTGGATCGAGGCCTGCGGGAAGTTGCCGCTTCCGACGCCCCGCACCGGATGCGCTTCCACCATGCGCCACCCGACATGCCAGATGTCGGTTCGCCCGGTGCCGCCGTCCGCCTTGGTGACACGATCTCGAGCCTGAGGCGGGGCGAGCAGGGCGAAGTAGCCGACTGTCGCGAGGACCGCCAGCGTCGCCCCCACCCACGCGAGTGCGCGGTAGCGGCCGGCGAGGAAGAGCGCCGCGAGCATCGAGAAGCCGAGCGCCAGCAGGCCGCCGCGCGAAAGAGATACGAAGAGGCCACCCGCGCACATGACGATCGCGCCGAGCAGGGCAAGGCGTACCAGCGGCGAGCGGCGCATGATGGCGAACAGGACACCGCCGAGGATCATCCCGACCACCAGGACGGCGGCCAGCTCGTTCGGGTCCCCGATCGTTCCGCTGGCGCGTGCGACGTCGTACTGCCCCGGGTCGACCGGGTTCATGATCGCGAAGAACGCCGAGATCGTCGCCCCCGCGACGAACGCTCCCATGACCCATACAGCGTGCTTGCGCTCGCGTACGGCCGTGAAGACGATCAGGAACAGCAGCGCGTTCTGCGCGTACCGGAACGTCGACTGAAGCGACGCGCCGGGGAACTCGGCCCAGAGCAGGCTGATCCCCGACCACGCGACGAAGATGATGATCAGATAGGTGACGGTCGGGTGGGAGGTGACGAAGTCCTGCTCTCCGGCGCTCGAGCGGGTGCTGACATAGGCCAGCCACGACAGCGCCAGCAGGAAGCCGATCACCTTCGTTATCCCGAACGAGCCGATCTGGCTCAGGACCTCGAGGAACGAGACCACCACGAAGAGGCACAGGCCGACAGTCACGTCGGCGATCACGAGCGCGGCGAACCCGACCCCGAACCCAGCCGCGATCGCCAGCTTCGGAGAGATCCCCGCCAGGACACCGACAAACAGCGCCAGGAACGCGAGGCCGATCGGCAGCAGGATCGTGTCGATCCGGTCGGGCGACGTGAACCGGCCGCCCCGCGGCCTGCGTCCGAGCGTCCCGATCGACAGCCGGGAGGTGGTCATGAGTGGCTAGGGCCGCAGCGCGGCGGCCCGGCCGCGATCACCCGGCGGCGCCTCTTCCGAGATCGTCATCGGGCGCTCGGTGGTGTAGTAGCCATACTCGCTCGTGGGGCTGACCCCGACCAGCGCGAAGCCGGCGGGCTTGATGCGGTACTGGGCGAGCAGCTCGCCGAGGCGGCGCAGGCGGGTCGTCTGGGTGCGGCCGAGGCGGACGACGATCACGAGGTCGTCGGTCATCTGAACCAGCGGCAGCGCGTCCACGACCTCGGTCAGAGGCGGCGAGTCGATGATCACGCAGTCGGCCATCTCCTTCGCTTCGTCGACCAGGCCGCGCGCGGCCGGCAGCGAGAACTGGTCGGCCATCCACTCGCCGGCGCGGTCCACGAGCAGCAGGCGCAGGTTCTCTCCGTAGGCGTCGGTCGTCTGGAGTGCGTCGCCCAGGGGCAGCCCGTCGATCAGCACGCTGGCGATGCCGCG
>Ga0070674_100001128_pt1 | contig 14047 bp, 13 predicted proteins | sample KBSM33metaG_FD_65344 | JGI IMG/M metagenome (GOLD analysis project Ga0070674, IMG submission 65344) | Miscanthus rhizosphere microbial communities from Kellogg Biological Station, Michigan, USA - KBS M3-3 metaG | ecosystem: Host-associated > Plants > Roots > Rhizosphere > Soil ... | reverse complement strand
GTACGTCGCGTGGAATCCAAGGGGCCACGAACTGTTCTATCGGGACGACACACGACTGATCGCCGTCGACGTGTCAATCAAGAACGAAGAGCCGGTGTTCTCGACGCCACGGCTCTTGTTCGATCGGCCGTACGAGTTCGGCATCGCGCAGACGACCGCCAACTATGACGTCGACGTGGATGGCCGACGCTTCCTGATGGTCAAGGGCGCCGCAGGAGTCAAACGGCTCAGTGTCGTGCTGAACGGATTCGATGATCTCTCGCGACTCGCATTGGCAGAGCGTTGAGGGCGCGGCGGAAAGGTCAGCTCCGATCCATCCTGACGATGGTCTGCAGCAGGACATTCGCCCCGTTCGCGCAATCCGTCCAGCGACTCAGCTCCCTGGGTGAGTGGCTGATGCCGCCGATGCTGGGCACGAAGATCATGCCCATCGGTCCCAGCTTCGCCATCATCTGCGCGTCGTGTCCCGCACCGCTCGGGAGCCGCATGGTCTTCAGTCCCAGGTCAGCCGCGGACTGTTCGATGGCCGTCTGAATCTCCGCCGTCGCGATCGCAGGTGGATCCGTTTCGACCAGCGTAATCGCGATCTCGGTGCCGGTCGCGCGGGCGATGTCTTGTGCCCGCGTCTGAATGGTCTCGGCGAGTCGCGTGATCTTCTCGAGCGACAGATCGCGCAACTCGAGCGAGTGCTTCACGAGACCGGGCACGACGTTCCGCGCATTCGGCGACACGGTCAGGCTGCCGACCGTGCCGACCTGACGTCCTGGTTCGCTGGTGACGACGTCCTGGACGGTCTCGATCAGTCTGGCCGCGGCCAACAGCGCGTTCCGCCGCTCCGGCATGGGCGTCGTGCCGGCATGATTCGCGAAGCCGCGAATCTCCACGTCGTATTCGAGGATGGCGACGATGCCCTCCACGATGCCGATCGGGACATTCGCCTTGTCGAGTGTGCCGCCCTGTTCGATGTGCAGCTCCAGGTAGCAGCGGAAGGCACCTGGCGCCAGGCGTGCACTGCCGATCGCCGCGGCGTTGCCGCCGATCTTCTTCATGCCATCCGACAGCCGGATGCCGTAGAACTGGCGCTCCATGTCGAGCGCGTCGCCGTGCGCGGCGTGACTGCCGACGAGACCGCCTTCTTCGTTCTGCCAGATGACAGCTTTCAGCGGGTGGCGCGTGCTCACCTGGTGCTCGAGCAGCGTGTGCATCACTTCGATGGCGGCCAGGGATCCAAGATCGCCGTCGAAGTTGCCGCCGCTCGGAACCGAGTCGATGTGCGAGCCGAACAGGATTGGCTTCAGCGACGGCTCCGTCCCTGTCCGTGTTGCCCAGATGTTGCCGGCGGCGTCGATCGTCGGCTCGAGCCCGGCGCGCCGCATCAGGTCCATGGCATACATCCGCCCGGCGACGTCGGCATCGGAATACGCGACGCGACTCACGCCGTCGGCGAACGTGCCGCCCTGAGGGCGCCCGAAGACGCTCAATTGCTCGAGGCTCAGTTGGAGGCGTTCCGCGTTGACCTGCAGCGGGGCGTTGCCCTGAGCGAACGACCGCACATTCAGTGTGGCGGCCTGCGCCGCGAGCGCAAGTCCGGCAATCGCCTCACGGCGTGTGATTGGCATGGCGCGGATTATAGGAGATGGCGGAGACACACGGCTCAGGGCGCACGGCACACGGCGCAGGGCTGGAACATGGCGCGTGCTAAAATTTGCGTCCCCTCAACACGGAGTCCATCGAATGTCGACGAACACGACGACGCTGGCACAGCTCGCGCCCGGGTTCACCGGCCGGCTCCTGCAGCCCACCGACGCGGAATACGACGAGGCGCGGCGTGTTCACAATGGGCTCGTAGACAAACGTCCGGCCATCATTGCTCGTTGCCGTGGCGTCGCGGACGTGTCGGATGCCGTCAAGCTCGCGCGTTCGCTCAACCTGGAAGTCGCCGTGCGGGGCGGCGGGCACAACGTGGCCGGTCACGCCACGATCGACGGCGGCCTGATGATCGATCTGGCGCTGATGAAGGGCATCCACGTCGACGCCCGCGCGCGGGTGGCACGGGCGCAAGGCGGTGTGCTCTGGTCGGAGTTCAATCGCGAAACGCAGGTCCACGGTCTCGCGACGACTGGGGGCGTTGTCGGCACGACCGGGATCGCCGGGCTGACGCTCGGCGGCGGCCTCGGGTGGCTGATGCCGAAGTACGGTCTGGCGCTCGACAACCTGCGATCGGCCGAGATGGTGATGGCGGACGGGAGCGTCACGCGCGCGAGCGCCGACGAGAACGCCGATCTGTTCTGGGCGATTCGCGGCGGCGGCGGCAACTTCGGGATCGCGACGTCGCTCGAGTACGCCGTCCATCCGGTCGGTCCGATCATCGCTGGCGGGCTGGTGGCACATCCGCTCGACAAGGCGCCGGAGGTTCTGAAGTTCTTCCGCGAGCAGTGCGCGTCTGCGCCGGACGAGTTGATGCTGGCCGCGGGGCTGGTGCATGCACCCGATGGATCCGGTACGAAGCTCGTCGCCATTCTGGCCGCACATTGCGGACCTTTGTCCGACGGCGAGGCGGCGCTCCGGCCAATCAAGGCGTTTGGCCCGCCGGTGATGGATGCGATGGGACCAATCCCGTACTGCACTCAAAACAGCCTCATCGACGCGTCATTGCCCAAAGGCGCGCTCAACTATTGGAAGTCTCAGTTCCTCACCGGCCTGACCGACGAGGCGATCGGTGTTCTCGTTGAACGCTTCCAGTCATGTGGATCGCCCATGAGCCAGATCGTCATCGAGCATTTCCATGGCGCGGCGAGCCGGGTGCCCATTGCGGCCACCGCGTGCACGATGCGGGTGAACGGCTTCAACGTGGCGATCATCTCGCAGTGGATGGACTTGACCCAGAACGACTCGAACATCGCCTGGTGTCGCGGTACGTTCGACGGACTGAAGCCGTTTCTCGCCGGCACCCGGTATGTGAACTATCTCGATCGCGACGACGCGGGGGATGCAGCGTCCGCGGTGTATGGGCCGAACTATGGCCGCCTGCGTGAGCTCAAGGCCAAATACGATCCCGAGAACTTCTTTCACGCGAACGTCAATATTCGTCCAGTCTGATCGGCGCGATCGATCACTTCGGTGACGAGAAGCATCGCATTCGCCGGCGTCCTGCTGGTCGGCACGCTCGTGCCAGGTCCCGATCTCTTCGCGAACCGCACTGGCCTGTGGTCGCTCCCCGCCATCGGCGACACGGATCGCTGGGTGGAGATCCACAACCTGGACACTGCAAAGGCGTCGGGCATCTTCCACATCGACGTCGTGAGCCGACCACGCGGCGCTCCTGCGTGGCGCCTCGAGCACCTCGCTCCGCACATGGCGATCACGCGCGGGGCGCTGGAGCGGAGTGTCGTGAAACCGCTCAAGTCCGGCGCCGTGTATCCCGAGTCGTTCGACAGCGCATATCAGGTCTGGCTCCGCGACGAGCGCGCGGGCAAGCATCCGTTCATCTGCGGGTCCACCGTCGATCAGTGTCTCAAACGTGAGGGAGCATCCCCATGAAGCACACCGCCAATGCTCGCTTCGCTATCAAGAGCTGGGAGGAGAAGCCTTACAACGAGAGCACCGATCTGCCCAAGCTCACTCGGGCCAGCGTGTCGAAAACGTATACCGGCGACATCGCCGGTGAAGCCCACGTCGAGTACCTCATGATGTACCGGAGCGACGGGTCCGCGACGTTTGTGGGACTCGAGCGGGTCGTCGGGCAACTTGCGGGCAAGACGGGAAGCTTCGTCCTGCAGCGCACGGGCCTCTTCGAGGGCGGTCAGGCGAAGGAGACGTATTCGGTTGTCGCCGGTTCTGGCACAGGAGCGCTACAGGGACTGTCCGGTGAAGGGCAATCGGCTGTCGGGCACGGCCTGGAGCATCCGTTCGCGCTGGACTATGAATTGCCGTAGCCGCGCGAAATAGCGACGATCATGATTCCCGGATGTCGAAGCGAGTAACCAAACCATTCTGGATGCGGAAGATGTGACCCACCATCCGGTCAGCCAGTACCGCTCCCTGAAGGTCACGCACGATCTGGTGGACCTCGACGATGACCTCACCATCCGCGCCGGTCGAGAAGCCAGTCGGCACGACGCGCGGATCGACGACTGCCCACTGGCGAGTCCAGTAGTCGCGGACGGCCTCGCGGCCGTGTACGTGCCCGCCCTCCATGCCGTTGGCCCATGCGACGTCGGCGTGTAGGGCGGCGAGCACGGCCTCGATGTCGCGGGCGTTGAACTGCGCGTATAGCTGCTCGAGGAATTCCACGTCGGTGGGCATCGCAAGTCTCCCCGGTTCGAGCGAACGTGTCGGCCAGGCCGGGCGCGCGAACGAATCGCGCCCACAGCTACTTGTGATTGTCACACTTCTCTGACAACTCGTTGACGACGATCACTGGCAGCGTTGCTTGTAAGGTCAGTGCCCGCCGATCGGAAACGAGACTCGCACGCCGCCTACGATCGCCAGCGCTGGCATCTCGTCGGTGGTCGGCGAGAGCAGCAGCAATCGGGCTTCCGGACCGAGCCGCCACCCGTTCGGGAGCGAGAACGAGACACCTCCACCGACCGATGCGCCAGGCAGGGTCGAGCGATTGGACCGTTCGACATCATCGAAGAATGTCGACCCGCTGAACCGTGCCACGCCGAACCCGCCAACGACGTAGCTGGAGGCAGTCGCTCCGCTCCATGAGTACTTCAGGGCGGCACCGACGAACGTCATGTGGCCGTCGGCCTGGAACTCGCCACCGCCCCGATGGTGCGACAGCCAGTCGGCGCCACATTCGAATGAAAGACCTCGTATCAGTCTGCGTTCCACTCGGCCGGCGAGGAACAGCCCCCTGCCGAGTGAGCTCTCGTCGTCCCACGTCTGTCCAAGACCGGCAGTGCCGCTGGCGGTCCACGACGGTCGGGTTCCAGTCTGAGCGCCCGCCGCCGCGCTGTGCGCCAGGACGAAAAGGGTCAGCAGGGCTATGAATCCGTGTCGCATGAGGCCTCCCATCGGGTAATGCGCAAAGGACTCTCGAACTGGCTCACGCGTCTGGAGTAAGCTGCGGACCGCCGGAGGCTCTGACCCGATCCATGCCCTCTCGACGTGTATTTCTCAAGACATCCTCCGCGCTCCTGGGAGCCTCGCCGCTGGCCACGTTTATGCCTCGCATGCCTGTACCCGACGCTCGTGGACCGCTCGTCGCCTATGTCGGCACGTTCAGTTCGCCGCTGCGCGACACACTGCCGACACAGGTCGATCTGCCTCCGGGCAACGGGCGAGGCATCCATCGATTCCAGGTCGATCGATCGACCGGCAGACTGACGCCAGCCGGAGTCGTCGAACTCGGTACGAGCCCGAGTTGCCTGGCGGTCAATGCGACGGGCACGCGGCTCTATTCAGCGAACGAGACCGATCGCTCCGGCGAGGACAAGCAAGGCACGGTCAGCGCGTTCTCGATCGCTCGCGCAGATGGAGCGCTCGAGTTGCTGAACACCGTGCGCTCCGGCGGTGCCGGACCGACATACGTCAGCATTCATCCGGGTGGACGTCATCTGCTCGTGGCGAACTACTTCGGCGGTTCCGTGGCTGTCGTGCCGATCCTGCCGGACGGGCGGCTCGGCGAACCAAGCGACGTCAAAGTCGATGCCGGCACCATCGGTCCCAGGAAGGCCGCGCACGCGCCGGAGGGCAGCTACGCGATCAGCGGGCACGATCGCACGCATGCGCACATGATCCAGGCGGATCCGTCGGGACGATTCGTCCTCCACGTCGATTTGGGTCTCGACGCGATCTTCGTCTGGAAGTTCGACGCCACGCGCGGCGTCCTCACGGCCAACGATCCTCCATCGGTGTCGCTCCCCGCGGGCGACGGACCGCGCCACTTCCACTTTCATCCGAACGGCCGCTGGTTCTACTCAATTCAGGAAGAAGGGTCCACGCTCGTGCTGTTCGATTACGACGGAACGGCGGGGCGGCTGACCGAACGACAGACGATCTCGACACTGCCGCCGCAGTTTGCCGGCAGCAACTTCTGCTCTGGGATTCTCGTGTCAGCGGACGGCCGATTCGTGTACGCCGGCAATCGCCTGCACGACAGCATCGGAATTTTCGGGATTGGGCAGGACGGCAGCCTGACGTACGCCGGCGAGGAGTGGACGCGCGGCAACTATCCGCGCAGCTTTGCGTGCGATCCGAGCGGCCAATATCTCTATTGCTGCAACCAGCGCGCGGACGTCGTGACGGTGTTCCGCGTCGACAAGACAACGGGCGCACTCGCCTTCACCGGCCAGTACGTTCCGGTCGGCAATCCCTCGATGGTCGCGTTCGCCGACCTCGCTTAGCTCGTCCGCGGCAGCGGATGCCGCTCTGTCGTGGGAGCCACTCCCGACGGGTTCCTGCGACGATCACAATTTACAGAATTGTGACGCCATGATGAGCGTCCGGGTCCTCACGTTGCATGCCGCCTCAGCGGCCTAGAGCCACGTCACCTCAACTATCGGAGGGCCGACCCATGCACCGACCCGTTTTCATCGTCGGCTGTCCCCGCTCCGGGACGACGCTGTTGTATTCGATGCTCGTTGCGGCTGGCGGCTTCGCGTGTTATCGAAAGGAAACGCATTTCTACGCGATCGCCCCGCGATTCCCGGACCTCGCCTCGCCCGCCGCTCGCGATCGCTTCCTGCAGGAGTTCCTCGCCGGCTACCTGGGACATGTGCCCGGCCTGGCCGTCGAACCGATGGTCCGCGCGGCGCTCGCCGAGTCCACGTCAACTGGCCAGTTCCTTCCGCGTCTGATGACTCGCATCACCGAGGCGCAGCGCATGGACCGCTGGCTCGAAGGCACGCCTGCGCATGTGCTCTGGATGAAGGCGATCGAGGCGTCGGTGCCCGATGCGTTGTTCGTGCACGTGATCAGAGATGGCCGCGACTGCGCGCTCTCGACGGCGAGGCAGCACTGGGCGGCGCCTCTCGGGTTGGATCGGCGGCGTGGAACAGGCGTTGCGGCGCTCTACTGGGAATGGATGGTACGCGCGGGCCGCGCATACGGGCGCCGCAACCCGGCGGACTATGATGAAGTGCGCTTCGAGGAGTTGGTTGGCGAGCCGCAGCGGGCGCTGGAACGCGTGGGTCGATTCATCGGTCAGACGCTTGATTTCGAGCGGATCACACAGGGCAGGGTGCACGCGTTGAAACAGCCCAACACGTCCTTCCGCGAGGAACGGACCAGGGGCGCATTCAATCCGGTCGGCCGGTGGAAGGCGCCCGATGTGGCCGACGACGTCGCCCTCTGTGAGGCCCTGGTCGGACCGTACCTGGACTCACTGGGATATCAACGAGCGTTTCCCGAAGAGCGGGCCGGACTCACCGAAATGCGGATGCGCCTGATGTACATGACCTACTTCGGTATCAAGCATTTCGCGAAGGCGCATACGCCGCTCGGTCGTGTCCTGACGAGCAGCCGTCCGTGGGCGCAGCAGCCGTATGCCGGCGAACCGCCAGTCGCGCCGATTGCCGCCGAGAGGGCAGTCGAGGAGCCCGCGGCCGCGGCGCGGTGAGCACAAGGCCAGGTGACCTGCGACCATGACTGAGCTCCTGGCCCTGTCGGCCATCACGTTCGTCGCCGCGATCGTCAACGGAGCCCTCGGCTACGGGTTCTCCTCGCTGACGGTGCCGATGGCGCTCTTGTTCATGGCGAGCCGCGTGCTCAATCCCGCGCTCGTTCTGATCGAAGTCGTCCTCAACGCGTACGTGCTTTTCGTGAATCGGGATGGCCTGCCGCAGGTGTGGCGGCGGATGCTGCCGCTGGTCGTCGGACTCGCGCCTGGCGTAGTGATCGGCACGCAGCTCGTCGCGCGCGTCAATCCCTCGTGGATGAAGCTCGCCACCTTTACCTGCCTGCTTCCGCTGATCCTGTTGCAGGCGGCGGGCTATCGTCGGCCTTTCGAGTGGAAGCGATCGTTCGCTCTCGGTTTTGGCGGCGCCCTTGGCGTGCTCTATTCGGTCACGACGATCTCGGGGCCGCCGCTGGCGGTGCTGCTCAGCAATCAGGGATATACGAAGCGCGAATTCCGGGCGGCGCTCGGCTTCGTGCGTGTCGCCGAGTCGCTGATGACCGCCGCGGCCTACGCGTACGTGGGATTGTTCACGTCGACCACGCTGACGCTGTCGCTCCAAATCGTCCCGAGTCTCGCGATCGGTGTGCCGCTCGGCGTGTACCTCATACGACACATCCGGACGGAAGCGTTCCGCCGTGTGTGTATGAGCTTCGACGCTTGGGTCGTCGCGTTCGGTTTGTCGTCGCTCCTACGGACGCTGCAGCTGACCACCAGCGCGGTGGCCTTCGCGCTCTTCGGCTCGGTCGTCGCCTTCGATCTGTGGCTGCTGTATCGGTTCTTCCGATCCCCGCGTCAGCCCGACGATCCGGCGGCAGGCGAGGCGGCGGCGTTCCGCACGGAACAGCCACCACGCTTCGGGTCGCGCACTTCCACGCCCGGGAATGCCTCGCCGCCGGGATAGCGTAGGTCTGTCGCTGGTATCAGCGGCCGCAACCCGCGTGAGCGACCACGTACCACAACACGATGACGCTGAACGGAATGCCGAGCATCCATCCGACGATGTAACGCATGTATCCTCCTGTGCGGCTGTGCCGCACGACTCGACTGGAGGAGGGGCAAGAAGAATGCCTTTCCCCAAGCGGAGAGGTGCACGCCCACAAGCGATCGGATCACGGCCGCTGCGTCGTGATTTCTCCCAAATCGAAGCACGGGCAGCACGGCGCATCTCGCAGAATATGCAAGGCTTGTTGCAGGAATTACCACCACGGAGGTGAGGCCGATGCCCGACTACGCAGGCCGCGTGCGGACAGTTCTCGTCGTCGGGGCGGCGTGGATCGCTGCCGCCGGGGCCGTCCGCATCGTGACTCAGGCGGAAGGGCTGCCATCGGCGCCGGTGGCCAATCCACCAGCTACCCGGCAGGACAACGTCCGCGAGACACTGCACGGCGTCGAGATCGTCGATCCGTATCGCTGGCTCGAAGACCAGAGCTCACCCGAGACGCGCGCATTCATCGATCGCCAGAATCACTACGCGCACTCGCTGCTCGACCCGCTTCCCGGGCTCTCGGCCATCCGCACCCGGCTGACGGCGTTGATGCGACGAGACACCCAGGGGGCGCCTATCGAGCGCGCCGGCCGTTATTTCATCCAGCGGCGCGGCGCGGACGATCCTCTACCGATTCTCTACGTCCGCGATGGCCGTGACGGCGCGGACGCCATTCTGCTGGACCCGCGGCCGTTGAGCGCGGATCACACGACCAGTCTGTCGCTGGAAGACATCGCCATGAACGGCCGTCTGCTGGTGTACGGCGTTCGTACGGGCGGTGAAGACGAGACCGAGCTCCGGGTGATGGACGTCGATTCGCGTCGCGACCTGCCGGATCGCCTGCCGCGGGCGCTGTACCGCGGGGTCACGCTCGAGCCAGACGGCCGGGCGTTCTACTACGCCCGTCAGGAGCGCGCGAGTGGCATCCGCATTCATCGTCACGTGGTTGGCACCGCGATCGAGAGAGATGTCGAGGTGTTCGGCGACGGATTCGGTCCGAGCGACTGGATCGATGCCCGCGTGTCAGAGAACGGGCGCCATCTCACGTTCACGGTCGCTCATGGATGGGCGAGTAACGAGGTGTACGTGCAGAATGCCGGGGAGCCAACGGCGCGGCCTGTCGTGCGCGGGCTCGACGCTCACGTCATCGCGCAGTTCGCTGGCGATCGGCTGATCGCGCAGACCGATTGGCACGCGCCACTCGGCAGGATCGTCGACATCGATCCGTCCAACCCTTCACCAGAGCACTGGCGCGACATCGTACCGCCTGGTCAGGATGCCCTGGATGCGTATGCGCTCGTTGGAGGGCGGCTGGTCGTTCAGCATCTGCACGATGTCACCGCGCGCCTCGCCGTGTACCGGCTCGACGGCGCGCAGGAAGGCGAAATCCAACTGCCTGCGAGAGGCACGGTGCGCAACCTCTCCGGGCGCTGGGAGGCGGACGAGCTCTTCTTCGACTTCGAGTCGTACACCGCACCGGGATCGACCTATCGCGCATCTATCGAGCGGCGCGCCGTGCAGCCATTCTGGCGTCCTGCGATTCCGTTCGATCCGGACCGCTACCAAACCACACAGGTGTGGTTCTCGTCCAAGGACGGCACCAAGGTCCCCATGTTCGTCGTCCATCGCGCCGGTCTGGAACTGAACGGCCACCAGCCTACGCTGCTGTATGGGTACGGCGGTTTCGCCGTGAGCATTACCCCATGGTTCTCGGCGGATGTGGCGTGGTGGCTGGAGCAGGGCGGCGTGTTTGCGGTGGCCAATCTGCGGGGCGGGAACGAGTTTGGAGAGTCGTGGCACCGGGGCGGGATGCTCGAACACAAGCAGCACGTGTTCGACGACTTCATCGCGGCCGCGTCCTGGCTCGTCGAGCACCGCTACACGTCGCCGGATCGTCTGGCGATCCGCGGCGCGAGCAACGGGGGCCTGCTGATGGGTGCGGTTCTCACCGAGCGGCCCGATCTGTTCCGTGCGGTGTTGTGCGAGTTTCCGGATCTCGACATGGTCGGCTACTGGCGCTTTCCCAACAACAATCCGCCGGCGTTGCTCGAGTACGGCGACGCGTCGAAGCCGGAGCAGTTCAAGTACCTGGTGGCATACTCGCCGTATCAGCGCGTCACGCCCGGCACGAAGTATCCGGCCGTGCTCCTCATGACGGGCGACGCCGACACCCGGGTACCGCCGCTCCAGGCGCGGAAGATGGCCGCCCGTCTTCAGGCGGCGTCTACGTCACAGCGTCCCGTCCTGCTGCTCTACGACACCAAGGCCGGCCACGCCGGCGGCCGTCCGATTGAAAAGCTGGTCGACGATCAGTCGCTCGAGCTCGCGTTTCTCGCGTGGCAGCTCGATTGGATTACGAGCCCCCCAGGAAATCGGTGAGGGTCTTTATGTACAGGGAGGGTTGATCCACGAACGTCATGTGGCCCGACTGAGGGATCACGCGCAGAACCGATCCCTTGATCCCGTTGTGCATGGCTTCGGCAATCGACGGCGGCACCTGATCGTGGTCGCCGACGGTGACGAGCGTGGGCACGGTGATCGACGGCAGGCGGTCCGCGTACTCCACGGATTTCAGGTTGCCATCGACGACGAACTCGCCGTGTGAGCCCCACATTTCGCGGTACAGGTCCCACGACATGTCGAGCGATGTGGCCGGATCGTAGTTGGGATCCGGCCGCCGCTGATACAGATACGGAAAGTAGCCCTCGCCCCACGCCGCCGCCATGTACTCTCCTGAGTAACGTCCTCGTTCCCAGGCCTTCCCGTGCCCGTACAGACCCGCCTTTTCCATCGCGTCGATCCGGTTGCGTAGATCAGGTGTCATGTTGGCCTTCATCTGCCTGAACACGTCGTTCAGCGCGCGGGTGCTATGGAACGTGCTCGCCAGCACGAGGTGCGACAGGTTCGCCTGATACTTGAGTGCGTAGGCCTGCGCGACGACGCCGCCGAAGGAGTGCCCCATCAGGTCGATCTTCCCCAGGTCCAGAGCCACGCGGACGGCCTCCGCGTCCTCGACCATGTTCTCGACGGTGTAGCCCGCGGCGTCCTCGAGCTTCTCGGACTTGCCGGATCCGCGCTCGTCGATGAACACCACGCGGTGAGTCCGCGCCAGCGGCAGCAGATAGGGCAGGAAGTACGCGTGCGATGCGCCCGGCCCGCCGTGCAGCACCAGCAGCGGCGCGCCATGGCCCACCGCCTCGTAGTAGATGAGGACGCCATGGGCGTCGACGAAGCCTGAGTCGAGCATCAGCACCGACGTGGACGGGCGCTGTGCCGCGGGCGCCTGCGACGATGGCGCCGGTTGCGCCGGCTTCGTGGTGCATGCCGCGCCCACCGAGACGCTCAGCATCAGGGCCGCACAAAGTGACCGCATCTCGCGCTCCTTCGGAAAGAACACCGTGGATGTCTGCGACGCGCGATTCTATCGCGCGGCTTTCGCCCGCGAGACGCAATTCCCTTGTGCCTCATGCGTCCGGCAGATATAGTCGCGCGCCAGCGGAGGTTGCATGCGACCGACTGTCCTGTGCCTCCTCGTGGCCGCGAGTCTCTCCCTTTCGATCCAGCCGCCGGTCCGCGCGATCGGCACCAGCTCGCCAGACGACCAGAAGATGAGCCGTGACTGGAAGCGGCTCGACGCACCCGGCCTGACCGTCATCGGCAACGCGCGCGCGGGCGACCTGCGGCACACGGCCGAGCAGATCGTTCGATTTCATCTGACGATGAAGACGATTCTGCCGGCGCTCAAGACGGACCCGCCTGCGCCGATCGTGGCCGTGGTCTTTCGCGACGACAACGCGCTCACGCCCTTCAAGCCGAGGGATCGAGGCAAGCCGCTCGACACCGTCGCGGCGTACTTCAGTCCGTTGCCCGACGTGAACTACATCGTCATGGCGATGGGCCGCGTCGAATTCACGTACCGCGTCATCTTCCACGAGTACACGCACCTGCTCGTGAATCAGAACATCCGCCGGCTGCCGCTCTGGCTCGGCGAAGGCCTGGCGGATTTCTACAGCACGTTCGATGGGAGCGAGCACGATGGCCGGTTGATCATCGGCCGGCCGATCCCCGAGTACGTCGGCTTGCTGGGCGGGCTGAGCACGCTCATTCCGCTCAACAAGTTCGTCAATCCGAACGCGCTGTCGGGTCTCTACCGCGATCCGGATCTCACGGGGCGCTACTACGCGCAAAGCTGGGCGCTCGCACACTACCTGCTCCTCGGTGACAACATGGCGCACCGTCCACAGCTCGGTGCATTCATGGCAGGCGTACAAAGCGGCGATCCGTCCGAGGTCGTCTTCAAGCGCGTGTTCGGTGACGATCTCGGTGGAATGGATCGCGCGCTGCGGCAATACGTCAACCTGATGCAGCTCCCGGCCTTCCAGGTGCCGACTCCCGAACTGAAGCTGGATGCGGCCCCGGTGAGTCTCACCGAGGCGGCCGCCGAGCAGATGCAGGGCGACCTGCTGGTCCGGACGGGTGCGTTCGAGGACGCCGACAAGCACCTCGCACGCTCGCTCAGCTTGGACCGCCTCAATGTGGACACCCGGTTGTCGCGAGCGCGCAGCTGGATCGCGCAGGAGCACCCCGCGGAAGCCGTTGACATCCTGAGCGCGCCAGATCTCGTCGCGCGCAACGACTTCGCGACCGCGTTCCTTCGCGCGGAGGCCAACCGTGCGGCGGGTCATTACGAGGATGCCGAAGCGGCGTACCGGCACGCGGTCACGCTACGGACCGATTCGGCGTTCGTGTACTACGGGTTGAGCATGTCGCAGCTCGCGCTCGGCAACCCCGACGCGGCGGCCACATTCGCTCGCGTGCAGCTGCTGCAGCCGGGCAATGGCTGGTACTTCGCACGTCTGATGGACTCGCAACGCATCGGGGTGGACACCTTCGCGGTTGCCGATGCCACGAGCTATCTGGCACAGGCTGGCTGGCGTGACGGCACCACCCCATACGCCCTGTACATTGCCGCCCTCACATTGCAGCGCCAGCAGCAGGCCGAGAAGGCGAACGAGGTCCTCGAGTCCATCCGGACGCACGTGGAACCCGCATCGTGGCAGGCGTCGGTCGCGATGTTTCTCGAAGGCAAGCTCACGGCCGACGCGCTGCTCGCGAAGGCCTCCCCCGATCCGCTCTTGACCGAAGCGCACGCGTATATCGGGATCAAGGCGCATCTTGACGGCGACGTCGAGACCGCAAAGAAACACCTCGAGTGGGTCCGAGACAAAGGCCGGCACGAGTACACGGAGTACCGGCTGGCCTTGGGCGAACTGGACCGCATCAATCGCACGGCCGCCGACCGACGCTGACGGCGAGCGCCGCGGCTCTTCGTCCGAGGCGCCGAGTGCCAACCGGAAATCCCCCGCGCCCCTCTCGGCGTCCTCCCCTTGCACTTCGACAGAAGTGAGCGTATCTTCTGTAGAAGCAATAGGGGA
>Ga0070674_100001125_pt1 | contig 14053 bp, 15 predicted proteins | sample KBSM33metaG_FD_65344 | JGI IMG/M metagenome (GOLD analysis project Ga0070674, IMG submission 65344) | Miscanthus rhizosphere microbial communities from Kellogg Biological Station, Michigan, USA - KBS M3-3 metaG | ecosystem: Host-associated > Plants > Roots > Rhizosphere > Soil ... | reverse complement strand
CGAGCGGCGCGAGCAGCGCCTCGTGGCTGAAGCGGCGCGCGAGCTGCAGGTACTTCGCTTGGCCGGTGAGCGCGCTCACATCCGCGAGCACTTCGTTCATGCCGCCGTGTTCGCGGTCCAGCATCTTCTGGAACTGCTCGTCGGTCATCGCCGCTGTCGCGGCGGACGTCCAGTCCGCGAGCGCTGTCAGTACCTCGAGCGCAGCCGCACTCTTCGTCAGGACGTGCGCATCGCGCAGCCCTGCAAAGATCTTGTGCATCGTGTACCAGGGCACGCCCACGAACGGTCGGCCCGCCACAGCGTTATCGAGCTGCGCCGATCCGTCCGGGAACGCGCACACGAGTCCGCCTGGCGTGGCCTTCTGACACGCCTGCAGCTCGTCGACGATGTAGTCGGCGCGCGCTTTCATGCGCGCGTCACCGCTGGACGCGAACATGAGCGACACGGCGCTGAGAAAGTGGCCCAGCGTGTGGCCGTGACAGCGGATCTCGATCCACGGTTCCTCGGACTCCCACCCACCGTAAACCGGCGCCTTCGGCTCGAGGCCCGCATTGACTCTGAAGTTGTGCAGCATGCGATCGGGCTGCAGCCCGACGAGATAGTCGAGGTCACGGCGTTGCGCGGCGAGAAAGGGGCTTTCGAGCAGCCGTACGTCCTCGAGTGGGCACGCGGAGAGTCTCGCGGTCTTCGTCGCCGCCGTCGGCCGGGCCGCAGCCCCGAGGGTGGTTCCACCGATGCCGGCGATCACTGCGCTGCCGCCCAGGGCAAGCAGTTCGCGCCGAGTCAACTCGACTGTCATGGCGTCATGTCACTCCGTCAGTTCTGCCACACGGCGAAGCCTTGTGCGCGCAGCCACGCGGCCAGTCTCGGCTCCATGTACGCGGCGATACGATGCGGGAGCCGCGCGTATCCTTCGACGAGGTCGAGCCGCAATCTCGTTCCGTGCGTGCGGACGAACCGGGCCGACTGGGTGCCCGCTCGATGCCGCTCGAACCGCTGCTCCGGGGCGAGGCCAGTCACGCCAATGTAGAGGCAGCCGCTCACTGCGCCACCGGGATTCCGGTCGCGGAACGCCGGGTGCTTCAACACTGCGTTATCGAGCTCGATCGCGTAAACACTGTGATGACCGCGGGACCAGGACTGCGCCGACAGACTCGCGCACAACGCAAACAGGTCCAGCTCCACGCCAGCCGCGCGCGATGTCTCGAGCGGCTCGCTGGCGGGGATTTTCCGCTTCCCGCCCCAGTGGAAGAAGACGTCCACCGCTGTCTTCCGGACCCGTATGACGTACCCGTTCCCCCACTGTGGGTAGTCGGGATGGCGGACGATCGTCAGGGTTCGACCCGGTAGTACTGCACGACCAGCGGCGGCGCGGCGCGGCTGTCGAGAAGGGCGAGCGACGGCTTCCAGCCGCCCTGGAACCATTCTTCGTACGCACGGGCGAAATAGCGATCGGGATTGTCGGGGCGATGATCGGGCGTGAGTACGAGCTGGCCGTCTCTCAGCGAGAACCCGCCGCCGGTGGCGGTGGCCGCCGTCTGCTCGACGACGCCGACGCGTGCGCGGCTGCCGAGATCGCGATCGTACCGGCCGCCGTCTTTGAACGTCAGCTGTTGGATCCCGCTGCCGGCCGTGAAGCGCCACTGACCCAGCAGGCTCCTGGTCATCGCCTGGCCGCCATCCGACGTCCAGCCCGCCGGACGCAGCCCGTGGAACAACTGCTCGAACGAAGCATCGTCGAGCAGGCAGCGGGCGATCGATCCCATGCCCCAGACGATGTGATTCCGGTTGCTGCCGGCCGGAAGCACCATGGCCATCGCGTTGACGGGCTGTTGCGTTCCCCCGAAGTTGCCTTCGAATGCCGCGCGGTACCACGCGTACGGCCACCCTGACGGGCTCGTGCCTCGCATCGCGGCATGCCGATCGTCGAGGCGGCGAAATCCAGGCACGACGGTCTTGATCAGTGCTGATTCGGCATCGGCCTCGAGATTCCCGGTCGACGGAGCTCGCCCGGCGAGGCCGTAGAGGCATGGCGTCTGGTCGCCGGGCGCAGAGGGCGCGAAGATGGCGACGGCATCCGTGCGCTGCTCGATGTAGCCAGCGGGCAGTTCGTAACCGAGGTCTTCGAACGACGCCTGAAGACCCGACGGCGGTGGTGTCGTGCCCATGATGTCTCCCGCGGCAGGAACGCCGGACAGGCCCGCACCGGACAGCACGAGGACCACGGCAGACATGGCGCCGAGCCCTGGCCCGAGGTTGCCGCGCGATCCGAGTCGTCCACCAGATCGAGGCATTGATGCAGGGATTCTAGCGCGGTCGGTTCATTGCCGTTGCTTACAGCTGATCGAGATGCCCGATCGACTCGTGCGGTCTATCGCGGTCTGGTAGTTGGGCCGGGCGCGCACGAAGTCCAGAAACGCCGCGATTCCAGCGAAGGGGTCCAGCACGTTGTGGGCCGTGAAGCATCCGCCCGCTACCAGCTTGCTATCCACATCCTTGAAGTACTGCGTGTACCAGTCCTTGTCGGCGTCGGAGAAGACGAAGTCCCACGGGCCTGGCAGCTCACGAACCAGATCGTGCGCATTCCCGAGCCGCGCGTCGACGAAGCTGTCGATGCCGGCGTCACGAAAGTTCTGCAGCGCTGTCCGGTGCCGTGCCTCGTCGATCTCGATCGTCGTCAGCTTACCGCCGGTCTTGCTCATGGCCCAGGCGATCCACGTCCCGGAATGACCGGTTGACGTGCCGATTTCGAGTCCGCGCGTGAAGTGCTTGTTCACGATCAGATCGTGGAGCACCTGGCCGTCCTCGTAGGGAACGTTCAGGTCGTGCCATTGGCTGCGCGATCGCTCGAGAAACGCGCGGACCCGCGAGTCGCGGTCCGTCGTCGTGGCGTTCTGATCCGCTGTTTGCCCGGGAAGCGGCACGAGCGCGACAACGGCCAGGACGAATGGTGCGTACGCGGAACGAAAGATTCCAGCCATGCCAGTTATCATCACAGCAAATGCCAGCGTCTGTATCTCTGGTGTGTGCGGCGTTTCTTCTGCTCCCTCCCTCGTCGCCGCTGGTCCTCAGCGAGTTCATCTACGACCGTGCGCCATTCCCCGAAGCACACGCGTCAACGATCGTCGAAACGGCGGACGGCCTCGTTGCGGCCTGGTTCGGCGGCAAAGCCGAAGGCAACGCTGACGTTGGTATCTGGATGTCGCGTCGCACCGCGACCGGTTGGAGCGTGCCGGTCGAGGTGGCCCGCGGCGTCGGCCGGGATGGACATCCTGTACCTGCGTGGAATCCCGTTCTGTTTCTCCCGAGCCGGGGTCCCCTCCTCCTCTTCTACAAAGTCGGACCCAGCCCCGACACCTGGTGGGCACTCGCCCGCACGTCGTCGGACAACGGCCGTACGTGGTCAGAGCCAGTCAGTCTGCCTGACGGCATGCTCGGACCCATCCGTGCGAAACCCGTCGAACTCGTTGATGGAACGTTGCTCGCCGGCTCGAGCACGGAGAACGCCGGCTGGGTCGTGCACATGGAGCACTTCGACGGGACCAGCCTCGCGTCAGCGGCAGCCTGGCGGAAGAGTGACGCTCTGAACGATCCGAAGATCTTCGAGGCCATCCAACCGACGATCCTCGTGCACTCCGCCACACAGTTCCAGATCCTGTGCCGCACCCGTCAGCGGGTGATCGCAGAGTCCTGGTCGAACGACGCGGGACGAACCTGGTCGCCTATGAGAGCCACGACGCTTCCCAACCCGAGTGCGGGAATCGACGCCGTGCGCCTGGCCGACGGCCGATTCCTGTTGGTCTACAATCCCGTGCCCCGCGGACGGCGCACGCTGGCGATTGCGGTGTCGACGGATGGCCGGACGTGGCGCCGCGCCGTCACGCTCGAGGACGCGCCGGGCGAGTACTCCTATCCGGCGATGATCCAGGCGAAGGACGGCCTCGTTCACGTCGTCTACACGTGGAAGCGGCAACGCATTCGGCACGCGGTAATCGACGCATCGCGGATTCCATAGCCGCTGTCGTGCTAGTGCCGAATCGCGTGGACGATGGCGACGACGACCGGTCCCCAGATTGTCAGGACGATATTGCCGATCGCATACGGCACGGTATAGGCGAGTGAACCGATGTTGCTGCCGCTCGCCTCACGCAGCGCCGTAAGGCCAGGCGTACAGGTTTGCGCGCCGGCAAGGCCGCCCAGAGTCATGAGCGGGCTCAATTTGAACACGTAGCGGGCCACGACCGTCCCGGCGATCAACGGCACCGTCGTGACGATCACGCCCGCCAGGAAGATCGAGGCGAAGTAGGCGCCCCCACTCGCACGATACGCTTCGACGGCGTGCGGTCCCGCGTGGAGCCCGACGACGGCGACGAAGACGATCAGCCCGATATCCATCAGCAGCCGCTGCGCGGGCTCGGGAATGGCACCGAAGACGGGATAGCGGCTGCGCGCCCATCCGCCGATCAGGCCGACGACGAGGATGGACCCCGCCGTGCCGAGGCCGAGAGACATGCCGAATGCGTTCAGTTTGATGAGACCCAGAAGAATGCCCATGCAGACGCCGCCGGCAAGGAACGTCAAATCGGTCTTCGAGAGATCGTGCTCGATGAAGCCAATGTCGCGCCCCGCCCGTTCGACGACGTCCGGTGTACCGGTGACGTGCAGAATGTCGCCTCGCTCCAGCACCGTCCATGGCTCACGCGGAATCTGCTGTGTTCCCCGCTGCACGGATTCCAGGTACACGCCGCGAGCTCCTGGCCGGCTCGCCAGGTCGGCGAGCGTCCGGCGGTGCACGGCACGGCTGGTCACCACGATTGACGCCGGCTTGAGAGGCACCGCCAGCAAATCGGGATCGTCGAGCTCGGGTCCGATGTCGCGCTCGGCAGTGCTGAACGCGCTGCGTCTCGCCGACACCACCAGGCAGTCGCCGAGATTCAGCTCCAGCTGCGGGCCGACGTCAACCACGTTCGTCCCGCGCCGCACCCGCTGTACGAATAATCGTCCCTCAGCAAAGCGGCTTTCGAGTGCGACGACTGTCGATCGCGCCACGGCCGGATTCTCGACACGATAGGCGCGCAGACCATAGTGCGACGCCAGCGTCATCGCGCCTCCAGGCGTCCCGCTCGCTAACTGCTGTTCGAGTTCTTTGGCATCGCGCTTCAGATCCGCGCCGAGCACCATGGGCCCCAGCCAGGTGATGAACAGGATCAACCCGAGATCGCCGAAGCCGTACGTAATGGCATCCGCGAGCGGCGCATTGGCCATCAGCGCCGCTTTGGCATCCTCCGGAATCGGCAGATCCGCGATTGCGCTCAGGCCTGTGCCCAAAGCTGCCGACTGCGTCATCGCGCCCGACAGGAGTCCAACCGCGACGCCTTCATCGAACCCGAACGCTGCCGCGACAGCAACGATGGTGAGCAAGCCCGCCACGGCCACGACGAACGCGAGCACGATCTGCGGTAGCGCCTCCTTCTTCAGACTCCCGAAGAATTGCGGCCCGACGGAGTAGCCAATCGAGAAGAGGAACAGGTAGAAGAACGACCAGCGGAGTAGATCCGGCAGGTCAGGCTTGGCAACAATTCCAATGGCGATGCCGGCGAGCAACGTGCCGACGACCGACCCGAACCCCACGCCTTTGACGTGGAATCGGCCGATGACCGTGCCGAGCACGATGCTCAGGAACAGGCAGAGCACTGGGAACGCGTGGAGGAATGCTGCGATCTGGTTCAGGGTTCGACTCCGGCTGCGCGCACTCAGGGCACGATTGAAAGGAACAAGAACGCCGCAAAGATCACCAGGTGCACGGCCCCCTGCATCATATGCGTGCGTCCGCTACTCAGGGTGACCGCGCTCACCACGAACGTGAGCGCGAGCAGCGTCAGTTCGGTTGGCGCCAACCCGAGAACGAGCGGAAGGTTGAAGGCACTGCCGGCGATCACGACGACCGGGATCGTCAGTCCGATCGAGGCGAGCGCAGAACCCACCGCGAGATTCATGCTGGTCTGCAGTCGATTGGCGCTGGCAGCGCGCACCGCGGCGACGGTCTCCGGAAGCAGCACCAGGATCGCGATGCTGATTCCCACGACGGCGCGCGGCGCGCCGGCGCCTTCGACGAGCTGCTCAATCGTCGGCGAGAGCACTTTCGCTAGTCCCACCACACCAACGAGTGAGACCAGCAACAGGCCGAAACTGATCCATGCCTGCTGCAGGCTCGGTGCCGGCGCATGCTCGTCCGGGTTGTCAGCGTCGGTCGCGGGCAGGAAGTAGTCGCGGTGTCTGATGGTCTGGATGAAAACGAAGATCGCCCACAGGGTCGCGGAGGCAGCCGCGAGGAACCAGAGTTGTGACGTGGTGTACTTCCCCCCGGCGGCGCTCGTCGTGAACGCAGGAAGCGCGAGCGTCAGCCCGGACATCACAATGAGGGCCGCCATCCCGGCCCCGGCGCCTTCGACGCGAAAACTTTGCTCGCGATGGGCAAGCCCGCCGATGAGCAGACACAAGCCCATGACGCCGTTGCAGATGATCATCACCGCCGCGTAGATCGTGTCGCGCGGCAGAACCGCCATCTCGGCTCCGCCTGCGACCATCATCGAGAGGATGAGCGAGGCTTCGATGACGGTCACCGCGAGCGCGAGCACCAGCGTGCCGAAGGGCTCACCCACACGGTGCGCGATGACCTCGGCGTGGTGAACGGCCGCCATCACCGCGGCGCCGAGACCGATGCCGCAGAGCAGGAGGAATGGTCGGCCAATATCACCAGCCGCGCCAGCTGCCACCAGCAGGAACATCGCCGACGCCGGCACCACCCAGGTCCAGGCACCCACCAGATCCTCCCGCGATCCGCTCGTCTGCGAGCGGCTGCGCCGCAACCAACGTGGAATAGTCGGCAGAACAGCCCGGTGGTACGTTCCGGCAGCACCGGTCCTGCTGACTGTAACCGTTTCCGAAGGTGATGGCGCAAAAGGCTTACAAACAGACGACGAATGCCGCAGTCGGTGCTGGTCGCCTTGGCAAAGCTGGTGGACTCGCTTCGCCTGCTGGCGATTGAGCACACCACCCGAGTCGCGTTCCAGGCCAAGACCAGACGAGAACTCGCCGTGGTACCGATCCACGCGTCTCGAGCGGAGGCGTGACGACAAACGCGTCGTTCCAATCACCGAGATTCGAACGAGCGATCAATAGAGAGGGTCCACGCGTCTACTCCGGCGTAATGTAGTAGTCCTCGATGTCGAGCATGCGGCACCAGCTGTACATCCGCATGCGACGGCACGAGCTGGCCGTCTGACGGCCAGCGCAGACGCCGCAGCACGGCGGCCTCAAAGGAGCGCGTCAGTGAAGCCGAGCAAACGATTCAATGCGCTGCTGCAGAAGGGGACGCACAAGGGTGCCTGGACCTTCGTCGTGTGGCCCGCGTCGGTCAAGTTCTTCGGGACGAAGGGGCTCGTCAAAGTGAAGGGCACCGTGGACGGTCATCCCTTCGTCAGCTCGTTCATGGCGATGGGAAACGGGCAGCACATGCTCCCGATCAAGGCCGACGTGCGCGAGGCCATCGGGAAGGAAGCCGGCAAGCGCGTGACGGTGGTGCTGACGGAGTGGGACTGACGGAGCGGCATCGACGGTGAATCGCGTCAGGTGCCAACTGCCAGCGTCCAACGAACGACTCGCCCTCGTGCCGGTCAGCTATTCAGCGCGGCGGTCATCAGCTGCGGCACGACGTCAATATTCGAGAGGAGCGCGTCCGGCAGGCCGTGGCGCCATCTGAGATACGCCGGGCTGTTGTACGCGATCCAGGTTCGTCCGCTCTCGTCCTCCGACACGAGGAGCTTCAGCGGCAGATCGATCGCCGCGGCCGGTGCGGCGAGCATGAGCGGCGTTCCCACTGCCGGATTTCCAGCGATCAGCAACCGTGTCGGCCGCATCGACACTCCAGCGTTGGCCGCCTCCCCGCTGTGATCGATCTGCGCGAACAGCCGCACACCCTTGGCCTCGAGGGTGCGCGTGATCCTGGCGACCGTTTCGTCCACGGCGAACGGACTGGCAATGTGCAGGATGCCGTTCTCTGAGAGCGGACGGCCGGAATCCACGCCGTTCGTGTGAAGACGGGCAACGGTCAGATCGCCGATCCGCACGGATTTGAGCACGGCTCGATCGATCGCGACTCGACCCAGTGCGAGACGGCCGATCGCCATCGCGCCGATCGCAACGGCGCCCATCGCCACGGCTCCAATCGCAAAGGCGCCTGCTGCACCGGCTCCCAGTGCGGCGCCTCGAACGGCCAGATGTGGTGGGTATGACGAACCTTGCATGGCACATTCCTCCGGCCGCGTCAGATCCCTGAGACACGGCATCCCTGGATTCTCACTCGCCTGCGTGAACGCGCGATGACATTCGTCGCGCACGGAGACTCGCTACTCAGTCAGCAGCTTGTCGCTCCATTGCACGAGACCGACGAAGACGGTTGGATTGGCAAACGTCGCGTTCTTGCCTTCGAGATCCGATTCGAGGACCCCACGGGCCCTCGCGCACGCCCCTCAGACGTGGATCGGGATCTTTTTGGCGATCACTTTCTGCAGCACTTCAGCAAGCGGCGGCCAGCCGACTGGCACGATCGCGTTGGCCACCACACTTCGCATCAACGTGACGGCTTCTCCAAGGATGAAGATCTGCACGTCGTGCCCGGCCTCCGCGAACGCATTGGCGTGGTGAAACGGAAACGCCGCCTGTGTGGGATCGGCGGATCCCCAGGCACTCTTGATGAGCACCTTCATCTTGGGCGTCGATTGCGCGTTGAGGGCCGCCGCGGCAATCCCTGCGCCTGGCAGGCCCAGTAAAAGCGACAAGAATCGCCGTCTCATCTCCACCTCCGATCATCATCGTCCGGCGGCTGCGAGCACAGCGTCACGAGAGCGATCGCCGCGACGTCGCACCGCACGGCACGTGACACGTCGCTGAGTCCTGCAACGAGCCCTGCGGGGACGTGAGGGCGCGGCGGCGTCTGTTACCGCCGGTGAGGAAATGCGGCTACTACTTCCACCGAAGTGCAGCCTCTTTCAGGCTCCCGCCCTTGACGCTTTTCTTCGCTTTCAAGTCGCGGACGCTGACTTTGGCCTTCTTCGTTTGTGCGGCTTTCTTGGCCATGTGTGTCCTCCCATCGACGCGGTGACGACCAGAGTGACGCGGTGATTGCCGCGTAACCTATCATGCCGTGTGCCTCGGAGAACAGGCCTGAATCACGGCGACGACCGGACCGGTCGGTCCACGCAGGCGGCGCGTATTCGCGCGACCTACGACGTGTATCCCTACCCGGCGCGGGATCACCCCAACCCTGGATGGCGGCTTCCGCCAATGGAGTGGATCCAGGCCCACTGGACACCCGGCCGGACGACGGTCGCTCCGGCTCGCGCCCTCGTCGCGGGGTGCGGCACCGGCGCCGAAGCGTTCGCATTCAGCCGGCGCTTCCCGCACGCAGAGATCGTCGCGGTCGATTTCAGCCGTCGCACGATCGAGAGAGCCCGCGAGTATCAGCAGCGAGATCGGCACCGGCGCAACGTCAGGTTCGTGGTCGCCGACCTGTCAGCGCCTGGGCTCGAGCGGCTGATTGGAGGGAACTTCGATCTGATCTCCTGCTACGGCGTTCTGAGCTACGTGCCGAAGGCTGGCCGCGCATTCGAGAACCTCTCGCGCTGCCTTGCGATCGATGGCGCGCTGGGGATCGGCGTCAACGGAGCGGGGCATGCCAGCGTCGGCATGCGCGCGGCCCTGCCTGGGTTTGGCTATGACGTCTCGCGATTCGCGGATGAACCGCGGGTGTGGCAGGTGCTCTCGCTGTTCGACGCGCTACTCGGTCACACGCAGCTGGCGGAGCGCGTTGCCGCGAGGTCGGCCGACGTTGTGGCCTCCGACATCTTCGGTGCATTGATTCAGGATCTGCCGCTGTCGGGGTGGGTGCGCCGCGCGCGGTCTGCCGGCCTGCATTTTCAGAACAGCTTCTCGTCGCACTGGGCGCTTCGGCTGACCGTGGAGCAGGGGTTGTGTGAGCTGCTCATGCCGCGGTCGCGGGCGCGCGTCTCCGCATTACTCGAGACGCTTCGGCCGGCACCGTTTCACATGTTGCTCTTCACGCGGCAGCCAGTGGTCGATCCACCCTGGCGCAGACCGAAGGCGGTCGAGGACTGGCGTCCTCTCTTGACGGGACTCTTCCCTCTGAAGCGGCGGCCGCCTCTTTCAGGAGCGCTCAGGACGGTAAGGCTCGACTCGAGCGCGATCAACACGCGGATCGAGTGGCCGATGACGCAGTGGCAGCGAGCCCTGCTCTGCGGCGCTGACGGCCGGCGGGCAGTCCGACGAATTCTCGGAGCAGCCCGTGCCGAGGTGCCACCGAGAGATGTGGCCGAGTTCCTCTACGTGCTGCACCAGCTGGTGGTCATCGCGATGCTGCCGCCACGCACGCCGGATCGCTAGTGCGACGAGTTCCAATCGACTGCGACGGGACCGTTCACCGTCGACAGCGTCACCGCGACCGGCCCGCTGCCGATCTCGATCGAACGCGAGTCGTTGTCCCACGTCTTCCGGCCGTTGTCACAGCCGCTGCACTTCCACGGTGAATGGTTCGACGAGCTGATACGAACGCCCGATTGGAACCCACGCGGCACGTCCACGGCGAGCGGGCCGTTCTGAGCCGTCGCCGTCAACGAACCCGACCCCCAGCGATCGCCGGCCAAGCGCACTTTGATCGGGCCATTGTCGGTATGTAGCTCCACCGTACCGCCATGGCCCTCGTATGCGACCGGCCCGTTGACTGCTCGGGCGGAGGCGTTGCCGCTCACATCGAGAAGCTTGATCGGCCCGTTGATGGCACGTGCGGTCGTGGATCCGGTGATCTGCTCCACGTGCACCGGCCCGTTGGTCGTCTCCACGCTGACGGCGCCGGACGCGGGCGCATTGACGATGAAGAAGACCACCCAATCGCCGGGTTCGGGTCCAGCCGCGGTGACCGTGCGGCCGTTGAGTGCCGGCCGGATTTGCGCGAGTGCTGCGGTCGCCTCGGTGCCCGCGCGCCGCGCCACTCCCTTGCAGGCAGAGATGGCGAAGTCCGATCGGTCAGGGGATCCATACACGAAGACGCCGCCGTTGTTCGGCGCCTGAATCGACAGCGTTCCTCCCCCTCCCGCCGTCAGCTGGTCAACTGAAGTCGCGGCCGGCTCGCCGTCGAACGTCATTTCGAGGTCGCTGCAGCTGCGGACCGGACCGTTCGAGCTCGTGGATACGTTGACGCCGTGCGTGTGCGTGGCCGCCGTCACGGGTGCCACCGCGAAGGCCGCGAGCGCAGCCAGCTGGACGAGAGAGCGCATGTCGGAGTCCTCCAGCGTTCTTAGACGCAGGAACGACTCCTCGCGTTGGCAGGGTCGGTTATCTCAGGTATTGGGGCTACCCCAGGACTTCGACCGTGAACCCGCCCGGCGCCTGGAAGTAGAACGTCCACGAACCATGCAAGTGTGCCGGCGCATCCACGTTGAAGCCGTCGTCGCGAAGCTGCTTGTTGATTTCGTCGACTCGCGCGGGCGAGGGCTGGATGAAGCCGATGTGGAAGGAACTGGGGTAACGCACACCCTTGAGCGCTTCTGCCTTCGCCCCGTCCTCAGGCCCTTCAGTCCTCCCCTCGCCCTCAGGCCCTTTGGATTTCCTCCCGCCCTCGGTCCCTCCGGCGTTACGCGTCACCCCGTCCTCAGGCCGCGCCTTCATGAGCGTGAGCACCATGCCGCCGTCGTCGCGCAGCATCTGCATGCCGGCGTTCCCCCCGGCGGGCTGAAGGCGAAAGTACTTCGCCAGGAACGCACTCGTCTCGATGGGGTCGGTCACGGTCAGGTTCAGGTGATTGAGCGTCATTCGACGGCTCCCTTGCGATTGGCTTCAATGGTCGCGCGCGATTGCTGGAGGACGGTGAGTGTCGCCTGCAGCTGGTCGAGCGAATGGGGCGCGCCCATCAGGTTCGCGAACTGCACCTGGCGCGGGCGCAGGTAGGCGAGCGCCTTGCGCGCCTTGTCTGTTGGTGTCATCAGCCGCGCGCGTTTGTGGTCCGGATTGGTCAGGAAGCTGACCAGCCCGTCACGCGCCATCGCGTCGGCCGTTTCCTGAACCGCCTGTCGCGTGAGTCCGAGGCTGCGTGCGATATGGGCGACTGTGGCCGGCTGCTCCTCGACGGCTCCCAGGATCTGCCACCGGGCGCTGGTGAGTCCGACGGTCGCCGTCACATCTTCGGCCGATTCGATCATCGACGCGCGGAGCCGGAACAATTCGGCCAGGATGCCGCGATAGATGCGGCCCTTGGGCGTCAGTGACGACAACGACACGACAAGATCCTGTCAAAACGACAGGACGTTGTCAATATGATGGATTGGCACTATGATTTGCCGGTCTATCTCCCGAGGAGCCAACGTGAGAGGTCCCATGGTGACGTGCGTCGTGTTCGTCGCCGCTATGATGATCGCCGCCGTCGACGCGTCCGCGCAGATCTACAAGCTCGCGGATTTGAACACACGGCAGATTCAGGCGCTGGATCGGCAGCGCACCGTTGTCGTCATTCCCGGCGGCATCCTCGAGGAGCATGGGCCGTACCTGCCGTCGTACACCGACGGGTACGCGATCGAGGCCTTTACGCGCGAGCTGTCCCGCGCGATCGTCGCGCGGCCCGGATGGACGGTCGTCGTCTTCCCGCAGATCCCGATCGGCAACGACCCGGCGAATACGATCGGCGGCAGGACGACGTTTCCCGGCAGCTACGGCGTGCGGATGGCGACACTCCGCGCAATGTACATGGACCTCGCGACCGATCTCGGCGAGCAGGGATTCCGCTGGATTTTCCTGGTGCACGATCACGGCGCTCCCAACCATCACAAGGCCCTCAACCAGGCCTCGGAGTATTTTCACGACACGTATGGCGGGACGATGGTCCATCTGTTTGGACTGAAGGCCGTGTTCCTGTGTTGTGGCACAAAGGACGAGTACCTGTCGAAGGAGGCGCGAGCGGAGGAAGGCTTCACGGTGCACGCAGGCGCGGACGAGACCAGTCAGCTCTTCTATCTCCGACCGGACTTGATCGCGCCGGATTTCACGAGTGCTCCTTCGTTCACCGCGCAGTCCTTCGCCGACCACGTGCGGATTGCCCGCGCCGACGGGTGGCCTGGCTATTTCGGCGCGCCTCGGCTCGCGACGGCAGCGATGGGCGCCCAGGAATTCGGAAAGTCGTCGCAGAATCTGGCAAAGGTCGCGCTCCAGATTCTGGACGGACTCGATCCGCGCACACTTCCGAAGTACGCCGACGAGATGGACCCGCTCGACGCGGCGGGCGAACAGCAGCAGCTCGAACACGAGCGTAAGGTCGAGCAACGGGAGGAGCAGTGGCTCGCTGCGCACAAACTCCAATGACGCGCGTCAGCGATCGTGCCGTGAGCCGTGCGTCCCTGGCTTTTCGCCTGATCCTGGCGGCAGTGGCGCTCGCACCGGCGGCGCTTGGCGCCAGGCAAGCGCCCGCGCCTTCGTCCGATGCCTCGGGGCAGAACTGGACGCACCGCGTCCGCATTGCCGGGTACGGCCTTGGGCGCAGGTCTGCCGCTGACATCGTGCGCGATGCCAGCGAGAGCCACGTCTTCGGCATCGAAGTCGACAACGACATCACCGGTCGCTACGAGAGCTTCCTCGATCCAGACGCCAAGCTGGCAGACATACGCGCGCTCGCAGCCGAGGCACACAAGGCCGGCAACCGCGCATTCGTCTACATCGCCGGCACCGAGTGCATCACCGCCAATGCCGACGCGACTCCCCACACGCTGGCGAAGGAGCATCCGGACTGGCTTCAGCGCAAGCGCACGGGGGAACCGGCGGTCTTCACCGGCGGCGCCGCATTCTGGATCCGGAAGGGTGACGAAGACGTTTGGATCTCACCGTATGCCACGGCCTGGCGCGACCAATACATGGCGCGCGTCCGCCAGATCGCGGCGACTGGCATCGATGGCATCTACGTGGACATTCCGTACTGGATGACCCACTTCGACGG
>Ga0070674_100001118_pt1 | contig 14084 bp, 8 predicted proteins | sample KBSM33metaG_FD_65344 | JGI IMG/M metagenome (GOLD analysis project Ga0070674, IMG submission 65344) | Miscanthus rhizosphere microbial communities from Kellogg Biological Station, Michigan, USA - KBS M3-3 metaG | ecosystem: Host-associated > Plants > Roots > Rhizosphere > Soil ... | reverse complement strand
GGGGTGACGAACAGGTCGTCGCCGGGATGCGGCGGGTGGCGGGGCTGGCGGCGTCGGCGCGCGACGCGCTGCTCGGCCGGGATGCGCGCCGGCTCTCGAGCCTCGTCGACGAGAACTTCGATGTTCGTCGCCGCATCTTCAACCTGCCGCCCTGGCAGGTGCAGATGGTCGACGCCGCGCGCGCGTGCGGCGCGAGCGCGAACTTCGCCGGCTCGGGCGGCGCCATTGTCGGCACCTACGAGGGCGACGAGACGCTCAGCGCCCTCCACACCGCGTTCAGCCGGATCAGCTGCCGCGTCGTCACGCCGGACGTGGCGTGACGACAATCACGTTTTACCGCGGAGAACGCAGAGATCGCTGAGGATCCCTAGGATCTCTTGTCTCTGCGCTCGGCGGTCTCTGCGGTTAAGGATTTGGCAGCGCCTCGAGGTAGACCTGCACCTCGGCGGCGTTCACTTCCACGATCGCGGAACCGGCCGACGGGGCGGTGAACGCGAACAGCCCGTTCGTGATCGACACCGGGACCGACGTCAGCCCCAGCCCCGTCAGATCGGCCTCGCTCTTCAGTGCTGGCGTCGTGCCGAACTGGGCGAGAGGCGCCGCGAACGAGCCCACGACCCACTGCGCCGTGCCGGCGGCCCTGCCGGTCCTGATGATCGAGCCTCTTCCCGCCTGGCTGTAGGTGACCCGGGCGATGTAGAAGCCCTCCGGCGCCTCGATTCTGAAGCTGATCGTGTCCATCGCGGCCGGGTAACTGAACGCCTCGGTGGAGGCCCTGAACTCGGTGTTCTTCCACGTGTTCCAGTCGATCCCGGAATGAAAGGCGATGACCAGCCGGTTGGGGTCGTCGACGCTGGGCGCGGTGTTCTTCGCATCGAAGAACCTCCCCGGGATCGCATCGTTGATGTCCACGAATTGCGCGACGGGCGGTGCGGGAGGCACCTCTTCGACCGGAGGCGCTTCTTCTTCGGCCTCTGGCTCTCCTTCCTCAGCCTTCGCTTCTTCTTCGGCTGGGGGAGCGGCCGCTTCTGCTGCCGGCGCTTCAGGCGGCGCGACAGCGGCCGGTGCAGGCGGTTCGGCGGCGGGCGGTGCAGGCGACTCGACCACGGCCGGCGCAGGAGCTTCGGCGGCAGGTGGTGCGGGCGACTCGACCACGGCCGGTGCAGGAGCTTCGGCGGCAGGCGGTGCAGGCGACTCGACCACGGCCGGTGCGGGAGCTTCGGCCGCTGGCGGCGCGGGCGATTCGGCCGCCGGGGGGGCCGGCGGCTCCTCGACCACGACCCGCTGGGCGGGCGGATCGTCGGCTGGGGGCGCGGGCGGGTCGGCGGATGGCTGGACGGCCGAATCGACTGTCTGTTCTGCGGCCGGCGCTGCGGCCTGCTCTTGCGCCGCGGCGGAAATGTTCACGACGATAACCGCGCCCGCCACCACCGTCGCCCATGTGCCTAACCGGATCATCGCCCCTCCCATGAATGTGTCTGCCCGAGTGTTCGCCGCCGGACTTCTGCCGACGCTCGTAATAGGGTCGTAAACCCTCCGCGAAATATAAGGGAGCTGTCAGATTTCGGATGACACGCAGGAGAGAGTCTGTCGGCCGCCGCTCGAGTCACACGTTGACCGACTGCGTCATCGAAGAAAAATACAAAACTGTTGTTGGCGTGGGTGTCGTGCCAGGAGGGACTTCGTCGGGCGGGATGGGACACAAGAGTCGTACATCGCGCGGGCACCGAGTGTCCCGCGCGACGTCGACGCTGAGGCCACGCTGCGTCCGCGACGGGCCTATGGCTCGCTCGTGCTCCTCATCTCCTTCTTCTCTTCGGGCACTTTCTCCGGGGTATAGGGGCGGCCGGCGGCGTACTTCTCGAACCAGGCGATCTCGGTGTTCATCTTGAACAGCTGGTGCCGCAGCTCGGCCCACCCGTGCGGCTCGCGGGGCGCCACGTACAGGTGCGTCGGGACGCCGTTGGACTTGAGCGCCCGGTGCATTTCGATCGACTGCGGCATCGGGACGCGCGGATCCTTCTCGCCGACGAAAAAGATCGTCGGCGTCTTGACGTTCGCGACATCCTTCAGCGGCGAGTTGTTCCAGTAGACCTCGATCGGCGCGTTCTTCTGCCACGGCGTTCCGCCGAACCACGGCGTCCGCATGAAGCGGACGTCGCTCTGCGCGTACATGGAGATCCAGTTCGCCGCGCCGGCTCCGGACGCGGCCGCCTTGAAACGGTCGGTGAACGTGATGATCTTGTTCGTCATGTGCCCGCCGCCGCTCCAGCCCATCTTCACGAGCTTGGCCGGGTCGGCGATGCCGCGGCGGATCACTTCGTCGACGCCGGTCATCACGTCGAGGTGCGCGTTCTGGAAATAGTGGCCGATCATGTCGCGGAGAAACGGGTCGCCGTACCCGGTGCTGCCGCGATAGTTCGGCTGCAGCACCGCGTAGCCCTTGCCGGCCAGCACCTGCAGCTCGGCGGAGGTCCCGCCGAGGCCGTACTTGTCGGACGCCTGCGGGCCGCCGTGCGTGATGACCGCCATCGGATAGCGCTGTCCCGCCACGTAGTCCACCGGGTAGGTCAGCAGGCCTTCGACCATCGTGCCGTCGGCGCCCTTCCACTGAATCGCTTCCTGGCGTCCCAGCTTGAAGTCGCGCGCCAGGTAGTCGAACACATGCGTCACCCGCGCCGGCGCGGAAGCGCCGGCATCGAGCACCCAGATGTCGCCGGCGTTGGTCGCGTCGCCGATCGAGAACGCCCACCGGTCGCCATTGGTCGACCACGCACCGATCACGTGCTTCCCGTCGGTCAGCTGGCGGGGCTTCCCGCCGCCGGCCGGCACCACGAACAGCTCCGCGTGCACGCCGAGATTCGCCACGAAATAAATCGACTTCCCGTCCTTCGACCAGGCGGCGCGGGTGACGTCGTACGGCTCGTTCTCGCCGGCGACGATCCGCGACGCGCCGCCGCCCGCGGGCGCGACGAACAACCGGCTGTTGTAGTAGGTCTCGAAGCGCGCGTTCGAATCCGAGAGGAACAGTACCTGCGCGCCGTCGGGCGACAGGCTCGCATCGTCCTCGGGCACGCCGTTCCTGGTCACCTGCGCCGGGCTGCTGCCGTCCGCGTTGACGACCCACACGTCGCCGTCAGACAACGAGCCGAGCAGCGGCGTGGGCGCGCGGTGCAGCGCGATCTTCCGGCCATCGGCCGACAGGTTGTACGAGGTGACCGAGTAGTCGCCCGTGGTGATCCGCGTCTCGCGGCCGGTCGCGACGCTCACGGTCCAGAGGTGCGTCTGCTTGTAGTCCTCGTCGTACGCGTAGACGTCGTCCTTGTCTTTCTCGCGCGCCTTCTCCTCAGCGGTCTTCGGTTCCGGCGCCTTGAAGTAGATCGCGGCGCTGTCGGGCGACCACGACGGGTCCGACACCGCGCTGTCGTGCGCCGTCAACCGGCGCGCTTCGCCGCCGTCGACGGGCAGCAGATAAATCTGCGCCGACTCGTCGCCGGCGCGTTTCGACGTGAACGCGATCGTCTTGCGGTCCGGCGACCAGCGCGGCGCATTCTCGCCGTCGGCTCCGCTCGTCAGCTGGATCGGCGGTCCGCCGTCGGCCTTCACGCGCCAGATGTGCGATACGCGGCGGCCGCTCTTCCAGTCCGCCTCGCCCAGCGTATAGAGCACCTCGCGCCCGTCGGGCGACAACTGCACATCGCCGAGCCTGGGCACGTTCAGTTGATCGACGATGCCCATCGGGCGCGGCGTCTGAGCCGAGGCCGAGGCGAGCCCGAGGTGGATGAATGCGATGAAGGCGAGGAGCACGCGAGTCAGGGTCGGAGCCGGCATGGCGGGCCTCCTTGAAAAATCGTGATGGGCACGGTATATCACACGTCTGCCGAGACTTTCTCTCGAAGTCGGTTTATGAGGTAGCGTTTCCCAATGAGCATCCGTCGAGTTGCCGCCGTTGTCTGCGCCGCCAGCCTGCTCGCCTCGTGCTCGCGCGAGCCGCCGGCGGCGAGCCAGGAGAAATCGCCGGGTGCGGGCGCGCCCGCCGCCGCGCCGGCCGGCACGCGCGCATACCTTCTCGAGCGCGTCGACGAAGCCGCCGTGGTGCAACTGTACGCGGACGGATTTTCGTCGCTGCCGCTCAAAGAGAAGACGCTCATCTGGCATCTGTACCAGGCGGCCATCGCCGGACGCGACCTCTTCTTCGACCAGAAGCACGCCAGCGCGCTCGAGATGCGCGGCATCCTCGAGCAGATCGTGGCCCACCCGCAGGGTGTCGATGTCGCGACGCTTTCGGAAGTCCAGCGCTATGCGAAGCTGTTCTGGATCAACAGCGGGCCCTACAACTACCTGACCGCCCGCAAGTTCGTGATGAAATGCGCGCCGGAGGCCTTTGCCGCCGCGGCGAAGGCCGCGGCGCAGCACGGCGCGGTGTTCGCCACGCGCCAGGGCGAGTCGCTCGACGCCACCCTCGCGCGCCTGCAGCCGATGTTCTTCGATCCGGGCGTCGACCCGATCGTCACGAACAAGACGCCGCCCAAGGGCGGGGATATCCTCCTGAGCAGCGCCAACAACCTCTACGCCGGCGGCGTCACGATGGCCGATCTCAACGGCTTCACCGAGAAGCACGGCCTCAACTCGCGCCTCGTCAAGACCAACGGCGCGCTCGTCGAGGAGGTGTACAAGATCGGCGGCCGCGGCGCCCCTCAGATCGCGGCGATCGTCCAGCACCTCGAAGCGGCCATTCCGTTCGCGAGCGATCCGACGGCGCAGGCGCTGCGCGCCCTCATCCAGTTCTATCGCAGCGGCGACATCGCCGACCGGGTGAAGTACGACATCGCCTGGGTCCAGGACAAGGCGTCGCCGGTCGACACCATCAACGGCTTCGTCGAGGTCTATCTCGATCCGCGCGGCATCAAGGGCGCGTGGGAGGCGCTCGTCTTCTACGTGAACCAGGACAAGACGGCGCGGATCAAGAAGCTCGCCGGTGAGGCGCAGTGGTTCGAGGACCGCATGCCGTGGGATCCGAAATTCCGGAAACCCAGCGTCCAGGGCATCGTCGCCAACGCCATCGACGTCGTGATCGAAACCGGCGACTCGGGCCCGGTGACGCCGATCGGCATCAACCTGCCGAACGACGAGTCGATTCGCGAGAAATATGGCAGCAAGTCGGTGGCGCTCTCGAATGTGACGGAAGCGTCGAACCGCTCGACGCCGGAATCGATGCGCAGCGAGTTCACCTGGTCGCCCGAGGAGGCCGAGCGCGCCGCGAAGTTCTCCGAGTTTGCCGAAGAGCTGACGACCGACATGCACGAGGTGATCGGCCATGCGTCGGGGCGTGTCTCGGACGCGCTGAAGGGCACGCCGCAGGCGGCGCTGAAGGAACAGTTCTCGGCGCTCGAGGAAGCGCGCGCCGATCTGATCGGTCTCTACTTCATCGCCGATCCGAAGCTCGCCGAGCTCGGCATCATGCCGGCCGCGGATCAGGAGGCGATCGCGCGCGCCGAATACGAGTCGTCCGCGCGAAACGTGCTCGTCCAGTTGCGGCGCATCCGCCAGGGCTCGCAGATCGAAGAAGACCACATGCGCAACCGGCAGATGATCATCCGGTGGCTCATCGCGAACACCAAGGCCGTCGAGCAGCGCACGCGCGACGGCAAGACCTATGTCGTGGTCACCGATCCCAAGGCATTTCGCGACGGCTGCGGCCGGCTCCTCGCCGAAGTGCAGCGGATCAAATCGGAGGGCGACTACGCCGCCGCGAAGAAGCTGTTCGAGGCGTATGGCGTGCATTTCGACCCGAAGCTGCGCGACGAGGTCGTCGCGCGCGTCGATCGCCTGAACCTGCCGTCCTACAAAGGCTTCGTGATGCCGAAGCTCACGGCCGTCCAGGACCGCGACGGCAGGATTTCCGACGTGACGATCTCCTATCCTCTCGATTTGACGGCGCAAATGCTCGAGTACGCCGGCGTGAAACGGTAGGGCGGCGTTGGCGACCGTCGTTCTGTTCCTGTCACTGTTCCATTCGGCCCTCGTCCCGGCCGGTCAGCCGGTCGAGACCGGGCGCATCCTCGCCACGGTGACGACGCTCGAGGGGACCGTCCACATGTCGGGGGTCCAGCTCGAGCTGCGCACCTCGACCGATGCGACCGTTCTCGCGAAGACAATGACCGATGGGGCGGGGCTCGTCACGTTTCCGGACGTCCCACCCGGCCGGTACGTCATCCAGGCCACACGCCCGGGCTTTGTCTCGAACGATTCCGCGATCTTCGATGTCAGAGCCGGCGAAGTCGCGCAGGTGCTGATCGACATCCGGCTGACCTTCGTGATGCCTGAGATCGAGGTGCGCGCCGAGACGCCGTCGCCGACCGACAGCGTCCAGCCGGTGTCCATGAGCGACATGCTCGCCGGCTCGGTGCTGGAAATCGCGCCGCTCGAGGGCGACGACTTCCAGAGCCTGCTGCTCCTCCTGCCCGGCGTCGTGCGCGGGCCCGATGGCCGGCTGCGCATCAAGGGCGGTCAGCCCAGCCAGGGGGCGCTGCAGATCAGCAGCGCGAGCCTGAACGATCCGTCGTCCGGCGACTTCGATCTCGATCTGCCCGGGCAGAGTGTCGAATCGGTCGAAGTGCTGGCCAATCCGTTCGCCGCCGAGTACGGACGTTTTACGACGAGCGTCACGCAGATTCGCACCAGGCGCGGCACCAACGACTGGGAGATCAAGCCGGGGAATCTCGTGCCGCGATTCCGCAAGGGGTTCAGCGGCATCCGCGGATTCGAGCCGCGCTTTTCGCTGCGCGGCCCGCTCAAGCGGGACCGCGTGTTCTTCGCCCAGGAATTTCAGTTCCGCTACGTCGCGACGCCGGTGAAGAGCCTGCCCGACGAGCCGGAGATTGCGCTCAAGAGCTTCGATACCTTCAGCCGGCTCGACGCCGTCGTCTCCGCGCGGCACACGCTCGGCGGCGGCCTGATCGGGTTTCCGCGAAAGATCTCGCGCGCCACGATGAGCACGTTTCGCCCGCCTGAGGTGACGCCGGACTTCAACCAGAGCGGCTGGTCGTCGGGCGTCGTCGATCGACTGTCGCTGGCGCCGGACGTCGTCCTCGAAACGACACTGTCGGGCCGGTGGTTCGAAATCAACGTGAACACCGACGGCCGGGCGCCGATGGTGTACGCGCCGCAGACCGAGCGCGGCAGCTTCTTCAACGATCAGGAGCGTGAAGTCAACAGCGTCCAATGGGTCGAGGCGCTCAGCGTTTCCCGTAAATGGCGCGGGCAGCACGTCTTCAAGTTGGGCACCGATCTCCAGCGCTCGCAATTCACCGGCTTCAGCGCCAGCCGGCCCGTCGAGATCCGCCGCCTCGACGGGTCGCTTGCGGAGCTGACGGTGTTCGGCGATCGCAGCGCGCAGCAAGTCAGCGGGTTCGAGTTCGCCGTGTTCGCCCAGGACCGCTGGCGGGTGAACTCGCGCGTGACCTTCGAGCTGGGCCTGCGCTCGGATCGTGATGCGGTCGTGGAGCAGGTGAACTGGTCGCCGCGGGCAGGGGTGGCGATTGGCGTGGCCCCCGAGGGGCGCGCGATTCTGCGCGGCGGCGTCGGCAAGTTCGTGCAGCGCACGCCGCTCAACATCGAGGCGTTTCCCACGTTCGAGCCGCGCACCGTCGTACGGTTCACGCCCGAGGGCGCAGCGCTCGGCCCGCCGATCGCGTTCGTCAACCGCATCGCGCCCGATCTGCATACGCCTGAAGCGCTCGTCGCCAATGTCGAATGGAATCAGCGCTTCGGGCGGCGTCTGCTGCTCAAGCTCGAACTGCTGCAGCGGCGCGGCTCGCACGAGTTCATCCTGGAGCCGGACCGCGCGGCGCAGGAGCTGACGCTGTCGTCGAGCACCGGCCTTTCACGGTACAAGGAGCTCGAGGTGACGACGCGGTATCTGGGCGGTGAGCGGCGCGACGTCACCGTCTCCTATGTCTGGGCGAAGGGGACGGCCGATCTGAACAGCTACGATCTGTTCTACGGCAACCTTCGCACGCCGATCGTCCGGCCCAACGAGAACAACCTGATTCCCACCGACGTCCGCCATCGGCTGCTCGTGCGCGGGACGTTTGGGTTGCCGGGCAAATGGGACTTTGCGCCGCTGTTGGAGCTGCGATCGGGGTTCCCGTGGTCGGCGGTGGACGAATTCCACGACTTCGTCGGGCCGCGCAACCGCGCCGGGCGCCTGCCCGTCGTGCGCACGCTGGACTTCACGCTCGCGCGCCCGTGGCGGTTCAAGCAGCGCCGCTTCCGCGCCGGCCTCAAGCTGTACAACGTCTTCGGCGCGTCGGCCGATCGCGATGTCCAGAACAACCTGACCTCGCCCGACTACGGCACGTTCTACAACCCGATCGAGCGCTCCATAGGATTCACGTTCGGCTCAGCCAGGTGAGCAACGTCGGCCTTCCGACCTTCCTCGGAGTACTCCGTGAGGTCTTTTTCTTCTCTGCGGGCTCTGCGGACTCTGCGTTGAAAACGTTGACGCGATTGCAGTGTGGCAGTGTGAGGCGCCCGAACGAAGCCGCCCGCCTCTTCAGCGTCCGAAGCGGCCGACGCCGAGCAGCCGGGCCGCGAGGAACGCGAGCGGCCCGGCGAGGAGGGTCAGCAGCACACCCATGCCGGTTTCCGAGCGCAGCTGGCCGGGAGGCAGCAGCGAGGCGCTGAAGAAGAGCCCGATGCTGAAGCCGATGGCGGCGATGACGCCCACGACGGTCAGTTCCCGCCAGCCCACCCGTTGCGGCAGGTGCAGGCCGACGGCCAGGGCGGCCCCGGCCGCCAGCAGCACCCCGATCGGCTTGCCGATGATGGCGGCGATCGGCAGGCCCCAGGTGCCTTGCTCGAGCGCGCGGAGCGGCACGCCGGCGTTGACGAGCCCGAAGAAGAACAGCGCCACCTGCGCCGGATACCTCCACACCAGCTCGAACTGGCTCAGCGCGTCGCGCGCCTCGGGGCGCGCGTCGACGAAGAACCCGGGATCGCGCGCGGCGTGCGGCAGAAACGCCATGATCGGCACGAGCGCGAGCGCCGGATGGAAGCCGCCCCAGAAGAGCGCGTACCACGAGAGGCTTCCCGCGGCGAGCATGTAGGGCCAGAAGCTCCGGACCCGCATTTTCCGCAGCGCGAACGCCACGGCCAGCGCGCCCGCCATGATCAGGGCGCCGCCGGCGAGATGCAGGTCGCCGGCGAGGTGCACGTCTTCGGTCGGGTGAAACAGGACGATCGCCACGAACCCCATGGCATCGGACGCGATCGCCAGCAGCAGCAGAAACGGGATCGCCGCGTGCAGCCCGAAGATGAGCCTCGCGATGAAATAGCTGACCGCGAGGTCGGTCGCAAACGCCACCGGCCAGGCGATCGTGAGCGCCGGCTCGTCGAGCCAATCGACGACGCGGCCGTAGAGCAGGACGGGAATCAGCGTCGCGCCGATCGCGGCGATGACCGGCAGCAGCGCGCGCCGCCACGGGTGCAGCACGCCGGCCGGCGCCGTGGCTTCGACCACTTCCTTGGTCATCATCGCGAAGAAGAACATCATCGCCACGTCGTTCACGGCGAACGCGATCGCATACGTGACGCGGTAGTAGCTCTCGGCGCCGGTATTGACCCAGACCATCGCAATCGCGGCCCCGAGCGGCAGCAGGAGAAGGTGCTCCACCGCGAACCGGGAGAGGCGCGGGACCGAGGATCGCCAGCGGCGGATGCGCCGCCGCACGCCGCTCTTGCCCTCGGTGGCCTCGGCGCCAAGGCCTTCAGTGTCGTCGACGGCGTCTGAGTCCTGCCGGGAGTCGTCTGTCATATGCGCAACTCGCTAGCGGCCCGCGCCCAGCGGCTGGTCCAGGCCCGGCGCCGTGCCGCCGGTCCGCGCCTGGCGGCGGATCGTGCCGGAGTCGACGATCTGGCCGGTCCGCGAGATCGCCTGGAAGAACATGTCCGAGCCGGAGATTTCGACGGCCATGAAGTGCCGGTCCTGGTCGAAGCCCGCGGCGGTCTGCTCCGACCGTTCCAGGTCACCCCGCCTCAGCTCGCCCGCCGCACCCGACACGAAGTAGTAGATGCCCTTCTGCGGCTTGAGTCGCTCGTAGACGTGATCGTGCCCCGAGAAGACGACGTTGACGCCGTGCTTGACGAAGATCGGCTCGAGCAGGATGCGCAGGTCGACCGACGAGCCGTGCCGGCCAGCGTTCGAATACAACGGATGATGGAAGTAGCAGATCTTCCAGTCCTCGCGAGCGTTGTTCAGCTCGCCGTCGAGCCATTCGAGCTGCCTCCGGTCCATGAGGTTGCTGTCGAGCGCAAAAAACCGGACGTTCTTTCTGACGTAGGTGTAGAAGCGCTGCCCGTTCATGTTGTATGGCTTGTACGACACCTGATCCGGCCGATCGTGGTTGCCGATCGAGGCCTGGAACACCACGCCCGCCGTGAGCAGCGGTGCGTACGGCTGCTCGAACTTCTTCACGAAATCCGCCGGGCTCTGGCCGCCGTACATGTTGTCGCCGAGCATGATGACGAGGTCGAAGGGGAACGCGGCGTGGGTCTTCAGCATCTGCGCCGCCATCTCGTACTGGGCGCGATCGCCGGTGCCGTTGTCGCCCATCGCGGCAAATTTCAGCGAATCCGGCCGGTTGGGGAGCGGCGTCGATTGTGCGAGGAGCGCCGCGGACGCTGCCGCAGCGACGAAGAGAAGCGTAGCGAAGCGCCGGCGGTCACGCGATGGCACGACGACTCCTTCAACGATACACCGTTACCCGCGGGTCTTGTTACTCTAGGACGATAATCGGCTTTCATGAGGATGACGACGTTGAAACGCTACTCAACCTGGCGGGCGTTGCTCATGGTGCTGGCCGCCGCATCCGCCGCGTTCGCACAGGAGCCGGCCACCCGGGCCGAAGCCGACAAGCAGCGCCGCGAGGAGAAAAGCCAGAAGGTCGAGCCCTACAAGCCAGGCGGCTTCGAGCGCGCCATGCATTTTGCCGAGGAGAAGGCCATCTTCATCATCGGGCGCGAGGGGCTCTATCCGAAGCTGGGGTCGCTCACGACCGGAAGCGGCTTCGCCTACGGCGCCGGCTTTCGCGATCGCGATCTGTTCGACAAGAAGGGCACCGTCGATGTGTGGGCCGCGACGAGCACCCGCCGCTACTGGGCCACCGAGGCGCGGCTCACGTTTCCGAACCTGGCGCACAAGCATCTGCTGGTCGAGACGTGGGCCGCGCACCGCGACTACCCGGAGGAACAGTTCTTCGGCATCGGTCCCGACTCGGCGCGAGACGACCAGACCAGCTACGCCATCCAATCGGATCTGTTTGGCGGCCGCATCGGCGTGCGCCCGCACCCGATCGTGCTCGTGGGCGGTGGCCTCGAGTATCTGAACCCCAGGCTCGGCCACGGCAAGGACACGCGAGTACCGTCGATCGAGGATCTCTTCGACGAGTCGTCGGCGCCGGGACTCGGCGAATCGGTCGACTACCTGCGCACGATGGGCTTTCTGGAGGTCGACTATCGCGAGCCGGTGAACGCGCGCAAGGGCGGGTGGTATCGCGTCGATCTCTCGCGCCTCGACGACCGGACCAGCGGCAGGTTCACGTTCAACCGCCTGGACACCGACCTTCGTCAGTTCGTCGGGTTCCTCGCCGGGCGGCGCGTGATCGCGACGCGGCTCTTCGTGTCGACGTCGGATACCGAATCGGGCCAGGTCATGCCGTTCTATCTCATGCCGACGCTCGGCGGGAACAGCACGTTGCGCGGCTTCCGTGAGTACCGGTTCCGCGGCCCGCACGCGATTCTGGCGCAGGCGGAATACCGCTGGGAGATCTGGAGCGGCCTCGACGGCGCGCTGTTCTACGACGCCGGCAAGGTCGCCGATCGGCGGGCCGACCTCAATTTCAAGGATCTGGAACGGGACTACGGATTCGGGTTCCGCTTCAATACGAACGAAGGCGTCGTGTTTCGCGTTGATGCCGGCTTCGGGAGTCGTGATGGCAAACATCTTTATATCGTCTTCGGCGGCCTCTTCTAGAATCCTCGGCGCTTCCCTCGTTGCCGCTCTCGCCGTGACGGCTGGATCGGTGGTGCGGTCGGCCGCCCCGCATTTCTACCCCGACGATCCGATCTGGTCCGACGACGATCGGGCGTTCGACGCCTCGCAGGTGGTGGCGATCGAAGACTCCAACGGCTACGACTTCGTCGTGAACACCTTCGCCGGCCCGGGCGAGCGGCGCGACGTGCGCGCGCTGAACGTCAACACCGTGGACGAATTGCCCGATTCGAGCTGGTTCACCAACCGGATCGGCCGCCGCGACCTGCCGGTGGCGGATGTGGTCAGGGGTCCAGACCGCGCCGAACCCGTGTCGCTCGACGGCTGGGTGATTTCGGGCGGCAAGAGCACGGGCGTCCAGCCAGGCTTCCGGATGACCGACCCGGCCGGCCAGCTCTATCAGATCGAGGTGGACCCGCCGTCGAATCCCGAGCTCGCCAGCAGCGCCGAGATCATCGGGACGGCGTTCTACTACGCGATCGGCTATCACACGGTCGAGGTCGCCCTTGCGGAGATCGATCGCGCCGCGCTGGTCATCTCCGAGCGCGCCACGATTCGCGATCCGCTGAACGGGCGGCGCCGGCGCTTGCGGAAGTCGGACATCGACGAGGTCTTCGACCGCGCCGCGCGCACGTCCGCCGGCCGCTACCGCGTGCTGGTCAGCCGGTTTGCGCCCGGCAAGCCGCTCGGCAACTTCCGCTACTACGGCACGCGCCCTGACGACCCGAACGACATCGTGCCGCACGAGCACCGGCGCGAGCTGCGCGGGGCGCGCGTCTTCGGCGCGTGGCTCAACCACGACGACTCTCGCGGCATCAACAGCCTCGACATGCTCGAGACCGCCGGCGGGCGCTCGTGGGTCAAGCACTACATGTTCGACTTCGGCTCGATCCTCGGCAGCGGCACGGTCTACGCCCAGCGTCATCGCCCCGGCAACGAATACATCTTCGAGCAGCGGCCGGGATGGCTGACGCTGGCGACGCTCGGCGGATACATCCGTCCGTGGATGGTCATCGACTATCCCGACGTGCCGAAGTCGATCGGCCGGCTCGAGGCGAAGGCGTTCGACCCGGAGAAGTGGAAGCCCGAATATCCCAACGCCGCGTTCGAGAACATGCGGGCAGACGATGCTTTCTGGGCGGCGCGCATCGTGGCGCGATTCACCGACGAGATGATCGGCGCGGTGGTGCGGAAGGCGCAGTACTCGGACCCGCGCGCGACCGAGTACATGACCGAGACCTTGATCGCGCGCCGCGACAAGGTCGTGGCGGCCTGGATCAATGGGGTCTGCCCGGCCGTCGATCCCGTCCTCGGCGCCGACGGGGCGTTGACGTTCACGAACGCGGCGGTGGCGGCGCGAGCCGCCGCTCCGGGCGAAAGCTACCAGCTTCAGTGGTTCCGCTTCGACAACGCCGCCGCAGCGCGCACGCCGGTCGGTGAGCGTCAGACCGTGACGGCTCCGGCCAGCCGCGCCCCTGCGGGCCTCCTCGACGCCGGCGAGTTCGTGGGCGTCGAGGTGACGGCGCTTCACCCCCAGCGCCCGGGGTGGGGGCGGCCGGCGACATTCTTCTTCCGCCGCGCCGGCGCCGCCTGGACGCTCGCCGGCGTCGAGCGCGGGTGAAATCGAGGCCGGCGGAAATGGAGAAAAAAGTCACCGCCGGGCGCGACTAAAGTCTCAAATTGCCTCCGTATCGACCCCCGAACGGACAAATATCGGGACTTCTGAAGCCTTTGCGTGGCACGAGATTGGTAGCTCGGGTCCTCATCTCACGATTGAGTTTGAAACGTCGTATGAGGCCCCAGACCATGCAGTCACCCCAGCGCGCACGCCGTGAATCGCCGGCGGCAGCTCCTGAAACAGTCGTCGCCGCCGTCCACGCGTCAAGCAAGCGTGGCTGGGTCCCCGGCTTTGCCCGACTGTTCAGTTCGAAGCCGACCGCTGCGAAGAAGCCTGAATCCGACGCCAATCCTCTGCTGGCGTTTCCCTCGGAAACCCCGGTGCGGCCCGACCCGGTCCACGTCGCCGAGTCAG